>JGI24891J29808_1000291_pt1 | contig 42626 bp, 62 predicted proteins | sample FreactcultuFSWF8_FD_29808 | JGI IMG/M metagenome (IMG submission 29808) | reverse complement strand
CCAGTTTATGAGACTGGCGAGATGACCACTTCTCTACCCCGCAATAAATTTTGGTGGGACGGGTAGGATTCGAACCTACTCCGTTTCTATGTAACGGGTTTACAGCCCGCCGCCCATCCGCCGTCTGAGCAGCCGTCCCAATATTGTTATAATAGCATATTATATTCTTTTGTCAAGCATTATTTTTGGTACCGTCTACTGGTATCGATCCAGTTCTACGAGTGCCACAAACTCGTGTGCAACCTTTAACACTTAGACGGCTCATATTATTAATATAACATGATTTTGCAGATTGTCAATGAAAAAAATTGGAGCGGCTAGCCAGAATCGAACTGGCGAATCTTCGTTGGCAACGAAGCAGGTTACCTCTACATCATAGCCGCATCATTATTATATATCTTTTAACATTCTATTAAAGTTATTTTTATCATAATATTCCCATAGATTTTTATAATCTACGAAACCAGTATAATTTTCAATGCCAAATATTTTATCATTATTCATGATTTCTGCATGTTGATTACTCATGTCAATTATTCGTTGTCTATTTCTGTTAATTATTTTTAACGGATTTAACTTTGGATTGAAATGCATTATGCTGTTATATAATCCAGCAAAACTATGCATAGTTAAAATATCTGCTAGATCACATGAATATGTTCCAACTATTGTTTTTGCTATAAAAGTTTTATTATCTTTATTGTTTGCAGATACCAATGCTGATTGTCTATCTGGAAATATAGTATTTGCTAACCAAATTAAATTTTCTATTTTAATTTTATGTTTTTCTTGGTATTCAATATTATTTGCTGGACTATTTGTTAACAAAACCCATCCATGATGAGTAATGCGACTTACTCCGATATCATGCAATTCAGTTATCGTATTCATAAAAGAATCTGGTGTTTGTCCTGGTAAACCAACTATTAATTCTGGGGTTGCTTGTATATTTGGATTATTTTCTAATAATTCAATTATAAATTTTCTATGTTCTTCCCATGGAACTTCTGGTCTATCAATGTTTTTTAAAACTTCTGGATTAATATCTTGCAATGATATATTTGTTTTAAATGTACTTTCTCTTCCACGCCCTTGAATCTTTATCATTTCATAAACTGTTTTTTTATTAAGTTTACTAAAATTTTGAGTCCATAGTTTATCACCTAATTTATCAACAGCATATTGATGAATTTCAATATCTTCTGGAAACTGCCCCCAATTTGCATCAATAATTCCAACATTGACATTTATTTTTGCAAATAAATCTATTTCTTCGCGCCAATTTCCCTTTCGGCGTTTAACTTTATTATGTAATCCGCTACTCCAATCGCAGAAACTGCAAGAATATGGACATCCTCTGCTCATTTCCCAATTAAACAATAATGTTTCGCCATTGGCTTCTTTTATCACTCGCATGATATCATCTTCCATTTCTAGCCATGGACTTATCTTGGAAAATTCTTTATCGGTAAAAATTTTAAATGGGTATATTTTTTCTTTAGTTACAATGTTTACAGCATCTTCTAATGATGTACCATCTACTAAATGATCAAGTAAAACTTTAAAAGCAAATTCTCCATCGCCATAAACTACATAATCTAATTGAGAATTTTCATTCCAAAAATCTGGATTTTTATAAGCATCTAATTCAGGACCGCCTGCAATTATTATAATATTTGGATTTAATTCTTTAACTTTTTTTGCGATTGTAAGATATTGTTCACGATTCCAAATATAGATACTCATGCATAATACATCAACTTTCTCTTCAATGATAGTATTAATCATTGCATCGTTATCAGTTAAAAATTGAAAATGCGCATCTAGCCATGTAATCTTGTCATAATTTTTACTACTGAATTTGTAATATGATCTTAGAAACCAATAAGCTGGATTAACAATTCTGCCTCTGAAATTATAATCAGGAGATACTATGAATTTTACACGCATACGATACTTATTGATATAAAAAACACTAAATATTTCTTTAGGGAGAATCAATTATGGCTAAAGCAAAAGGCGGCGCAAATGGCGCAGCAAAGGTTACTTTCAAGAAAAGCAGCGTCAATAAACGCACTAGTATTGGTAATGCAAAAGCCAGTCGCCCTAAAAATAAAAGCGTTCGTCGTTCTGTTAAAGCATATCGTGGTCAAGGTCGCCCTTAACAAATTGGCGTTCTCCCCAAGATTCGAACTTGGAACTGAAGTTTCGTAGACTTCGGTGATATCCATTTCACCAAGAGAACATTAAAATTTAAAAACGGTATAACCTACTTCAACGGATAATACTGCGCCTGCAACTGGTGCTGGTGTTACTCTTGTGCGTACATAAAAATCACCACAATGAATCGCGCCCTGTATACCGCCAACTGGCACTGTGTATGCTTTATATCCAGTTGCTGCTCCTAAAAATCCACCCACATCCATGTTACCGCAATCATTTTGTTTTAGTAACTTATATGGTGAATAATCTATGATAGCATAATTGCTTTGTTTGTTATAACTGTTATCAAAAAACCCACCTTGAATAGCAGTATCGTTGTCAAGATTTAATCTTACTCCCAAACCACTATTAGTTTCATTATATGGCGGACTTGATCTTTCTTTCAAATGATGAGATAAACCTGTTCCTACAACGCCAATGCTTTGTGGTTCAAGAGAGTTACAACCTGCTAATAGCAGACAAATTAAAACTATTTTCTTCATACTGTATTTAATGGTAGACCGTGAGGGATTTGAACCCCCGACAAAAGGATTAAGAGTCCCCTACTCTACCAACTGAGTTAACGGTCCACGAATTTGGTTGGGGAACAAGGACTCGAACCTCGGACATCAACATTCAGAGTGTTGCGTTCTACCAACTGAACTATTCCCCAATAATTGGTACCCAAGGTTGGATTTGAACCAACGACCCACGCCTTATGAGAGCGTTGCCACTACCGCTGTGCTACTTGGGTATTAATTGGTTGGCATGGTTGGAATTGAACCAACGACTCCAGTCTTATCAGGACTGTACTCTACCTCTGAGTTACACGCCAATATTACCATTCACTTATATCATGAACCCATGGTTGGTTCAACAATAAGGGAGTTTTACTACACATATAATCATCATTTTCTAAATCTGCGCCACCTTGTTGTCTGCGAAAAATGCCGCTGTTAATGTTCGCTAAAAAATCTTCTTTGGTAAACCAAATCCGTCGCATATTTTCTAGAGGACGGTTTACGCCATAAAATACTAAACGATCCCAATCTTTGTCAGCACTTATATGATTAATAATATGACTGTCTGGATTGCCTTTGCCTTGGATGCCATGTTTGATTTCAGTTTTAATGCCATCAATAATACGATCATGACCTGCGCTAGTGCGATCTTTAATTATGTGACCGCGACTTGCCATATCAGCACTTACAATATTTTCACCAATACTTCCACGAACAGTATTAGGTAATTCTAAAAAACCTTCATAGATAGTACCAGCATAATAATCAATATCATTTCGCGCCGCTTCTAAAATTGGTTTTGCAATTTCAGAAAATACAGCAAACTCTTCTAACGTCATGTGTATTACTCCTTCACATAACTTTAACTGTACCATATTATAAAATATTGTCAACTAAAAGTTTATTGGTCCGCCCAACGGGTGTCGATCCCGTTACTTCACCTTGAAAGGGTGGTGATATAGCCAGCGTTATCTATGGGCGGATTATAATTGAGCGGGGGTAGGGAATCGAACCCTATGGTTGTTAGTTAAAGCACCCATGCAAACCCCAGCATTAAATTGTGTTGGCGACTCCAAGGGGAATCGAACCCCTATCCCCTGATAGACAGTCAAGGATAATAGCCATTATAAGATGGAGCCTTTTGTTTTTATTTCAATAAAGTAGCTTCGTTTATCATAGTATAGACCATCAGGTTCGTCTTTTACTTCTTTGAAAAACCACCAATTATGTAAATCGGGAAAACCGCCCACTGCCTCTTCATAATATATGGTGTATGTCTTTGTTAAAGTATGCAGACCGCCCATTACATAAACTGTAATATTGACGATGCGTCCATCTTTTGTTTCTAGATACAGTCCCGTTTCACTTGTTTTTTCCTTTTTTAATGTTATATTTTACACCAACCCAAGTTCCTGCAAACGCACCTAAACACGCAGGAATTAATAACCAGTGATTATCTACGTAACCAATCGTTGCAATACTTGCAATGAAGAAAACGATAGTCGCCATTGATGATGCATGTAATGGTTTGTTATTTTCAATGCTTTTAAGATAAATCGCATAAAAGATATCAACCACAAACATTGACAAAAATACTAATGCTGCTTCTATCATTGCATTTCCTTTAATAAAAATGGTGCAAAGTCTTGGGATCGAACCAAGTTGGCTGGATTTTCAGTCCAGTGCAATGACCACATTTGCTAACTTTGCACAAAAGTTGGAGGGGAAGATGGGACTTGAACCCACATAAAAAGGTTTTGCAGACCTTGGCGTAACCATTCCGCGCACACTTCCCCATAGTTAAATTATATTATTGTTTTTTAACCAAATAGTATGAAGTTCTTGACAAAATTCTAAACAACTAAATTCAGTGTATCCCAAATTATTGCCTATTTTGTTTAAAACTGGAATAATATTTTCAGACAACAGATCATTTAATTTTACTTCTACGATATCTTCTTTTTTACAATCTAATAATTTAGACAAATTATGCGAACTGTATATTAATCTTTGTTCATGCAAATAATATTCGTTTTCTATTACGTTGTAAATATTTCCAATAAACTTAAGTCTGTTTTTTAATTTTCCAATAGATTCTTCATCTAATTCAGTTATGGATATAAATTTTTTATTTTTAATAATTTTTGTAAGAAAATTTTCTAAAGATAGATATTCTGAAAAATGCCCACATACTATAATATCGTTTTGTTTTTTATTATTTGATATTATTTTTTTAAAATTTTCTTTCCGAAAATTATGTCTATTAAAATTTACTTCTGGTGTTGTATAGCTATTAATAATATCTTCTTTATTGTCTGGAAGATTTGCAAAAATATTTAAAGAAATAGATAATAAATTTGTTAAATGATTTCCACCCACACCAGGAGTAAACAACAAAAAAACAAAGTTATTATCTATTTTCATAATTTACTATCCAATTATAATTTATCTACGAACTCACGCAACATTGCATGATGACGACCGCCATGCCAGTAATCTGGCATATACTGCCATGTATCATACCAGTATTGTTGGCTCTCAGGATGACAACCAATGATACCTACATTGCCTTGCTTGATAGCCATAGCATCGCCGTTAGCATAGGCAGCAACGGTTTCAAACTTACGCTTGTTGCCTACCAATGCACAGCCATCATAGAAGTACATAGAGTCACGCTTGCCGTTCCATGTAACATCTGCGACCGTGCCATAAGGACGAGCAATATCGGCAGTAGGACGCTTGATATACTGAACAGCATCTACACCATCAAGCAGATTGAAATAGTGGCTGCCAGCCCAGTATGCGCCCATGCAGATGCCAAGATACTTACCGCCATTAGCAACAAAGTCTTGGATCATCTCTACCTTGTCGCCAAGCAGATAGTCAAATGACATGCTGTCACCGATACCGCCAGGAAAGGCGACGATATCAGCGGAACCCAAGATAGCGCCAAAGTCATCGTCTACCCGAAAAGTCTCTACATCATATGCGCCGCTGAGAGCGGAAATCATACCATTTACACAGTCGCGTGAGCACTGTGGATGATGGGAAAATAAGGCAATCTTGCGCATGAATTTCTCCTAAACTGCTTATATTACTAATATAACACAGATTTAGAGTTTGTCAACTGTCAATTTTTTGACATAATTGGCACCACCGCTAGGATTTGAACCCAGACCAAAGGTTTTGGAGACCCTTACGCTACCATTACGCCACGGTGATGTAAAAAGTTGTTGCGCTTATACAAGATACACAAACCATGGGAATCGAACCCAACCTCAGATTGCCGTCCACCACAATCGTAGCGACCTGACGCACCTTCTCACCAGACTATCTGTTTATAGTTTCGGTTAATTACTCCGCACTATTAGTCTCTTGTATAAGCGAAACAACTTTCATTGCTTCTAAAAGAACATCATGGGTTGATCAGTCCCTAACGGAGTCGAACCGTCTTTGGAGTCACAAGACTCCTATCCCATCCACTGGACCAGTTGCAACTGGCTATGATGCTCATTTAGAAACAACTTTCATTGTTTCAATGCCTTGCTGAAACCACCTGCGTCCATTTGGAGCCAGTACTAGTCAAGGGTTGCTCTTATGCGTGGGGAGCAACATCCCGAAATAAAAAAACCCCCGAAACTTTCGTTTCAGGGGCTAAGTGCATACTCTAATGTGCGATCACATTAGGCACACGCCCCCTCAATCCAGAAACCTTCTGGCATGCGGCAAATGTTATAATCATTGTGTTTAGGCGTGTTAGACATAGTTGCTCTCAATTTGTAATTCTATTTATACACGATAAAAAATATTTGTCAAGAACTTTTTTTATCTTTTTTAAAAATAAAAAAAGGTGAAAGGGTTTTTCCCTCTCACCTTCTCTTTATACATCTATTGACCTATTATGTCAAGAATTATTTTATAGTTTCCCAAACTTTTTTTACATCGCTCTTTTGAGCAGCAGTTAGGGGTACATAATCCAATTCTTCGGCATCCTTGTCATGCGCAAGCGCATATTCAAAGAACTTGATAGCATCCTTAGAAGCTGTCTTGTCATCAGGTGTCTTGTACATTACGATATAAGAAGTAGCAACCATTGGCCAAGTAGACTGAAATGCTTTCAAGCTAGGAGCAACTGGCTTGCCATCGCTGCCAATCATCTTTGCGGTTGTAAGATTGTTTGACTTGGCAAACGCATATTCAACATAACCGATTGAACCATTTGCAACTGAAACATTATTTGCTACGCCATCATTGCCCTTTGCGCCGATTGCACTGCCAGCCCATTCAATGCTTTGACCAAAATTATAATCTTTCTTCCAATCAGCATTTGCTTCTGATAAGAATCTTGTAAAGTTCCAAGTTGTTCCACTACCATCACTACGACGAACCTTGATAATTGGAAGATCAGGAAGTTTCAATGTTGGATTAAGTGCTGCAATTTCTTTATCATTCCAATTCTTAATCTTTTCCATATAGATTTTGGCAATGATATCAGTATTCAATACTAACTGATTATCCGTTACTTCTTTTATATTAACAATTGGTACAATTCCGCCAACAATCATTGGAAACTGAACTTGACCTTTCTTTTCTAGGTCTTCTGGTTTTACTGGAATATCAGTTGCGCCAAATGTAACTGTCTTGGCTTCAATTTGCTTAATGCCTGCGCCACTGCCAATTGATTGATAATTTAAAGTATTGCCTGAAACTTTCTTATAAGAATCGGCCCACTTTGCATAGATTGGAAATGGGAAGGTAGCGCCTGCTCCTGTAATTTCAGCAGCATAAGCTGCTGTACCAATAATCGTTGCTGCTGCAACTACGAATAGCCTAGATAGCATATGGTTTTCTCCTTTGAATGCTAATTGTAATTTATCACACTATTATGACAGTATTATGACATTACTCAAATTCAAATAAATTTGAGTCAAGGCGTTTTTCTGGCGGATCAATGCGATTTTCTGCAATATCAATGTATGATGGATTAAGTTCAATTAAAGTTGCATTGCGTCCTAACTTATCACTAAGATAACCTGTTGTTCCCGAACCACCGAACGGATCAAGCACCATGCCGCCCTTTGGAGAACCTGCCAAAATGCAAGGTTCAATCAATTCAGTTGGAAATGTCGCAAAATGCGCTTCTTTATATGGCTTAGTATTAACAGTCCATACAGAGCGTTTGTTTCTTGTTGGATTTTCTTCCCATTCTTTTCCTTTAAGGCCATGCTGTTTTAACAATGGGTCTTCGGTTCCACTGCGAAAATTGCTACGATCTCTGGTTCCCCAGTTCTGTGCAGGTTCTTTAATTGCTTCATAATCAAAATAATAATTCTTGCTCTTACTCAACAAGAAAATATATTCGTGTGCTTTTGTGCAACGATCTTTTACTGACTCTGGCATAGGATTGGGCTTGTGCCAAATAATATCTTGACGCAAATACCAACCATCGGCACGTAACGCAAATGCCAACATCCACGGAATACCAATAAGGTCTTTGCTTTTAAGACCCTCTAATTTATTATTGCGACTTGGACTATGAGTTGGCAAGTCTTGATTTGTTTTGGCAACACTTTGTTTTACAAATGCTGTGCCACTACGATAGTTGTAATATGAATCGCCAATGTTTACCCAAAGTGTGCCGTCATCTTTAAGCGTTCTGCGCACTTCACGGAATACTTCAACAAGCTGTTGGATATATTCTTCTGGTGTTTGTTCTAAACCAATTTGTTTTTCTTGTCCGCCATAATCTCGCAAACCAAAATAAGGCGGTGATGTAACGCACATGTTAATGCTTTCATCAGGCAGCGTTTTTAGTACATCGCGGCAATCGCCATTAAGAATTTGAACAGTCATTATTCTTCTTCCTCAAATAGTTTATTAAATGCAACATTATTTTTCTTTTCGTATTCTTGTTTTGCATCTTCAATTCTGGCAGTGGCAATTGGAATATATTCATCAGTCATTTCAATACCGATAAAGTTAAATCCTTCTAACATTGCTCCACGACCAGTAGAACCTGAACCCATAAACGGATCAAGCGTAGTTCCACCTGGTGGCGTTACCATCTTAACTAGATAACGCATAAGGTCAGTTGGTTTTACAGTAGGATGTGTATTCTTATAAGCAGTATTACGACCTTCACTAATGCTACTTGCCTTACCACTCGTTCCATTCGCTGTAGCGAATGTAACTACTGGTTTTTCTTCAAACTCATCTAATCCAGCATTACGGTCGGACTTGCTTGCCTTTGCACAATAGAAGAAACGTGCGGCACTTCCGCTATCATGTCTTGGTATAAGAGTTCCACGCCGAAGCGGAGTTATATCACCCGACACTCCGCTTTTAGCATCTCCATTTCCACTACCAGATTTTGCAGTTGGAAATAGTTCTACTACTTCTTCACTGCCATCGTGAATAAGATTTGCTGGCCAACGACCTAATGGATTATCAACGAGTTCTGCCTTTGCTTCGGTATCGGTTGCCCAAATACCACCACGAGGAGTAACCCATTTCTTTCCACCTTCGCCAACTCTGCTTGCGTCAATATTCAACGCACCAGTACCATGTTCTAAGACATTCTGTGCAATAGTGCCTTCCAACGGCTTGCGAGCGACACAGATTGGTTCATGAGAAGGTTTAAGCGCCGTACCCCATCCAGCCCACTGCTTTGCTTCTAAAGTTGCTGGTTCTGTTACTTCAATGACATTGCCACTATCTTCGTAATAATCATTAGGGCGATATCCTTGCTCGCTATTAGTTTTCATAATATGAGCCATGCCGCCACTTTTGGTAGTTTTGGTTTCTAATACTTTTCTTTTAGCACCAGCAGCTTTATCAATCGCTTTGCTAACATCATGGTTCTTTGGAAATCCTTGACCATAAACCCACATGATCTGGTCACGAATTTCAAAACCAGCATCTTCAATTGCAACAGTCATGCGATGATATGTACGTGATCCACTAAATGCCAACATATGACCGCCTGGCTTTAATACACGCAATGCTTCACGCCACATATCCGTATTATATGCAATGCCACTGGCATCCCAACTTTTGCCCATAAATCCAAGTTCATATGGTGGATCGGTAACAATGCTGTCAACGCTATTGTCAGGTAAGGTTTTTAACACATCGCGGCAATCGCCATTAAGAATTTGAACGGTCATAATTTTCCCTATAATAGTTAAGATTAATTATAACAATCATATAAGGATAAGTCAAGATAAATAATCCAAGAGGATTAAAAGATGCCATCAGCACAGATTATTAACGCAACAGGAAGCAGTTCACAAAGCACTGCCATTACCAGCACAAAGGTAAAAGTAACAGCAAATGCTAGCGTTCACTATGCAGTAGGTTCAAATCCAACTGCTTATACTGGCAATTGTGATGTTGTTCCTGCTGGAACTACCAGATTTATTAATATGGAAGGTCTTAATAATAAAATTGCGTTTGTTACTACTGCGGGCACAGCAGAAGTTAGCGTAGTTAATGTTGGTTTTGTGGCTAATAGTGCAATCAGTGGTCCAGCAACCACAACCATTTAAGGAATAATCATGGAAGCCGCAGAACTTATCCGCAAACTAATAGATGTTTTAACACAAATTAACGAGCCATCTTCGCAGCAACAGCCAAATCATGCTCAGCTTGTAGCTGTTAAAGCACCAGAAAATCCATTTCCAGAAGATGAACATACTAGTGATGAAACTGGTGGTATCATGGTTCCACCATTACAGCAAAAGATTGAACTGTTAAAGAAAGTTGCTGGCGTTGATTCAGCTTTTGATGGCGCGGATGCCGAACCAGAAGATGAACTATCAATTATCAAGCGTAATGCAGGAATTCACCCTATCGTAGCACAAATTTCAAGTGAAGACACCGATCTAGAATAAGGAATTACTGTGACTACTACGCAGAGAATATTTACTAGCCGAGCACAGACAGACCCATCACAATATGTTGGTGAAGTGGGTCATATGTTTTATAATGAAACAACTGGTGTTCTGCGTATCAGTGATGGACATACACCTGGTGGACAACCCGTAATTTTCTCTACAACTAATGCTAATATCGGTGATTTAATTATCACTGCTGCCAATATTTCTACACTTAATACCAATGAAGATTTAGGGTTAATATCAAACGGAACTGGCAATGTTAATGTCTTTGGACAGTTTCAGGTTTTTCCAACAAGTGGCGGCGGACGACCAGTATTTGAAACTACTACACAAGGTTTTACACAAATCAATCTTCCAACACTTGGCGTTGGTCAAACTGGATTATTAATTAATGGTGATAGTGCTTCTGCACTTAATTTGCCACAGGTAAGTGGAACAACAATTCGTTCTATTGGCAATGATGGTGTTTCTAATACAGTAACCATTGATGCCTTTGGCACTGGCGCATTTCCCGCATTAACTTATCGTGCTGCACGAGGAACGGGCGGCAGTCCAACTGCAATCCAAAGTGGCGATACAATTGGTCGTCTTGCTGCGGTTGGTTGGGGAACTACTAACTTTGTTATTGATACAAATAGCGGTCGTGCTGCAAGTGATATTCGCTTTGTCGCTACTGAGAATTATAACGATTCGCATGGTGGTGTTCAAATGCAATTTTACACCAGTCCTAATGGTGGAACTGTGCGAACACTATCTGCTATTATTGCGCCTAATGGTATTACTACAATGGGTAATGTCAATGCCGCAAATGCTTATATCAATCAAAATCTATTGGTTGTAGGCAATACATACAGCGTTGGTAACACCATTACTATTGGCACTACCTTAATGACTGGTAATGTTACTACCAGTGGTAACTTAAATGTTGGTGGAAATCTTATCATTGTTGGAACTTCTATCAATACTGGCACTACGCTAATGATTGGTAATACTACTACCGAAGGAACAACTACGCTTATTGGTGATGTTCATATTACTGGTAATGTTGATACAACTGGTGCCATACTTAACATTGGCAACACAATTATTAATGGCACTATGACCCTTAACAATCAGTTATCAATTACTGGCACTGGTAATCTTGCGTTTAATGATGGCAGTGTGCAAACCACTGCTGCTATTGGTTCTATTAACAATAGTAACCATGTTACTGCTTCGTTGGGTTATAGTGGCAATACTCGTGTTCTTAGTGTAACCACCGATGCAACATCAAGCAACCAACCATCTACTATTGTCGCTCGTGATAATGTAGGCAATATTGCAGTTGGTAATATTTCTGCATATGGCATTGTCACTACTGCCAGTTCTGCCAATAGTAGCATTGCTGGCAATCTTATTGTATTTGGTAACCTTAATGTAAAGGGAACTACTACCACCACATTTAGCACGGCGGAGACTGTAAGTGGATTAACGCTTACGCTTGCTGCAAATGCTGCATCTAGCGCCGCTGCTGATGGCGCTGGCGTTGTTATCGGCAATGTTGATTATGCACATCTGCTGTATAATGATACTCAAAAGGCTTGGGTAAGCAGCGTTGATATTGATCCAGCAACAAGCGGCATTCAAAATCTTGGCAGCACGAGTCGCAATTGGAATAATATATTTGCACAAAGTGCTTATCTATCAACTGAGATAAATGTTGGTGTTCAACCACTTGCTGATTACAATACCATTGCGCAATTTACTTCAAATGCTAATTCATATGCACAAACAATTACGCAAAACATTTCAAATCTTTCCAGTGCAAGCAGTGATTATATTGTTGCAGCAGATGTTGGCGCACAAAATAGCAATTATACTGACTTAGGTATCAATAGCAGTGGTTACTATGATCCTGGTTATACCATTGGTCATGCTCTTGATGGTTATCTTTATAACAATGGTGGCAATCTTACCATTGGAACACAAACTACACAAAAAGCAATTGTATTTCATACTGATGGAACTCTTGCCTCCAATGAAGCAGGTCGCATTACTCAAAAGCGTTGGGTATTAGGTGGCACTGATAATGGCACTGATAAACTACAAGTTACTGGCACTGTTACAATAAGTGGCAATACCACTGTTAATAATTTAATTACCACTGGTGTTACTGCCACTGGTAATATCACAACCAGTGCAAGCAGTTATTATGTGGGTAATGCTTATCTCTTAAACATTGCGCAGAATCCTACTATTACCACTATTAATAATAATATTACTGCTGCTAATGCGGCTATTGCTACTAACGCTACAAATATTGGTGGTGCAAATAGTGCAATTGCCTCAACTAATGCTAATGTCACTGCTGCTAATAGCGCAATTACAACAAATACAAATAATATCGCAACTATTAATGCTAATGTTATTGCTGCAAATACAAATATTACAACGCTATTCACTAATGCTGGCACACAACAAACACAGATTAATAGTCTTGCAAGCGGTGCTAATGCTAATACTGCAAGTTATCTTACCACTTATAGCGGCAATATACAGGCTGGTAATATTTCTATAACAAGTAATGCAATTGTAACGGCAAATGTAACGGCTCAAAGTTTTAATATTAACAATAATGGTATTCGTAATCTTGGCGCAAATACATCACCAACTATAAATTTTGCAACAGATAGTTTAGTGCTAATTTATAATCCTGCTGGCACAGTTACATTTAGTTTAACAAACTTTGTAGCAGGTAGCAATATAAGAGCACTTGTTGCACTTACTGCAAATAGAACTATTAATTTTGGTATTGCCAATGCTATGCACAGCACAACAGGTGCTACAAGTATAACTTATGGTGGACCTGGCAATCCAATTACACCAGGAACGCTATCGTTAGATTATATTTGTGTTGATGGAACATTGGCAAATACATATGTTATTGTAAATTATATCTAAACTTCAACCATCAAATTAGCATCCCATTCTGTATTTTCACCTGGATATCCACGAGGATTGCAAACTACACGAGTTTCACCAATAGTATAATCAAACACATTATGAACATGACCATGTGTCCATAGTTTAATTTGTGGATGATCCATAATGAACTCGTCCAAGTTGCTGACAAAAGCACCGTTCATAGTGCTATATCTAGGCTGCTTATAGGTATAATGTATGCTACTGTGACTTGGTGCATGATGGCTGCATACAACAACCTTGCGGTCTTGTAACTGTGACAACTGAACCTGCAACCATCCTAAATCACTTGTATGTTTGGCAAGTGCAGTAGTTGGACGCAGTTTATGATACAGCCCTTGTCGTGGGTTTTCTGTGATTGCATTGTAATCATTCATCATATCTCGTGCTGACATAATCGTAAATGGATCATGATTGTTAAAATCAGTCCATAGCGATACACCCAAGAATGTTACATCGTCAATATCAACACGGTCTTGGTCACAGAAATGTATGTTGCCATAGCGTTGGGTTTCTTCACGCAGCACTGGCGTAGTTCGCTCCCACTGCCCACTATAATGCTCATGATTGCCACTAAGATAAATTACCTTTGACCAGTTTTCACTGCAATATTTGAAGAAATCACGATAGCGTTGAGCATCCGAGCCATGCTCAGCATTATTGGGCAATCCATTCTCACTAATAGGATGACGATAGATATGCTGCGCCAAACAGATATCTCCGCCCAACACAAGAACATCGCCAACAGGTTTAATTTCTGGTGCGAGTGCGTGTTCTAAATGTAAATCAGAAACTACCTGTATCTTCATCGTCGTCATCGTCATCGCTTTTCTTGGTTAAGATAATTTTATTATCGGTTGTAATTTTCCAACAAATAACAGTGCCTTCTTCCCAATCCAAAAGTTTTAACGCATCTTCTGGAAAAGGTAATAAAAGTTCACCTGTCATTGCATCTTCTTCTAGTTCAACTGTCCAAGTCTGCGGCATTGATTAATTCCATTAATTGAGCAATTGCAATTTTGGCACTATGACGAATTGCTTCGGCTGGCACCACTTCATTCATTTCACTGATAACAGTAAGTTCTCGCATTGCCAGTGTAATAATATCAGCAGCCTTCCACTCAACCGTAGTTTCCTTTGGCCAAGTAGAAATGCCGCTTACTGGTGAACGCTCACCTTGTTCGCAATCTTCTGCAATAGAACGAAGTTTTTCAACGATTTTCATGCTTCACCAATAATTGCGTCTGCATCGGTTTGTGGCAAGTAATAACCAAGCATAACCTTCATGGCTTCAAAATACTCTTTGTTGTTTTCAAGGTCTTCTTGTTCAAAAGGTTTAAGTTCGCCTTTTTCAACTGCCTTGTTGGTCAAATCATAGATATCGTTACGAATACGGCGATAGTCTTCAACGAGAATATCACGGAACATGCTTTCTGCGGTTTCGTCACTGATTTCAATCTTATACATTATCGTCTTCGCCTTCTTCATTGGTTTCTGTATAAACATATGGAACATATTCGCCCATGTTTTCAATATCTAATGGACCACTAAATGATAACTCACTATCATTTTGCTCCCATCCTAGAATATCAACAAGGGCGCTATATGCATCGCCTTCTTCTTCAATGGCTTCGTCAATGGCTGCAATCTCATCATCATCAAGTTCGCCATAATCCCATTCATCCCAACAACCATCATCCATTTCGCGATCATAGACCTCATATTCAAGATCATCAATTTCTAAAACCTCATTGTTTTCTGCATCAAGTTCAGCAGCAAGGTCCGTACCTTCTGGAACAAGCAGTGTAACATATCCCCATCGCCAACCAGTGGTATAAGCAACGGTCTTGCCATCTTTGGTATAATACTCAACTTCTGCAACACTCTTCTTATAGCGTGTTGATACTTTATATTGAATTAGTTTTGGGGCGGTTTCATCAGTCATTGTGCTTCGTTCTTTCTAAGTAGGTTTCAATTCTGCGGTCAATATATTCGTCAAGGTCTGCTTTGAATTTTTCTTTAACAAGCGGCAAAATATGCTGACGAATATTATCAGCCATACGCCACTCGCCTTCATCATTATGATGCCATTCATCATCTAGCGTATCAACTAGTTTTTCTAGCGAGTTGATAAAATCTTCAATGATTTCACTGCTTTTTCTGACCATGCTAAATCCTAATCCTTGCAAGTAGTATGCAATAGAATTTAGAAAATGTCAAGAACTTTTTAAAGATTGATTACTTGGCAGTTTGCAATGGATAAATTCTTGCGCCAAGGATCAACCACGATGCTATTGGGAATAAAATCATGCGATTTAATCCAATTATGATGATAGCTTACAAGATATACTACTGGTTCTTTTCCACTATATTCAATGTTATTGAGCGGATCATGATAGCTAACATTGGCTATATAATGCCCAACAAGCAACGCATAACTGCCATCATGTTGAGCAATATTTTCTTTAAATCCACGCCCCAATATAACAACTGGTAATCCATAACTGCATAGTTTATCAGCTAGGTTCTTGGCTTGGATTTCACGAATTTCACTTAGATTGCCAAACAAGTCATAACCAAGATCAATGCTTTGACTAAACCAATTCATGGCAATAATATCACGAGGATGACAAGGGCCACCCACCCCCATGCCAGCAGTCATATAAGCTGGCGCACTAATCTTACGAGTGCAATTAGCTAGACCATCGGTTACAATATCGCTGTTACCATATCCAAGTTTATCTACCATATCATGAATTGTATTGGCAAGTGTAATTTTATAAGTTAAGAATGTATTATAAAATATCTTGGTAAGTTCAGCATCTTCCCATTCGCCTTCAACCAGATGAACACTTTCACCATTAATACTGCGATAAAACTGCGCTAGTTTAGCACGATTTGGATTAGATGGTTCACCGCCTACAATTACAATTTCAGGGTTTTCAAAATCTTTAGCTACAGTGCCTTGTGCAATAACACATGGATTATATAAAATATTAGGAATGATTGTTGCCAATTCACGACGAGTTGTGCCTGGCATAACAGTGCAAATTACACATACTTGCTGTTCAGGTTTAAGATGTTTACTGATCTCAATTAAAACACTTTTTAGGATGGTATAGTCAAAATCTTTTGGTGGCAAATGACTGGTAGGATCGCTGCCACTATATTCAGGATGATGCGGCGTAGGAACTGCCACAAAGATAAACTTGCTATCTTGTACAGCATCTTTAATAGTGTCACGCACGAGAAATGTAGCCACAACAGGATTGATATCATATCCTATTACAGGATAACTTTTATTGATAACATTGGCTGCTTCTAGCCCAAGTTTGCCTAAACCGATCATTGATACTTGCATGCGAATATTTATAGACGAATTTTTGGATAGTTTAAAAATTTCTTATCTTGCCAGTAAGGATAATTTTTAACCCAATTTCTAGTTTCATCACTTATTGCAATTTCTGGCAATACTGCATCAAGATATTGTAAATGTTCAAGGGGTCTTGGATGAAAATCATACCAAGGATCAAGCAGTGGTGGTTCATCTCTTACAACTTGCCAATTATAATTAAAAACTTTTTCAAACACACTTGGTTTTATTTGTTCTATTGTTTCTTTATAAAGAACAACAATATCTAGGATATCTTTTATATCACCAGTGCTTGATTGATTTATGCTTGTTATTGGAACCATACTTAAATTATAATATTTTACATTCCATAATTTTAGCAAATCATTTGTTGCTGCAATCGTTGATAAGTCTCTAATTAAAAAACCACGATAATCTGTAAATTTTTCTAAGAATTTTTCATCATAAAAATCAGTTGTATAAATGTTGCCTAGTAGGAACCAACTTTTATTGCGATAGGTATCTAACCTAGATACATTTGACCACATGATGATAATGGTATCATCACTTGTAAATTTGTTTCGCAAGTTTGCTTCAATTAAAGTATTAAACATATACTGATTACTAGCGCCACTCATGCCCCAGTTTTCAAAATAATCAAATTCTTTGCCTACAATATCAGCCCATGTTGGCCAATGATAACTTGTAAACGAACATCCAAATGTGAATAGTCTGCGCATATAATTAATTATCGCCGCCCCAACGCATTGCTATGAATGCTTGGTCCATTGGGTCACCGCCTCGTAATTCCCAATATGGTTCGCCATTGTTAAATCTGTGTATGCAAAGGCAATCTGGATAATTGTCAGCCATCCACTTCTTGAACTCCCAATTTACACTGTTATCGTCGTTAAGAAACCATACGCTCATATGCCAGCGTTGCAATCCTAACTCATGAACTCTCATTTTAGCCATTACGCAAATTTCATTATAAAAAAAGTATAGTCTTCGGGTGTATTAAATCGCACAAACCATTGATCATCGTCATCATCATCGCCAGCATATCGTTGTGCTTTGGCATTAAACTCGGTTAGAAGCACAACTTCGTTAAAACTACCTTTTTCACGGCAATATTGGCTAAAATTTTTCCAAATAGAATAGGATGTTGAATCTCTATCAGGCCAATGATGTGGAATCCAAAAACCATTTTCAAAATTTAAATCAATCATACGCTGACCATCGTGCTACAAATAACGCTGCTATTTCATCATTAGGAAAATCAATCCAATAATTTCTGCCAGTAAAAGTATCTACTTTCCAATCTCTACCATACACATAACCTTGCTCTTCCATCCAATGAATAATATCTGGAACTGGATGCAACTGTTCAAACCCAGTTTCATAATATAACCATTTATGTAGCATATTATTTGGCACGTCAATTTCTTTATGCATTTGCGATTACCCAATTTAGATGTTCGTGTTCATCGTGCCAACGATACTCCATTATTAAACTACCTGCCCAACCGCTCACGCTGTGTTCCCTATACATACCATATTTTAACCAAATGATATTGCCTGATAATTTACAACGATGTGGCATAAAGGCAAACTTGCGCTTCCATATATATTCTGTTTTAATATCATTTTGTATAGGTTTCATTTTATTAATAGTGACCCAATCAGTTCCATCAAAGATTTTTATTTCTGATGATTGTGTATCATACCATATTTGACCTGAAACAGCAACAGGACGATTATTGTTCATGCCCATCTCATTGCAAACATTGTCATGTCTGCTTCATCCCAGAAATCTAAAAATACTTGATCACCATCTCCTGAATTTTGCCAAACTATTCTGCATACGCATCCAAGTTCTTGCCGCATCCGCCAAGAAATAAGAATAGATAATCCATATTCTTTAATGATATCGCGTTTAATTAGTTTCCACTCTTGAAAACTAAGTTGAATCAGCAAATTTTTAATTTTCATGTAAATCTCAATGCGAAATATAAGATAATACCTTCATCAACCGTGTCAGCAAACTCACAATATAATCCAAATGCAACAGGTCTCCGTATACCAACTGTATTGCTTTTCTTTGTTTCGGTGGATGTTTTAAGTCTCCAATCACGACCTGTATCAGGATTCTCATAACCACGCCCATCGGGAATACTTGGCCCTACGTTGCGTTCCAACCACCGAACAACTTCTGTTGTGGTGTGTTTTGTTCTATCAATTCTGATTACACGACTGCTCATAACATTATTATATGTTAAGTTTTGTATTTGTCAAGTGCTTTTTGTAAGCTATCTAGCGCCATTTTTTCAAATGTATGATCATGCAATTCTTGGGCAATTTCACGATTTCTAACAAATCTTGTTATATTTTTCTTTTTATATTCTTGACAATCTTCAATTGACCACTTGCATATTTTTTCTAATTGTGCAATCGCTGCGTCTATTCTTGCTATTGGGTCTTTAATTTGATCATAGCTATGATCAATAATGTCATCAAACAAATCAAAACCTAATTTGCGAATATATTTTAAATTATCATATACAGTGTTAAAGATTGGAACTTGTCCCCACACAAATGGCTTCATACTTTTTTCTGTAAAACTGTTTACTTGCCATGTTAATTTTTTTGAATTAGTGATGTTTTTCCAAATAGAAAATCCTACTGAATCTTCTGTTGTATTATATGTATTTAAAATAGTAGGCAAAAGAGATGGATCAAACGCAGTTTCGTGCACTATATTAATAAATGCAGATTGCATCGACGGATGTATGCTAACATACGCATTTATATCATCATTAATAATTGTTCCATCTATGACCATCGGCATAAATTTTTTATATTTTTCTGGTAAAAAATTTAAAAGTTCATTTTCAGAATTGTTAAAATAATAGCCACTGCCCAAACTTAATTTTCCAAATTTTATTAAATCCTTGTCTATTAACTTAGTTGTAAAATATAATCTATGCGGCCTAACAATCCTTGCCAAACTAATAAAATGATGATTTGGTAATAAAATTTCGGTTGAATCATTAAACATTTCATCTAATAATGTTGGAACATGCGACACTGCAAAATTAATATCATCATCAAATTGATGTTCACCAACGCCAAATATTATTATATCTGATAATTTAATATCTAGCAATTCAATTAAAAAATCACAATATTTTGTCAAATTATAACGATATGCTGGGGCTTCAAACTCTGCATCTATTAATATTTTTAATTTTAAATTATTCTTATAACAATAATTTTTATAATAAAGTAATATTTCTTTTTGCTCTCTAATAACTTCTTTTTTAAAAAAATTGTGATTGATGTATTTGATATATTTTACGACAAAAATAAAATTATCATGTAGATTGCATTTATCTATTAAATTAATCATTTCTGTTAATTGATAACCATCATACGATGGTAAAAATATATGATAATTTTTTTCAATTGACTGCATAAACAGTACTTAATAAAAAAATCCCCCTTTCGGAGGATTTTTCTTTTTTATCGCTCAATAATTTCCAGAATATCTTGGGGTCGGAACCCCATCTGGTTCTGGTCAAACAGCAAACAAGCTGACTTAAAATCCTGTGCGATACAAAGAAACGCATCGCCGCTATCCATCTTAAAAGTAAAACGCTTCATTTTATTAGACCTTTGTTTTTGAGAAAAAACTACCAAGAACGAGTGCTGCCAACCAAGTTTGAAAATTCATAGGAATATTCAAAGCAGGAAACATTGTATCCAACGCCCAAATCGTAATGAGTGGACCAGCGATTACAATAATTACAGCAAATACAATTAGTCCAACTAGACCGAAAGCTTCTTTAATAAACTTACTCATTTTTATACTCCTTTTACCATCATTGCATCATCATACCGTTCAAGGGCATGTCCAAGTTCTTCATACATTTCACGATCAAGATTATCCGCATAATCACGAAGATCGTTGGCAATATAATGAATTTCAGCAAGCGTATCTGCCTGTGAAATCTCAAGGCGCTTGCACCGTGCGATAACAGACTCAATACGAGTGGCGAGAGCAGTTGCTTCATTGACAGTCATTTAACTTCTCCATTGCTTATATTCTTACAATAGCATATATTTTAAGATTGTCAAGCGATTATTTTGCTTTTTTTACCGCTATAATCGCTATAAAGTTTAACACCACGCTCACGAATAACATCCACAATTCCCTGTGGATCATCGTCAAAACATTGACGCAGATCATCTTCGCTCAGGTCTTCACTACAATCCATCGCATAAATTTCATATGCTCGCTGCGAATTAAACCGTGCTCGTAGTGCCATATAACTCAATATATAATCTACTTTGCTAGGCACAATTTTCCCATGCATAACAGCATCAATCAACATTTGGTCTTCGTATTGTGTAATGGGGACTAGACTATCAAGCCCCTCATTGCACCACATAAAAATGTAAGCATTGGTGGTCATTGGTTATCCAATCAGTTGATAAGGCTTATTCATCATCCAATAATTTAATTTCTGTTGCCCTGATTTCTGCGGCAAGACGAAACATTTTTGGAGTTACTTTGCTATAATCAACCTTGATATAAGCATTTTGCCATGCTTGTTTTGCCAAGTCTTCTAATTCTGCCGCTATCTCTGCATCAGAATAGTGTGACATGTCAGTTACTTTTTGTAAATTAAATTCATCTTGGAACAAGTGTTTCAAGATAGTTTTTGGATTTTTGATTTCTTTTGCCATAATATCGTCTCCATCAATTCGTAAGTTCGTAAGGTTTATTCCACTTGCCGATATTGACATCAACATACCAACCCACATCAAAGTAATCGGTCTGTGCATCGCTGCGGTCATGGTTGCCATCATTCATGGCAGTCATGATTTCCTTCAAGAACTTTTGAGCCTTGCCAGAAAAATGGTTTTGATAGTGATAAGGATTGACATCAACATAGTCGGTTGCAGGTGAACCAAGACGGAAACCGCCAGGTTGATTACCAACCGTGTCATTGTAGTTCTGGATAAAGTCAATAGGACCGCTTTTGACATTTAGGACAAGGGTCATATGATTTGAAACCGCCAACGAACCCTTGACGCCGTACTTGGCGAGAATTTGCTTAACAACTGGGGCAATCTTGGACTTCTTTTCTTGGGACATATAAGCCATGAGTCAATCTCCTTGTTGCTGTCTATATTATAACAATAACACAAAATTACATGTTGTCAAGCGAAAAATTTAGCTATTATCGCCAAACCAGTATTTTAATTCAGCCTCGGTTATTGGTGCAACCACCCGTGGACGTTGAACTGATGACAGCGTTGCCCATGGATTAACCCGACGAACAGCTTCTTGAATATCGGCATCATTGCATCCATCAGGAAGACGAACCGTAACAGTACCGCCAAAATCTGCATAACCTTTTGGCCAAATTTCCAAGGTAATCATGGTTTTCTCCGTTGCTGTTTATATTATAACAATAACACAGAATTATAGGTTGTCAAGCACTTTTTTTAGCAATTATGAATATGTCGCCATCTGCATTTTTTAAATCTACCATATTAAAAATATAGTTATTATCGGTTAATAATTGATAAAGATTGCCCAACGACCTAAATCTCGTTAAAATTAATAAATCAGCCGATGTTTTTTTTAAAATCTCTTCAAACCTTAAAAAATTCCATACATGAAAGAAACAAATTGTGTCATAATTTATCGTCTTATCAACGAATGTTTCTACAATTTCATTATAAAAATCTATATCTTTGCAAATTTTTTTATTAGGCAGAAATAAAAATTTTGATTTGATAAATTCTTTTTGCTCGTTTATGAAGTTGCTATCTTGTTCAACACTTATAATTTTTAATGGTCTATAGAACGAAATGAAAGTTAAAAATCTACCAATTCCAGAACCAGCATCAACGACAGTTTTGTTTTTAATAAACGATGAAATGTCATATTTTTGCAAATTCTTTATCATATTAATGGCATTATATTGTTCATTGATAATGCCATCTTCTTCAACGATATCAGAATTTGTTCTTTTATAAATTTGATGAACAACTTTGTTATATTCGCCAAGATTAAATTTTTTTTTAAAATCTTTGTTCATCAAATTATATAATAATGGGAGAATTATTCTCCCATTTCCTCATCATCTGCGCCATCTTCGGCATCGTCAATATCGCCTAATTCTTCATCTTCTGCCATATCATCTAACAGATCAGCAATGCCCCAATGTTCATGAATATCGGTTGGAATGTTTTCTTGCACCCAATCACCAGTTTGGTCGCTATATTCATAAAAGTCATCATCATTTTCTGATGTATATTTGCCGCAGAATGTCATGCCTTCTTCATTATAATAGGCTTCAACCTCAAAATCAAATGCATCCGTCATCGTGCGATAAAATTCAATCGGTGGTGACCAAGCAGTATCAAATGATAAAGTAATTTCAGTAGCACCGTCAATTAATTCAGCAGCATCTGCATTTTCGGTATTAACATCCCACTTGGTTCCCCAATTATCAAGGTTCCAGTGATACCAATCTTTGTACCCAAAATTTTCTTCGTTTTCTGCTTCACGAGCAGCAGAGCGTTCAGCATAATTTTCGCCAACTGGTACATCTTCTAACAATTCTGGCGGAGTTGGATCAAACTCGCTAAACAACTTGCCTTCATTATATCCCTTTGCAACTCGTGCAATCATTGCAGGGTCTTTGTGAGTGAACTTTGCAGTATTATAGCACCAGTTTGGCATGAGAATCTCCTGTTTCAATATGATTAGAATATAATGAAAAAGATTATCTGTCAAGCATTATTTTTTAACAATATCATATTGGTCTAGATTACGACCTTGTATGATGCTTTTAAGTTTTTGTGGATATGCCTTACCAGTATCGGTATAACTTATAAGTTTTGGAACTAGTGGAAGTCCCACGATAGGTTTATTAGCTTTACGAAATTGCGCACGAGCAGCACGAAAGTCATCATATGCATTATGTGTATTAAGATTAGTCATATATGCAGCAATGCTTTGATTTGGTGAATCAAATGCGCGATATTTCTCGCCATATGGTCCTTCTACTCCGCCAGTTTTTGCCCATGATTTTTGACCATAAAAAGCATTGCTGCTTTGTGTTTTTGGGTCTTGTCCCCAACTACTTTCAATGCCAGCTTGTGCTAGCGCAATGCTTGGTGGAATGATATCAATCTTTTTTAATAGTTCGTCTGGCTTGTTTTCGCCATACTTTTCTATCATGCTACTAACCCAAACATTTTCCTCACGACTTAACTTATGTCCGCTTCTAATGGCTTTTATATCCATTATTAATCGTTTGCGATCATTCAAAATCTTATTATTTTCTGCCTGTACAAACGGCAATAGTGTCTTTACAAATGCTTGAACTCGTTCATTTGGCTGCATCTTATCAACATCAGCTAATCCTTTTGGAAAGTTAGGATTAACTTTTTTCTCTACTTTTTCAGGCTCAGTTTTCTGTTGAATGTCAGTTTGCTGAGGTTGTTGCGTTTGGGCCACAGTAGTGGAAACCTCTGGTGATTTTGGAGCATTTATGGCAGAATATCCACCAAAACCAAGTCCACCTGCCACTGCACCTGCTGCTGCAAGGCGTTTTAACCTATCTGTCATTGTGCCTTCAACTAGGTCTTCGTCGTATAATTCATTTAAGAGCATCAAATATTTATTGATTAACCCGTCTTTTTATAATATAGTCATTTTCTAGACTAAATATCTATGCTTCCAAATCAAGTGGGTAACGGAAAGCATGGCGACGATACTGTCAAATTAAACTATGGAGTAAAAACCAAACGTTGCCTCAACAAATATTAATAATAATATTGGTTGAAAAATAATTAGACAAAAATTGTTGTCTATGATATAACCAAACATCTGAAAAAGGAAAATACAAAATGAAGACTTTTATTACGACTACTATGGCACTATTGGCACTTACTGTTGCAGCAAGTGCAACTGATCTACCAAGCAAGAAGACTGTCCCTACTCCTCCAGTAGCGGCTGTTGCTGCTCCTGCTGCAAGCGTTGATAGCTTGTCACTTTCATATGGTCAAGACCTTGAAAGCAACTTCGGCGCAAAGGTTGACGACACATATGGCGTAACCTATAAGCATAATCTTGGCGGCGGATTCTCTGTAGGTGGTGCTGCAAGCACTACTCAGGTTCCAGATTCAAAGTTGACTCAGAACCTAGAAGCACAGGCTGGTTATGCACTTCCTGCATTTGCTGGTGTAACCCTAAGCGGCAAGGTTGGTGTTGGTGAGAAGTTCACTACTTCAAACTTTGCATATTATGCACTATACGGTGCAGCAGACTATAAGGTCATGGATGGTCTAACTTGGAATGCAGTTCAGTATCGTTATCGTTCTGCGATTGACGTAGATGCAAATGGCTATCAGAGTCATCGTCTTGGTACTGGCGTAACTTATGATATTACATCAAACTATAGCGTAAACGCAGCAGTTTATCGTAGCTATGATACCAGCTACAATGCAACTGGAGATGCGTTCTCCGTTGGTCTAACTGCAAAGTTCTAATCTAGTTTAGATAGAATAAAGAAAAGGCGGGAATTTTTCCCGCCTTTTTTATTTGTTATTTTTCATCAATCTTGCAATTTTTGCTTTTGCATCTTCACTGGATTTTGGAAAGTTTTTTAAAGATGGTGTCAATAATTTGACAGGTTCTGGGGTTGGTTTCGGATTTGGTGTTGGTTTTTTGACAAATTTATCCAGAACATAATCATATTCTTCTGACCATCGTTTATCGGTGTCAGCTATCCACTGATCCAATTCCCAAATTCCCTCTGCTATCTTAAAAAGTAACAAGATGGTTACGAGGATTAAAGTTATAATTAATGGCCACATAATATGAATTTATCATAATTGGGCTGTTTGTCAATGGTTTTTTAAATCATAATATAATTAAAAATAATGCTTGACAAATCTCTAAGGTGTGGTATTTTAAGTCATGGGGCAATGTATGCCCCCTTTTGGGCAAGGTCTGCCCGCTACCGTAAGGAGTTTACTATGGAATATCGCAGTTATTATTTCGGATACGGAATGAACACTCACCCTGATCAGATGGCAAAGCGTTGCCCTGATGCTACATTGGTAGGTGTTGCCCATCTGAACGACTATCGTCTTGTGTTTCGTAATCATGCTGACATTGAGATTGAAGTAGGTAGTATTGTCAGTGGTGTGTTATGGGAAGTCAGCGATAGCGATATGATTGCGCTTGACCGTCTTGAAGGATTTCCCACATATTACTTGCGTCAGCGTGTGTTGGTTCAAACCGACACCGAAGCATATATTGCTTGGGTTTATAGCATGGCTGATCAAGATCATGAAATGACGCCTAGTACATCATATTATGATATGTGCACCGAAGGTTACGAGCATCATGGTGTTTCTACTGCTCAACTGGTAGAAGCAAAAGAAGCAGCACCATCGCAGAAATATGTTGACACGAAGTACGATTACGGGTATGACTACTTTAACGATCAATCTTGGGAACGCTTTGATAATGGCGTTGACGAGCGGTATGATCGTTATGTGTCACAGCACTATGGTTTCTATGACCGCAATTTGGAGAAGTAATAATGGCTAAGTCCGCACTGATGCTCAAAACCAAACCTAAAAAGACGGTTGTTCGTCAACCTAAGTTTATGGATGAAAAGTTCACTGGTCCAGAACCAGTGTGGACTGATGTTAAAAAGTGGTCTCCTGACAAACTGCGTCAGGAGATTACTCATGCGCTATATTTCTACAATTATTATATGAGTGCTGCCGATATGCGCAAGTATGTGGTAGAGTTTGGTCAGCAGCATCTTAAATGGGGCAAAGCAGAAATCGCTGCATTTGCCGAATGTGAAGATAGTCGTGTTGGCATTACCATTGGCAGTATCTCTAAGATGATCTTGCGTGGTTGCCCGATGTCTCCTGATGCCGAGTTCATCACCAACAAGATTGCAGAATTGCTTGCCTATGGCAACGCTCGTCTTGCTGAAAAGAAAGAAGTAGTGGTAAAGCCAATTGCTAAGCGCAATGTACAAGATCATATGCGCGATAAGTTGGCTGATACTATCGGTGATCTTGAAGCCATGTATGATACGATGATTGAAGGCACCGCTGAGTTGCCTGATTTCATGGCTTATTTCCGTGAAGGGAATATGCCACAGGCATTTGTTGCTCGTATCCGTGAAAAGTATGCAGAACAGTATGCAGAATTGCTTGAAGGTCAAGACAAGAAGGGCGATGCTGCCTTGCGTGAAGCTTATGCTTGGATGACCAAGCCAGTGTTCAAGCGTTATGATGCTTGGTATAAGGCACTCTTTGATGCCCTCACAACCTATGGCGTAGTCAAGGCTGCTGTGCGTAAGGTTCGCAAGGCTCGCCCACCAAGCAAGGAGAAGGTGGTTAAGAATGTCAAGTACATGACAGAGTTCAAAGAACTTAATGTTGTGTCTATCAATCCTGTGGATATCATTGGTGCAACCGAATTGTGGGTTTATAATACTAAGACCCGTAAGATTGGCAAGTATGTTGCTGCCGTCAGCAGTGGCGTATTGGGCATCAAAGGCAGCACTATTCTTGGCTTTGATGAAAAGCTGAGCGTTGCAAAGACGCTGCGCAAGCCACAAGAACAGATGAAGGCATTTATGGGTGCAGGTAAAATCCAACTTCGTAAGTTCATGGATGGTATTCGTGCTACAGAAATTGCCTTGACAGGACGGCTAAACGGTGATACAGTAATTCTTAAATCAATCAAGTAAGGTGATTTATGAAATACGACAGTGGTTACTTGGATACTCACACTCGTTGGGTAAGAATGGATGGTCGCAATAAAATGCGGCAGCACTATACCCATCGTATCACTGTTTACAGTTTTCGGGAAATTAGCAAATTATATTATTATATTGTCAACAACTTTGAAAATTATAGTTCAACTTGGTATGAATTTTCACCACCCATGATTTTTTATCAGCGCGAATCACATGGGCGAGCAAATTTTTACCTGAATGAAGAAGATTTGGTGAAACTTATCGTAGGATATGTATAATGACAAATTACAATCACTATCGGATTATCAATGACCTAACAGGTCTCGCTACCAATCTTGGTTTTGAAATTAAACCAAATCGTGGTGCGTTTAATTCTTATGCTTATGAACAGAATGGCGGTGCAGATTTTTCTCTTACGGTACCAGACGATGATGGTACGGCATTGCCAATCTATTCTCGTGGTGTAGTCATATACAGTGGCAGCGCAGAAGATTGCATCCATTTTATGCATGGTTGGATGAAGCATCGTGAATATATGAATGTACTTGGCTTTAAGGACAAGACTGTCGCTGATCGTGAAAAGAAATTAACAGATCAGCGTAAAATGGATCGCATGACAAAGGCTATCGTAAATGGAAAAGACCCAGGACCAGACCACTGGCATGATGATAAAGACACAGCCACTGACCGCTGGTTTGAAGGAGAATACGGGGATGCTCCCTTCTAAACCTATCACGGTTTATCAAATTTCTTTACCTCAATCAACTTGGGAGCATGGACGATATGGATTATCCAAAACTCGGCAAGTAGAAGAAATAATATTATTAGCCCATATAGAGTGGCATAAGCAAGAAAACTATCGTTGGGTGCGAGAAAATGCTGTTGCAGATAGCGTAACTTTTCATACCCACCTTGCCTATGATACACTTGACTATCGTGTAGCGGTGACTGCACAATTTGAACCAGAAGATTTAACATATTATTATATGCGATTTGGAGTTTAGAATGATATTCCTAAACGATAAATATTTTCATGGCAACCTTACAAGAACTTAAAACACAAATATTTGATTATGTTCGTTATTCACTTGGCGATGGCATGGTTGATGTTGAACTCGATCCTGCTCATTATGAAATTGCATTAAATCAGTCTCTTGTTAGATATCGTCAACGCAGTGCTAATAGTACAGAAGAAAGTTATTCATTCTTAAACTTGTTAGAAAATCAAAATACATATACTCTCCCAAATGAAGTTATAAGTGTTCGCAATGTATTCAAGCGTAATATTGGTGCAAACAGTGGAACATCTTCTCAATATGAACCATTTGAAGCAGGTTTCGTTAACTTCTATATGATTCAGTCGGGTCGTGTTGGCGGTCTTGCAACTTGGTATTTGTATAACTCGTTCTTGAAAGAAGCTTCAAAACTATTTGGCGGTTATCTAAACTATCAATATAATACGGTTACCAAACAATTAACTATCATGCGTCGTCCACAAGCAGCACAAGAAACTATTTTGCTTTGGACAGAAAATTATAGACCTGATATTACATTGCTAACTGATCAATACAGCTATCCATGGATTAAAGAATATACTCTTTCAAAATGCATGATGATGTTAGGCGAGGCTCGTAGCAAGTTCTCAACATTGCCTGGTCCACAGGGTGGAACTAGCCTTAATGGAACTGATCTTATTACTCGTGCTCAGGCTAAGGTTGAAGCCCTTGAACTTGAAATCACCAATAGCATGACTGGTGAAACTCCAATGTGGTTTGTTATCGGATAATATTTGACATCCTTGTTATCTTTTGTTAAAGTAAAAACATGAAGATAATTGGTGTATGCGGTCTTATCGGTGGTGGCAAAGGAACCGTTGCGGATATTCTTGTTAAAGAACATGGTTTTGAAAAAGTAAGTTTTGCCGACAGTCTTAAAGATATGGTGGCTAATGTATTCAATTGGCCTCGTCACCTACTTGAAGGCGATACAAAAGAAAGCCGTGAATGGCGTGAACAAGTTGATCAATGGTGGTCAACACGACTTGGTATTGAAAATTTAACGCCTCGTTGGGTGCTGCAATATTGGGGAACCGATGTTTGCCGTGTTAACTTCCATGAAGATATTTGGATTGCAAGCGTAGAGAATAAACTTTCTAAAATTGTAAACAGTCCATTTGAATATAATAACATTGTTATTCCAGATACCCGTTTCCCCAATGAAATTGAAATGATTCGTCGTCTTGGTGGCGAAATATGGGGCGTTCGTCGCGGCGAAGACCCTGATTGGTTGGTCAAACTTGTTCAACATGGGGAAGAACCACAAGATATTCATCCCAGTGAATGGTCATGGGTTAAAGAAAATCTTGACCAATTAATCAATAATGATGGAACACTCTCTGAATTAGAAGAGAAAGTTAAAAGTTTACTATAATATCCATATATAACTCCTAGAATAGGGGGTCTTTTAAGGCTATCCGCTAAATATTAGTAACCTTAAAAGGAATAGACCCTATGGCAACTTTAGTATCACCAGGTGTTTCAGTAACGGTCGTTGATGAGAGCAATTATGCTCCAACAGGACCAGGTACTGTACCATTTATTCTTCTTGCGACAGCAAGCAACAAAACAAGTACTGCGGGAGGTATTGCAAGCTATACCACCTCTTCAACAGTCAACACTTTACAACTTTTAACAAGTCAGAAAGACTTGCTTAATAATTATGGACTTCCTATTTTCCCAACCGATGCCAGCGGCAATCGTTTGTTTGGTAGTGAACTTGCTGAGTATGGTCTTATGGCTGCACACAGCACTCTTGGTGTAACTAATCAGGCTTATATTTTACGCGCTAATGTTGATCTTAATCAACTAAGTGGCAGCAGCAGCCGTCCATATGCTGAACCAGCAGGTGGAACACAGTGGGTAGATACAGCGACTACTAATTATGGTATTTTCCAATGGGATGCTACTAACCAAGTATTCAATGTACAGACTCCAACAGTTATCACTGATCCAACACTACTCACTAGCGGTGTTCCTTACAGCAATGTTGGTGTAATTGGTAGCTATGCAATCAATGCAACCGATGTTAAAAATACAGTTTATCAAAAAATGTATGATAACTCATGGCAGACTATTGGTAGCAATTCTTGGGCAATTAGAACACCAACAATTGTTGGTAATTCACAAGCAACTTCTCTTAGCTTGACCAATGTTCTAACAATTAACGGAAATTCATTCACTATTGCTAACTCAAGTGTTGCTAATCTTGTTGCAACAATTAATAGCAGTGGTCTTCCAGGCATCAATGCTCAGTTGATCAATGGTTACTTTGAACTATTTGCTAATGCTGCTGCTGCAAGTGCTGGCTATAACCAGACAGCAGATGGTAAAGTTATCATCAGCCAAAGCAGTGGTACTCCTCTAACAAATCTTGGCATTGCTGCTGGTACATATTATAGTCCAGCATTGCAATATAGTGCTCATTACAGTGTTCCATACTGGAAATCAACTGATAGTGCTCCTCGTCCAAGTGGAAGTATTTGGTTAAAAACAACTGCTGTTAACAGCGGTGCAAACTGGAGCATTTATCGTTGGAACAGTTCTACTACAAATTGGGACAATATTGTTGCTCCTCTATTCCAACATCGTCGTCTTGCAACCTATAACTTTGATCCAACTCTTGGTGGTCTTGGTATTGCTAACGATACATTGTTTGTTAAGTATGACATTCTATTGAATAATACTGGTTCATTCAAAGTTTATCAATGGATGGGAAGTGGAACTGCACTAACAGTTACTGGAAGTGTTTCTAATCCAACATTTACTGCAAGCAATGCATTTACTATTCAAGTTACTGTGCCTGGCAGCAGTTCATTGAGTAGCACTTATACTGTTACATTAACTGGCACTACCGCAGCAAGCTTCGTAAGCAATGTTCTTGCTCAGAATATTCCATATCTAACTTGCACATTAACAAGCACTAATAATATTCAGTTCGGTCATACAAATGGCGGTGATATTGTATTCACTGAAACAGTTGGTACACCACTAAGTGTTTCAGCAGGCATCGTACCAAATAGCACTCCTAATGTGTTCTATGATGCTGGCAGTTATACTGCTGGTGTTGCATTTACTGGAACTTATTGGCAACCTGCTGATATGCTTTATCAGCAAGCTACTCAGCCAATTGTAGCACCTGATGATGGCACTTTATGGTATTACTCAACTCCTCTTGAAGTTGATATCATGATTAATAATGGAACTAATTGGAAAGGTTATCATAACGTAACTAGCGATAGTCGTGGTTATAATCTTGCTAACACTGATCCACTTGGTCCAATTATTAGCAGCGCAAAACCAACAACACAAACTGATGGCACTGCACTCGTGTATGGTGATATCTGGATTAATACAAGTAATCTTGAGAATTATCCTGCAATTTATCGTTGGCAGCGTTATAGTGGCACAGATCAGTGGGTTCAGATAGATACAACTGATACTACAACTGAAAACGGTGTTCTATTTGCTGATACTCGTTGGGATTCAAGCGGAACAGTTGATCCTGCTCTTGGAAATAAGCCAACTATTGTTAGCTTGCTAACAAGTGACTATACTGATCTAGATGCACCAAACCCACAACTATATCCTCGTGGTATGCTTCTATTCAATACTCGTCGTAGCAGTTACAATGTTAAGAAGTATATTGCAAGCAAGTTCAACAGCACTAACTATCCACTACAAAGCCTACCACAAGTTGCTGCAACTTGGGCAAGTGTAAGCGGTAGCAATAGTGTTGGTCAGCCATACTTTGGTCGCAAGGCACAACGCAATGTTGTAGTAAGCGCACTAAAAGAAGCAGTTGATATTAATACAGTACTTCGCGAAGACCAAATTAACTTCAACTTACTTGTTTGCCCAGGTTATCCTGAATTGACAACTAACTTGAATAGCCTTAATAATGATCGTCGTAATACTGGATTTGTTATTGCCGATACTCCAATGGGTCTCACAAGCGATGCATCAACTGTTAACAGATATATTACTAATGCTGCTGGCGCAGGCGATACTGGCGAAGATGGTCTTGTAACTAACGATAGTTACACTGCTGTGTTCTATCCAGGTGCTGCATATACTAATGCACTTGATGGAAATGGACAAGTGGTTGTTCCAATCACTCATGCTATCCTTCGCATGATCATTAAGAGTGATCAGGCAAGTGCTCCATGGTTTGCTCCAGCAGGCGCTCTTCGTGGTAAGATTGACAATGTTACTAAGATTGGTTATGTTGACCGCACAACTGGTAAGTTCTATAGTATTGGAACTAACCAAGGTCTTCGTGATCTTCTATACGCCAACAATGTCAACCCTGTTGCAGTATTCCCAACAGATGGTATCCTTAACTATGGTAACCATACTCGTCAGGCAACTGCTACTGCGCTTGATCGTATCAATGTTGCTCGTTTGATCAACTATATCCGTTATAATCTAGAGCGTCTTGCAAAGCCACTAGTATTTGAGCCAAATGATACAGTAACTCGTAATCAGGCTACAAATGCAGTATCTGCCTTGCTTAACGACATCAAGACACAGCGTGGTGTATATGATTATCTAGTTGTTTGCGATACTACAAACAACACACCAGCAACAATTGATCGCAATGAGTTGCATATTGATATTGCGATTGAGCCAACAAAGGCAGTAGAGTTTATCTACATCCCAGTTCGTGTATTGAACACTGGTGCCATTGCTGGAACAAACGCAAATCAGGGTGGTCTAAGCAATACTACTGCTACTGTTCCAGTAGCATAATACAAAATAACATAATAATAAGAAAGCCGCCTTCATGGGCGGCTTTTTTGTTTTATACCCCCTTCAAAAACTAGTTGAATTGTTATAAATACTTTTAATAGGAGATACAGATGGCAGTTGCATCATTACTCAACATGACGGTTCCTGTTGCTAGTAATAGTGACCAAAGTGCAGGCAATCAAGGCTTATTAATGCCTTTGCTAAAATACCGCTTTAGAGTTACATTCTTGAATTTCGGGGTTACCAATCCGACTACAGAACTTACAAAGCAAGTTATGACTTTTACTCGTCCTAACGTAAACTTTAACCAGATTGAAATTCCAATTTATAACAGCAGAATGTACTTGCAGGGTAAACCTGAGTGGCAGACAGTTACTTGTGAACTTCGTGATGATGCACAAGGAAGCGTTCGTCTTCTTGTTGGCGAGCAAATTCAAAAGCAATTTGACTTTGCTGAACAAGCAAGCGCAGTTAGCGGCATTGATTATAAGTTCGTTACACAATTTGAAGCACTTGACGGCGGCAATGGCGCTAATGGTCCAAACACACTTGAAACTTGGCAGCTATATGGTTGCTTCCTACAAGAAGTAAACTATAACAATTTTGATTATAGCAGCAACGATCCAGCTACTATTTCATTAACTATTCGTTATGACAATGCTCTTCAAGTTCCAACTACTAGTGGCGTTGGCAAGACTGTAACAAGAACATTCGGAGCCTCTGTAACTGGCTAAGGAATTTAAACTATGTCCAGTTCTTGGGGTTTTCTTAATAGCTTAGCAAGTAACTTGTTTAATAAAGGCGGTGTGCATGATTATGCACACGCCTCTCAAGTTTTTAGAACAAGTGGCTTCGCTCGTAGCCCAAAATACAAATTTCTTTATTATGTAAATTTTGTAAAAAATAATATCAATACAAAAGGTTTTAACAGCATCAGTTCAAATGAAATTGGTGTTCTTGTTAAGAGTATTGACTTGCCAAAATTTACGATAGATGTAAAAGACCTTAACCAATACAATCGCCATGTATATGTTCAAGATCGTATAAAATATGAACCAATCACTATCAAGTTTCATGATGATAACAACAATGGTTTGCGTGAACTATGGCAAGATTATTATACCTATTATTATGCAGATGGATTATATCCACAAGATGTGTATAATAATGATGACAGATACACCATAGGCAACCATGTCAGTTCATGGGGCTTAGATAATGGTTCTATCGCTCCATTTTTTGCAGCTATTGAAATTTATAGCATGTATGGCGGCGAAGCAAATAAAATTACATTAATGAATCCAGTTATTACTGCTTTTACTCATGATACTCATGAGTATAGTGATGCGCAAGGCGTAATGGAAGCAACTATGCAAATTCGCTATAATGCAGTTGTTTATGAAAGTGGTTTTGTTAACGGTATACCAGGATTTAATGAGTCTGCAACATATGATACAAATCCAAGTCCGCTAAGTGGTCAATTTGTTGGCAGTGGCGGTTATATTAATCCCATTACTGGACAATTTGAACAACAGGGAAATAGTTTTACTAATCGCAATAGTTCAAATGGTCAACAAGGGTCTTATGGATTTTTAGATCAGGGAAATCAATATAATCCATCTTCAAATCAAGGATTAAGTCCGCAAGAAATTAATAACATTGTTTATAACAACAATTCTAATCAAGTTACTTCGGATACTTCATTTCCTGTTGCTGATACAAATTTACCAACCATTGCAACGGCTATTACCGCACCGCCTTCAAGACCTTCTTATCTCAATGATACTACGAATCCAGATAGTACATCTGATAATAATATTGTTGTGAGTCCTTATACTGGCGGCAGTTGGCAACAAACGCTGTGGCAACAAGGTTACAGCACAGATCAGATTAATAGCGCAACAGGTTTTGTTAGTTCAGTGCCGCAATCAACACTTTCAAGTTATGGTGGTTTTTCAAGTACTACTAGTGCGCAAACACTTATTGCTCAGCAATATATTGACAATCCTAGTAGCATGAGTAATATCGGAACAGTAAATTATGGACAGCCAACTAGTGTTCCAAGTGGCATTAATTTTTCTGATCCAGCAAGTCCACCAAGTCCAACATATGATAGTAATAGTTGGCAAGCAACATTGGCATCTCAGGGATATAGTCAAAGCGATATTTCTATTGCCGAATCACATTTTGCTGGTTTAAATATTCCAAGTGGAACTAATCTTGTTCCTATTGCTCAAAGTTATATTGCATATAGCGCCAACAAGTAAATACTGATATGGCAAATGTTCCAAATAATCAAGTAACAGATACACAAATATTTTTTAACGGCTATTTTAGTCAACCTATTCAGGTTAGTGATGCTGTTTGGCAACAAGTATATGGGTATTTTTTAACACTTACTAACAGCAGCAATGCAGCTTCTGCAATGGCGCAAGCTGTTATTACGCTGACGACTAATAATAATCTTAGTCCATTAGACCTTATACAACAATTCCAAGCTAATCCACAAAGCAATAATACTAAATCATTACTGGTTAGTTTTTTCAATAGTGTTAAAGGTTCTACTAGCAAAATTGGCTATAAAAAGAATAACTCAACAACGCCAAATGTTGCTAGAAATATTATTGCATGAGTTTAAAATATAGTCAGGGAATATTCACCCCTAAAAATTCACAAAAGTATATTGGTCGTGGCAGTATAAGATATCGTAGTAGCTGGGAATTAAAGTTTATGAATTTCCTAGACGAACATCCATCGGTAAAACAATGGGCAAGTGAAAGTATTAGTATAAAATATCAAAATCCTGTAGCTAAAAAAGTAAAAAGTTATGTTCCTGATTTCTTTATAATTTATGAAGATGCCAATGGAACTCGCAAGGGTGAATTGGTTGAAATTAAACCACATAAAGAAACTACCCTAGAAGCTGCTGGTCGCAGTCAAAGAAATCAAATTCAAGCTGCTGTAAATCAGGCTAAATGGGAAGCGGCTAGAGAATTTTGTAAACGCAATGGCATAAGTTTTCGTGTCATTACAGAACATGATATGTTCTCAAATACTAAGAAACGAAAAAGATAAATTAATATATGACACAAAAATTAGAAGAATTATTTGATTTGCCACCTGCTAGCAAGGAAATGACTGAGGCACTTGATACTGCCAATCAACTTGAAGCAAGCTTACCTGAAGCACCAGAAGATGCTATGGATAAAGAACTTGATGAATTGGTGGACAAAGCAGTAGAAAGTTTTGAGAATTTACAAAGTCTTGGTATGAATGTTGAGGCTAGATTTTCAGCACCTATCTTTGAAGCAAGTGCTAAAATGTTAGCAACAGCAGTTACTGCAAAACTAGGCAAAGTTCAAAAAAAACTCAAGCAAACCGAACTTGCAATGAGAGCGCAGAAACTTCAACATGATATGAATAAAGACAAGGGTGAAGAAACTGAAACAGTAACTGCCCATGTTTTTGATCGTAACGAACTATTAAAAACAATTAGAAAACAATAAATATCTAAAAGGTATTCAGCAATGAAAAGCTATGTTCAGTATTTGACAGATAACGAAAAGAAATATGGCTTCCGTGCAAAAATTGCTACGGAAGTTACAAAAGAATCTATGGAAAAACTTCAAAAAGTTTTAGCACGATGGAATCTTGAAGCAATCAGTGAGCCAAAGAGTTTGCCAGTAAGTGAAGATCATACAGGTTTTGGTCATCTTAAAGCAACAGAACTTTATATCATTGATATGGTTGTAAACTATCCTTGCACACCAGCAGAAATGCAGGCAGCAATTCATGAAGCAACAAATATTCCATTCAGTCATATTATGGTAATTACACCTAATCAGGAAATTTTGGCAGCACCAATTCTTCCAGAAAATGAAGGCAAGACAATTCTAGATACTCCATATCCTGAACAAAAAGCACCTCAATTACTTGCAGACCTTGCTAATGCTCTCAAAGTAAAAACAATTGAACATCCATTTGCAGTAAAACCAGTTAAGGGTCATACTACAAATGAACTTCCACAAGGCGATAAGAGTCCTGTTGGAACACACCGTAACAAACTCCCAGCACGTGGAACAACAGGAAGATAACCATGCAAATGATTGATGTAATAAAGAAACTACAAGAAATTCAAGGTCGTAGCCCAGAAGAACTAAATCGTGCTATTAGCAGTGTTACTAAGCTAAACGCTATTGAAGCACCAGTGCAAAAGGTAGCAGAAACAAAGTCAACTGCTATGCCAGATACTAGCAATGGTTCTTATATGGTTGATGTTCTTGCAAAGCTAAGAGAAATTAGTGATCGTAGCCCTGAGATTGCAAGTGCAATTGACAATGCTACTAAGATGGGAAATCCTGTTAAAGAAGGCATTGAAATCAAGACTAGTGGTGATGATGCAGTTCTAGCACAGATTTTAAAGCTTGCTGGTATGGTTGGTGGTGTTAATGCTCCTGACATGGCTGCTGCGCCTGGTGACAACGATATGGAATTACTTGGTGATATTGAAGCAAAACTTGCTGCACCAACAGCAGAAATTCCTCACGACCATGCAATGACCCCAAGTGAACCATCAGCATTTCCAAGCGTAGGTGCAAATCTGCCAAATATCGGCGGTGGTCCAGATATGGAAGTTACTATGGATGATGCACCAGCGGGCGGTGATATGGATGAGCGTCCATATAACAATAGTCCACATGAAATTTATAAAGGTCCAAAGGCAGCAGTTCCAAGTGGAAATGATCTTGCCAGACCAAAACTAACAGCACCAAAAGTTGCTGGCGGTGATAACCCAACACATGTAGCAGTAAGTTTTGACTAAGGATTGATTATGAATTTCAGCGATTATCTTGCAAAAACAGAAAGAGCAAATAATGCACCAGTAACAGGTGATATTATTAATATTGAGATTGACAACTTAAAGAGTGTGCAAGCAACTGTTGTTGAGCATACTGAAAAGAGTGTTACTGTTGCGCTAGATAATCCAGCGTGGAATATGCTTGACCGCAATCGTCTTCTTAGTGAAGGTGCTGCACAACAAATGGCAGAATTTGTTTTGACATTTGAGCGTGAAGGTCAAAAAATTCAAAAGAAGTTCTTACATCAGCCTCCAATGGAAGCTGCGGGTATTACTCCAGATTTTGTTCGTAACATTGCACCAGCAAATAAAATTAGCGAAACAATGAAAGAACAAGGTTATAAATTGCGTCATGCAAGTGCAAGTCTAGTAGAAACAGATCAACTTCCAGAAAGTGAAGTAACTGTAATTGCTCGTAACCCAAGTGCAACCGAAGCACGAGTTACATTTGAATGTGTGTTTAAGAAAGCAGATTCAAACCGTAATAAATTATTTCTTGAATCAGTAGATTGTAGTGTTAAGAATGATACTGCACAATACTGGAGTCTTCCTGTAAAAACAAGAGGCTAAGCAAATGCGAGCCTATGAGATAGTATCAGAAGCCAAAGGTAAAGCAAATCCAGAACATAGCGGCACTATGCAACCAAGCATGGTCGTTCATGACATGGACCCTGGCTATGATTATTATCGTTTCATGATTAAAATTGCTGGTTATCCACAAACAAATGCAGCACATGATCATGAACACTTTCGTGATCATCCTATAATGACAGCTTATACACAAGCAGAAGAAGATATGTTAAGTGCCACTGTAAAAGGTATGGGAAAGAAAGCATCTTGGATTACAACTGAAAATGGCAAAGAGCCATCTTCTAATAATACAAAAAGTCCCGTAGCATTTAATAGCGGTGTAAGGAAGAAAAAATGAGAGCGCATGAATTTGTAAACGAAGCAGCAGATTATGCTGGTGCTAAGGGAATGAGTCAACAGGCTTTAACTACTATTCCTAATGCTCACATTTATCCTGAATTAGATAACAGTAGCGGATACAAAGCATATCGCTTTGGTGTTGCGTTAGCTGGTATGCCTGATATTAAAATGAATAAAGCAAGTCCTACTGGACTTAAAATGGTAACGATTAGTTATACTCCCGCAGAAGAAGAAATTCTTGATGCAACTGCTGCTTATTTTGGCACACCAAAGTTACAATTAACACCAGAAGAAAGTAGTGAACCAAATTATGTTAATCATAAAAGTCCAGTTCCTCAAAATAGTGGTAAAATGAGAAAAAAGAATGGATAATATTGCTCAACTTAAAGTTCTTGCTGGTGTTAAAAAGCATACCTTTACTGAAAATGAAGGCATCAATATTAGTTTGACTGGCACAGAAAAGCGAGAATTGGAAAAGAAACATAATATCCAACCTGGCACTCAGGAATGGTTTCAGTTATGGTTCAGTCTTCCTTATTTGACAGGAGAAAAACCAGTATGAGAGCCAAAGAATTTGTTTTAGAACAAACTGAAATATATGACAGAGAGTATGCAGCGGATCATAAACATCATGAACCACGTGAAGTTGCCAATGCTTATACAATTCCTGATGCTAGTGATAACTTCTATAAAATGTATCGTTATGGTATTCTTATGGCTCGTAGTCCAGAACCGCAGCCAGATGCATATGATGACCAAACAGAACTTGGTGATAAATTAATCATCACTCCATTTGGTGGCGATGTTGAAAAATCCATCATAGATGGTGCAAGTGAAGCGAGCGGACACGCAGCAGTAAAATCACATAGATATGATAGTAAACAAGAAAATCCTGCTGTAAATCGTGTCAGCCCAGTTGCTAAGTTTGTGCCTACTCGTCGTTCTAGTTGATATAATCTTTCCAACTAGGATGCTTCATATCATAATGAAATTGCTTGCGACGAGCAGTTAGAGTCCAGTAATCTGGTCTAAATGGTTCACGAAGTGGTCGCTTAAACATATTACCCTTACGACTATTGCATGGAATACAGCTAGTAACACAGTTTTCCCAATTAGTCGTGCCGCCTTTGCTCAATGGCTTTACATGGTCAATGTTCAAATCATGTGGTTCAAATGTTTCTGCACAATACTGGCATTGAAACAAATCACGCAGATATAGATTCTGGCGACTAAACCGAACACCTTTGTTAAAGCTATGATAATCTTTGGTTATGGCAAGCGCAGGCACAAACATAGTCGTTGAAGGACTATGAATTTCCCAGTCATCATAATATTCCAAAATCTTGATACGATCCATGAAGTGAAGCTTTATGCTTTGCTGCCATGGAATAACGCTTAGCGGTAGCCAAGAAAGTGGTTGATAATTAGCGTTTAAAATCAGTGTGTCTGACATATAATCTATTTACTTCTGGTTTGTGACAATTTAATAATACTACACATACAAAATATGTCAATAAATATTTGCATGGCAAAACCCGTAGAGAATAATTTAGTTAAAAAACCGCATAAGCGTATGCAAATGACTCAACAAGAAATTATTGAGTTTAGTTTATGCGCCGATCCTGTTACTGGACCAGAATATTTTATTAGAAATTTCTTTTATATTCAGCATCCTACTCGTGGCAAACAAAAGTTTGTTCCATTTGACTATCAGGAAGAATTGCTAGAAAACTATCATAATTTTAGATTTAGTATTAACATGCTTGGTCGTCAGATGGGCAAAACAACCATTGCTGCTGGCTATCTCTTATGGTATGCAATGTTTATTCCAGATAGTACTATCCTTGTAGCAAGTAACAAGTATACTGGTGCACAAGAAATTATGCAGCGTATCAGATACGCATATGAAAACTGCCCAGACCATATTCGTGCAGGCGTAGTTGATTATAACAAGGGATCGCTTGGATTTGATAATGATAGCCGTATTGTAAGTGCTACCACAACCGAAACAACAGGTCGTGGTATGTCTATCTCATTATTATACTGTGACGAAATGGCCTTTGTTAGACCTACTATTGCCAAAGAATTTTGGACATCTATTAGTCCTACCCTATCAACAGGTGGTAAAGCAATCATTACATCTACGCCTAACAACGACGAAGATCAATTTGCTGATATTTGGAAAGAAGCCAATAAGAAATTTGATTCGCATGGCAATGAAACTCCTCTTGGTCGCAATGGATTTAGTCCATTTATTGCTACATGGGATCGTCATCCAGAGCGCGACCGTGATTGGGCCGAGCGTGAAATGTCTAGCGTTGGTATAGATCGTTTCCGCCGTGAACATAATTGTGAGTTTATCATTTATGATGAAACACTTATTGCTCCAGGTGTACTAGTTGATTTGAGCGGCGTGGAACCAATTGAAAAACAAGGACAAGTTAGATGGTATGAAAAACCACAACGCAACCATGTTTATATTGTTGCACTTGATCCAAGTCTTGGCACAGGTGGCGATCCAGCCGCTATTCAGGTATATGATGCAACCTCAATGCGTCAGGTAGCAGAATGGCAACATAACCTTACTATTATTCAACGACAAGCTGCTATTTTAGCTGAGATTTGCAAATATATTAAAGAAGTTACTAATGATCCTGGTAACATCTATTATAGCGTAGAAAATAATACTATTGGTGAAGCGGCTCTTCATGCCATTGCTGATATTGGCGAAGAAAATATACCTGGTAGCTTCCTAAGCGAGCCTGGTGGCGGTGGTCGTAGATTCCGTAAAGGATTTAATACAACTGCAAAAAGCAAGATTGCAGCATGTTCTAAGTTTAAACTGTGGATGGAAACAGGCAAAATTAAACTATGCAGCAAAAGTTTAATAAGTGAATTAAAAACATTTGTTGCACATGGCGTTAGTTATCAAGGCAAAGTTGGTGAAACTGATGATCTTGTAATGGCAACATTGCTTGCAGTTCGTATGATATTACATTTGCGCCAATATGATAGTAGAATCAGTGATGGATTGGCAATGGAAGCCGCTGACATCATTCCACCAATGCCGTTCGTAATGCTGTGAATGGATAAATAATTCTATGGCCGACTTAAGTAACGCATCAACCGACTTATTTTATAAACTACGCAATCGTTTCCCAAAGATTACTATGGGAGATGAAATGAGCGTACCAACTATTGATCCAGAAGCAGCACGTTTTTTCAACTTTACCTATCATGACAAAGAAAGTAATCGTGATTATGGTAAGATAACTTGCAG
>JGI24891J29808_1000290_pt1 | contig 42775 bp, 50 predicted proteins | sample FreactcultuFSWF8_FD_29808 | JGI IMG/M metagenome (IMG submission 29808) | reverse complement strand
CTTTGATGCCATGGTCAAGAACATGGTCCGCCTAGCTCTCGCATGCGAATACTCCAGGACACCGATAAGACGTGCCGATATCACTGCCAAAATTCTGGGAACCAATGCTCGACAATTCAAAGCAGTCTTCACCGAAGCTCAAACCCAACTTCGTGGAACTTTTGGCATGGAAATGACCGAGCTACCGCTCCGAGAAAAGGTCACCCTTGCACAACGCAGAGCGGCGCAGAAGTCACAGACTACACAAAAGAGCAGCGGATCCTGGGTCCTGACTTCCGTGCTACCTCAACGATTCCGCCAACCAGAGATCCTGCCTCCACCGCAAGCACCTACACATGATTTGGAGTCACAATACACTGGATTATACACATTCGTGGTATCCCTCATTTTCCTGAACGGAGGCATGCTGCCAGACGCCAAGCTAGAGCGATACCTCAAGAGAGCAAATGTGGAAGACACAGCGGCTCAGAACAGTGTCAACATCATGGTTAGCGGACAAGACAAGACGGAAAAACTGCTCAGGCGTATGGAGAAGGATGCATACATTATCAAAATCAAGGACAACTCGAGTGGAGAAGAGGCGGTCGAATGGATAGTCGGACCTCGTGGCAAGACGGAGATTGGTGATACTGGAGTCAGAGGAATGGTCAGACAAGTCTACGGAGAGGTGGATGATCCAGTCGAACTGGAAAGAATGCTGGAACGCAGTCTGGGTGCTAACGAAGCGCCAAAGAGACGAGAGGAAGCAGCACAATCGCAAAAGAAGGGTAGACGTCGCAGGACAGCAGCTCGAGATGGAGGAGATAGTAGCGATGAAAGCAGCGGCTCGAACTGAGGAACAAGCTAATGTTCTCGCTTGACAGTGGATGGAAGCAGCAGTAAATAGATCGCTTCTTGAGGATATCATGAGTTATGACAGAATATGCATCTCAAATGCAATTATGCAACCCCACACAAGACTAGGCCCAAAGCGTCCTAAATATATAAGCTCGAGCGTCGAGGACTCTCCATTTCACATGCACCATGTGAACTCGACCTCTGCCGAAAGTCGGAGCTGAATCGCCTGTCATGTCGTCGGCTGGAGAAACGATGGATATTGAACCGGATGCACGTTCGGTAGACCAAGACAGTGATGCGACCAAAGTCTCAGACACGACCAGCGAGGTCACTCTGCGAGCGCGGTCGCCGTCCAACCAAGTCAAAGTGACAGCACAGGAGGATGCCGTCGGCCATGATAGTTCTCACTTGTTACAAGACCCCGACAACACTGGCACTCTGGACCCTACCGCTGCAACACAGCAACTCTCAGATAATCGCGAGCCCTCGTACACACGGCAGGAACCCACCACCTCCCAAATCCGTCAAGTCCCAGAGATCTCGGCCATCGCATCTCTAAAACACGAACACAGCTCGCGCACACAATCTCCTCTGCGCGAATCATCGGTTCCTGTGCCTTCAACCGAAATGGCCGTCGCCGCCGCCGCTCCTGCAGCGCCTCCTAAGAGGAGTCACCACAAGAAGAAAGGCGTCGCAGCAGTTGCCACTACTAAGCGTAGTGCCCCTGCCCCTGCTAAGCGCAGTCACAAGAAGAAGATCGTCTCTACCTCCGCCACACCCGCTCAGTCTTCACCAGCCCCTCGCTCCGTACGCACAGCCTCTACACCACCAAGATCGTCACCCGACGTCGATGCAGATGGCGAGGGTCCTTTCTCTGGAGATGAGGGAGGAGAGGAGGAGGGCGGCAACATCTCCGACAGCGAACTCTACTGTATCTGCCATAGGCCGGACACGGGTACTTTTATGATAGGCTGCGACGGAGGCTGCGACGACTGGTTCCACGGAAAATGTGTAAATATCGATGAGGAGTGGAAGGCTCTGATCGACAAATACATCTGTCCCTTCTGCGAAGAGAAGGGAGTAGGCGAGACGACTTGGAAGAGAATGTGTCGCCGTACAGGTTGCAACAAGCCAGCCATGGTATCAAAAGGCACAAAATACTGCTCGGAGAGATGCGGCAAACTGTTCATGAAAGAGTTGGTAGCGGAAAGGACACGCCAGGCGGCCGAAGAAGGCATATCAAAGAAGAACAAGGAAACGACCGAAGACCTAGGAGCCCGCGGCGGTGTCATCAGCGCAGGCGAACTCAAAGCCGTAGCCGTGGCAGCACCCACCTTCGAACAGTTCAAAGCCCTCGGCGATGGCTCCGTATCTCCTCTATCCGCCTCCTCTCCCACCGCCGCAGCAACCCAAGAAGAAGACACAACTCACGAATCAGCACTCAACGACATTGAACGCGAACGCATCCAGCAACTCTACCAACTCCGCTCGGCCTCTCGCATCCGCCACGCCCTCCTCAAGGACCGCTACATCTTCGTCGGTATCCTCAAAGACGCCGCCGTGAGTCTGGCCGAGCGCAGAGGCGTCAAGCCTAAAGACCTCTGCGGTTACGACTCCCGCCTCGCCTGGACCGAAGATGAGTTCGCCGTCTGGCAAGACTCTCCCGCCGGCAAGGAAGTTCTAAGAACAAAGACCCTGCCGCCACCTTCAACCGAAGATGGAGACGGCGATGTCAATATGTCAAGTGGTGGCGTAGAAATTGAGCCCGTCTGCACCAAGAGGAAATGCGCCAAACACTTCGACTGGTCCAAACTGGCCACCGAGGACACACGCTTTGAAATCCAGCAGAATTCAGAAGTGATGAAGGGTCTGGAGAAGGAAGAAAAGGAAATCATCGAAAGAGCTAGACTGAGAGCTAGAGAAATCAAGGCTGGAGGTGTAGGAGGCACAGTCGAGTTTCATGATGAGGTTCCCAAAGAGAGTAAAGAGGACAAGGCCATGGGAATTGAGCCTGTGGTCGAACATCCCAAGGATATCAAGATGGATGAGGAGAAGGACGTCAAGGTCGAAGCTTCCCAGGGCTCAGAAGAGCAGGAGGCCAAGGAAGTCAAGACGGAAGTAGTGGAGGACGATGATGACGACGATGACAATGAAGTCGACATGGTTGATGCCATTGCGGCTACTGTCTGAAAGGTCTGATTACTACATTGCATGGATTGGCGTTTATCAGGAAAGGGAAAACCCGAGTTATACCCACAGGGAGGACAAATCATTCGAGCGAACAAAGCATAGCATAGCATACCATAGCATAACACCATCACAAGAAACCATTCGTTTTTACGTCCACACCGCAAAGTTCCTCAGCACGAGCGAAAAGAAGGGCATGATCCTTGGTATCTCTAGCAGAACATTTTTCAATTCTATGTAATCATCTCCTTTTTTGCACCTGGATATCTAACGTTACTCGACTTTTGCACCCTACAGGAACCGCGCGACTTCGCACTCTACAAGAACCACTCGAGCTCAATCTCCATGGCAGAGACGGGGAATGGCAGCTCGAAGTTCTTGAGTACTGTCGGGTGCATGACACCGAAGGTACCGACTCTTTGCGGCTTGTCGCCGATCTTGACGTAAATGGCTGCCGAGTGGCCGGCGAAGAAGGTCGGGTCTGTAATTATGTCAGTCCTTTGCTCGATCGTAATGCAGTCCAGAAGTAAACTCACCATCAACCTCCTCAATCCAGTAACCCTTGACAGCAGGGTTGCTAAGACCCTCCTCCTTGGTAATGAAAGCACTCTTCAACATCAACATGATACGATCAAGCAGACCATGCACAACCTCGAAACCAGAGCTCTTGCCATACCAACAAGCAGCGAAACGGCGTTCGTTTCTGCTCTTTCTCTCACAAGACTCGTCCTTGAGACCGACATCGCTGACCTCGAAAATCTTCATGGGCACAGAGTGATGCTTGTTCTCGCGGATGGTCTTGAGCAGACCCGGTAGCAAGCTAGTGCGGACGATTTGGTATTCCTGGGTCTTGGGATTTTGGAGGCGGACGGCGAGGTTGTCGTCTTTACGATTGAGCCATGTGTAGTTTTCGTCGTATGAGCAGAGGATCAGGGGCATGACTTCTGACCAGCCGGCCATGGCGGTCTCGAAACGGACAATGTCGGCAAGGCGGTTGATAGGGAGAGCTGCACCGACTGAGGTGGTTGCTGAGACGAAGCGGCGCTCGAGGTTGTTGAAGCCGTAGGCAATGGCAGCGTCCTCCATGATATCGGCCTGGTGCAGGACATCGGCACGGGTGATTGGGACATCGACGTCGAGGATATCCGGTGTCGACGACGGCTTGGCGTGGTAGCACATCTTCTTGAGCATGTCGCAAATCTCCTGAGGTTGAAGCTTCAGGCCGCAAATAGAGTTGATGTAGCTGACCTCGGCCTGGGTAGTGCGAGGAGTGAGGTTGGGAGCCTCGCGAGACTCGCCGTTGTGCTCGGAAATGATCTTGACGGGCTCAATGGTGAAGGGCTCCTCGCAGTATTCTGAGAACATGGCAACGATCATGTGGTTGACGATTTCCAGCTTGGTCTTGTCGGTGGCCGTGATATCGATGAAGACGTTCTTTGTGTCAAGGGTGATCTTGGAGTGGTTCGAGTTGATGATGGGAGGCATGGAGAGGACAGTGCGGTTGCTGTCGTAGATGATAGGGTAGACGGGCGAGTCGCGGATGATGTGCAGGTAACGTCCAAGGTGCTTGTCCTTCTCGTAGAACTCCATCATCTCCTTTCCGGTCATTTCCTTGGTCTGGTTCAATGGTGCGAACTTGATGTCTTCGGGCTTTTGAGCCTCGTAAGTGAAGGGGCCCTTGATAGTGTCCAAGTCATGGGTACCGATAGCGACAAGGGTGCGTTGTCTGGCGAGGTTTGAGTGGAGCTTGTCCTGGAGAGCGATGAAGGACTCGTAGCGGGCCTTTGTGAACTTGATATTTCTGAGAACGGCGCATGAGAAGTAGGGTCTTATTTGTGATGTCTCTTCCTTGACTGTGACGGTCTGGAGTTCGCCGTCCTTGGGAGCGACGAGACGGTAGTTGGGAGGAGGGCAATTTCCGAGGAAGACATTGAGGTTCATGGCAATACCCTCGAAGCAGAGCATGTCATAGCGATTGGCGGGGATCTCGATCTTGAGTTGAGGTGGCTCCTCGACGCCATCGACAATTGGGCGCTTGGAGTCGGTAGTCTGTGAATGGCATCAGGAAGGGTCCAAGAAGGTGTGAGTATGCGTGGAGTAGAGGCGTACGTCTTCATCGAGTTCGATACCTGGAAGACGAAAGGTCAGCGAAAGTCTTCGACAATACGAGAAGGACAAAAAGTATACCGAACTCGAAACACAGCTCGTCAAACTCTTGGGTAGTGTAGCTAGAGAGAGTCAGTCTTGTATTTTGGGAAGTCGCTGTAGGTCAAGAATGGCATACTTCTTGCCCAGAGCCTTGAAGAGCTCGGCCTTGTCAACGGAAATGGTAGGCATTTTGTGTAGAGAGCAGTTGGGTGTGTTACAGTTTTGTCGAACTGCTGGTATGCGGGTGAATCATAATCATATGCTTGAGCGACATGTGGGACAAAGTCGAGACTTGGCACCGCCAGAAACTCCAGACTGGCACTGGCAGCGTCAAGCACCACCGGCCGCCGACGACCAGCAAACAGCCTCCTCCGTCACGCAATACCCCGATCTAACACGTCTTCACCTAAACCCGCCTTTGTCAATTCGACAAGCATCTCCTCGCACTACACGTCGATCCAGCTGTCGCCCCTGTAAACAGGTACGCTCGTCCACCGCTAGACGATCCTCCGACACGTCTGCTGGCCCCCCCTCTCTAATTACACCATCAACGCCGCACACCAACATCGAGCGCTTCTCCATAAACTCCGCCAACACCTACTGACACATCCAAAGCTGTTCTCCCGCGGGCTGCACGTCTGCCCACGACGCTCTTTCTCTTTACTACAAGCTTCAATCGCCCACCATGGATGCGCAACAGAACGACGAGCTCTACCCCATCGCCGTCCTCATTGACGAGCTCAAGGTCCGCCAACCCTGGTTTTACCATCCTCATATGTCCACTTCTGACGCGCCTTCCAGCACGATGATGTCCTGCTCAGACTGAACGCCATCCGCCGCCTGTCTACCATCGCTCTCGCCCTGGGCCCTGAGCGCACCAGAGATGAGCTCATACCCTTCCTTGACGGTACGACTCCCCTTCGCCTATGCCCTGTTCGCCTACAGAAACAATCACTAACTTCGCAAAAGAATCTGTCGAGGACGAAGATGAGGTCTTGACCGCCCTGAGCGACGAGCTCGGTGGTTTCGTCGAGTACGTTGGTGGTCCAGAGTACGCTCACGTGCTGCTCTCCCCTCTCGAGAACCTCGCTGCTATCGAGGAGCTCCTCGTCAGAGACAAAGTCAGCTTGCCAAATCGCATTTCGTCGAACCCAGCTCGCTAACAAATTGCAGGCCGTCGAGTCACTCAACAAGATTTGCGAACAATTATCCACCGAGCAGATTGACCAGTACTTCATTCCTCTGATTGGCAGACTTTCAAAAGCAGACTGGTTCACCGCAAAGATCTCCTCAACCGGCGTCTACAAGGTCGCCTACACCAAGACCGATCCCCAGACACAAGAGTCCTTGAGACAAGGCTTCGCACAGCTCGTTCACGATGATACCCCCATGGTCCGCAGACAGGCTGCCATCAACTTGGCAAAGTTCTTGCGCGTCATGCCCCCGAATGTTGTTATCGACGAGATGATCCCTCTCTTCCAGCACCTCGCTAGCGACGACCAGGACAGCGTTCGTCTCTTGACCGTAGAGATTCTGGTTGCCATTGCCGAGACCGTCCCCAAGGAGCAACAGTCGAGCCACGGCGTTCTTCTCACCGCACTAAGAAGCCTTTTCGAGGACAAGAGCTGGAGAGTACGCTACATGGTCGCAGATAAGTTCGAGAAGGTGTGTTTACACAAAGTCCAGTCTTTCGCAACCGGCCGTACTAACGAATTTGTAGATTGCCAAGGCTGTCGACGACGAGGTTGTCAGCCGCGATCTTGTACCCGCTTTCATCAAGCTCCTCAAAGACACCGAGGCCGAAGTGCGAACTGCCATTGCTGGACAAATACCTGGATTCTGTGCCCTCATCGAGAGAGACACTCTCCTCCAAGAGGTCATGCCCGCAGTCGAGGAGCTCGTCTCGGATTCGTCGCAGCAAGTGCGTGCCTCGTTCGGTACCCAGATTAGTGGTCTGGCTCCTATTCTCGGCAAGCAGGAGACTACCGAGCACCTGCTCCCCATGTTCCTCCAGATGCTCAAGGATGAGTTCCCCGATGTCCGCTTGAACATCATTTCCAAGCTCGAGCTTGTCAACGACGTCATCGGAATTGAGCTTCTCTCACAGTCTCTCCTCCCCGCCATCGTTCAGCTCGCAGAAGACAAGCAGTGGCGTGTGAGACTGGCCATCATCCAACATCTCCCTCTCCTTGCTTCTCAGCTTGGTGTCAAGTTCTTCGACGAGAAGCTTTCCAGCCTTTGCATGTCTTGGCTCGGTGACACCGTCTTCAGCATTCGCGAGGCCAGCACTCAGAACTTGAAGAAGCTTACAGATGTTTTCGGTGTACAGTGGGCCAACGAGGCTATCGTGCCCAAGGTTGTTGCTATGGGCGGCCACCCTAACTACCTGTACCGCATGACCACATGTTTCGCCGTCTCTGTAAGTTCATACTGACATCTCCACGTTGAACGTAAACTAACGGTTTCCAGACCCTTGCCCCCGCATTGTCTCTTCCCGTCATCCAAGAGTCTATCTTCCCTATCCTGTCAAACCTCGTGTCTGACCAGATCCCCAACATCAGATTCAACGTTGCAAAGTCATATGCTGTGTTGATTGATGTTCTGAAGCGTCTGCCCGATACTGAGTCAACGGTTCTGTCGCTCGAGAAGACTGGCAAGACTGGTTCTGGAAGCCCTCAAGGTGACCAGCTCATCCGGGAAGAAATCATGCCCAACCTGGAAAAACTCATGACTGATGACGATGTCGACGTGCGCTTCTTCGCAAGCCAAGCAGCAAAGAGCTACAGCGACGCGATGTAATCATAATCCAATCCGCCAAATGTGTTGGTTGGAAAATAATCTCTGCCTCTAGAAGTACTCGATATTACGAGAAAAGAAGAAAGAAAATGCCCGGGCATTGCGGGAAAGCTGCATTGTCGTTATACCTTACTTGTTAGAAATGAATACAAGAGTTGCACAAATGCTTGTCTGTTCCTTTGCATTGACGACTGCGTTCTAGATGGTCGAGTTGATTGCGACCTCAGGTTAGGCCCAAGAGTAAACAAGGCAACTTGAAGAATGCTGTTGACACAACAAACACAACATCCTCCGCGTGGCGTTCGGCCATCCCCATAGTTTCACCTCCTGAGTCTTGAAGGCGTGTCACATGTTTTGGAAGGATTTCGCGGCAATGGTTCATGGACGTCGACGTTGGAAAAAAGACGTTGATATGTGTTGTCGATACAAGACTCCCGGACGATTATGTAGGACGGTTGTACTTTCGGGCGGTAGATTGGGTAGATGGATTGCCGTGATATATATCAGTCAACGGTCGCTTCTCTTAAACTTGCAGGCAAAGTTTCACCACAAAGCCATACCCCAGTGCCATGTGCGCCCTTGTAGCGGTCAAATTCGAGTTACCAAAGCCTCGAAAACGACGTCAGATGCTCTCTTGTTGCCTGAGGAGCAGAGCAATGCGTTGACTCTCCCTAACGTGCTATAAAATAAGCAGACTATCGATTGTAGGCGATAGGATGTGCGGATTGCATTGATTGTGACTGTCGCTCCAGGCCTGTGCACACGATGCTCACCCACACAGCATGCCTGGATCTGTGTGCCGAAATGAAGATGCCCTCAACATGTGAAGGCACTAGTATAAGCCACTTCATGACTCGGCGAAGAAAAGACGCGTGTGTCGCATAATGTGCTACAACTTGGCATAAAAGCAAAGAGTTGGCGGGTTTGGGATTGTTATTGACAATCTACTCTACAAGAGGGAGGGCGGTGGCTGTTTCCTTTGGGTCAGCGTGGAAAAGCGAAGGCTCAATTCGGCTTTGCACCAATGATGTTCACCATAGTGAGAAGACGGCAATCTAGAGATATGAACATCATTTGGAAGCTTCCAGCCAACGGTCGTGGTCGGTATCCCTTGCATCGTGGCCATGAGCTCGGATCGCTGGACCTGCATTAGGGTGTTGGAGACAGGAGGGCGCAATTTCCCAAACAATTCCCCGGCCGACGTCGATCAACCACTATCTCATTTATAAACCACGGCCTTGCTCGACCTTCACTGCTCTCTTCGTTCTCACCATCCAACTCACATTACAATAATCAGACTTCGGTCGTTACACTCTTTAACCAAACCAACTATCACTACATTCTTTAATAACCAACTCACCACCTTTTTTCCAACCACCCCGACTGTTTAACCAAACCCCAAAACCAAACCCACCAACATCAATCAAAATGCGTTTCGCTGTTGTCGCCTCTGCTCTCTTCGCCGGCCTCGTTGCTGCTGCCCCTGCCATCACTGAGACCGTCCACTCCACCGCTGTTGAGACCATCACCTCCTGCGGCGTAAGTTTTACCTGATATATTGCAACCACAAGATCTCATACTAACTTTCTTCTAGCCTGAGGTCACAAACTGCCCGGCCCGCTCAGCATCTGCCGCTACCTCGGCTCCCGTTGTTCCTACTTCGGCTCCCGTCGTTGCTGCTGTCCAGAACACCACTGCCCCTGCTGCTGGTCCTTCGACCGTCACCCTCTACTCCACCCAGGCTGTTACCATCACCTCCTGCGGTCCTGAAGTTACAAACTGCCCCGCTAGAGTCAGCTCTTCTTTGATCCCTACTGGCTACACCACCGTCCCCGTTGCCGTCCAGGTCCCCAGCTCTGCTCCCTTCGCCATGGTCAACTCCACCATGACCGCTCCCCAGGGCACTGCTGCCTCCACTGGATTCGGTGCTTCCGCCACCCAGTCCATGCCCTCCTCTTACACCGGTGCTGCTGGCAAGCTTAACGCTGGCATCGCCCTTGCCGGTGTTGCTGGTTTCGCTGCTCTCCTCATCTAAGCGAATTCACTTTCAGCTTTTGATGTATTTTTAGCGCACGCAATGATTCCCACTTCATCTTAGAGATACGGCTTTCTTCTTTCTTATCTGCATATGGGGGAACATACGACTCGGCTTCACGGCATCGAGCGATTCTCTCTGGTTTTCTCCTTTGTCACAGCTTTTTGAGGATCCGATGTTTTTTTGCACACAGCAAGCACATAATCAGGGCTGCGACACTCCTGTATACTTCGCATTGAAGGTTGTTTGGGGGTTTTTACAAATGATAAAAAGTCTACTGGAAATTTTTCTGTTCTCTTTGCATGTGACATGTCCTGTTCGACAATGTTCACCTTTTCGTTTCGTGTTCACTGTCATGCTCTCAACTAATTGAGCTTGCAGGCTTCCTCATCTCAAGCCGGACTTGCCGGCTCGTGATCACCAGGAGGTCGGACGCCTTTGCCTTGAGAGATCCTGCAGCTGAGCTCTCGAGTACCAATTCCTGGACGGCAGACTTTTAATACCAGTAGAGGTCTCTCCAGACTACAGCCCATGCTTCCCTCGTTCCAACCAAAAGTTGAAAGGGCTCACTATCCTCTCCCCGTCCATAGCTTCGGCCAATCTCCCATCAATCCCCGACAACGTTCGTTGATTCGTCGTCTTGTCCAATCGCTGCGTTATGGGGCTCACGAGTATATGACGCGGCTCAAAAATCGATTGCTTATGCACTCGCTCATGTTTTGAGGTGCAACTCAGGGGCTGTCGAGGGCATCACCCTGTCAATATTGTTTTCATTGCAACAGGGGCAATTACAGCCAAGAGACGACTACGGTCGTGCCTTCCTTGAGGAAGAAGCACGCTCGAAAAGATGCGAGCAATCTCTCCGTTCCGATCGTGATGAATACTTGTTTCAAGGCAGATTTTTTTCCAAGATGGATACGGTGAAGGAGAACGCATTATCTAATGTTGGCCTTTTGCCCTTGAGTGTGGCCCAAAAGCATGAACGAATGTGCGATCAAGTCGTTTCCACGTCATATCCTCGTAAGCTCTAAACTATGATCGATCCTTCCTCTTTGCCTCTCGAATCTTCTTCTTCCTTCACGATTCTCCGGTTCAATCCAACACAGCATGCATGAGCGCACGGCTGACACCCAAGAACCGCAAATATGCCATTTTCTTCTCGTGCAAGAACATATCCGCAGCAAACGGGATACCGTAGACTTCCAACAGCTGATCCATTTTCTCAACTGCGACAAAGACATCAGTGCTGACATTTGAGGAAGGATGAAAGGAAAGTACGACTTACCATCTAGCTCCCTGACTTCTTGTCCAGTGACGGGCACGTTTATCTCTTCCTCGTCCTTTCCTTCTGGAAGTGGTAGCATCTCGAGACCGTCTTCGAGAGTGGATACTTTGTGATTGAGAGCGCGCTTTTCCTGACGAACACTGTAAAATCATGTCAGTTAACATTGCTCTGCTGACAGTGGGGAGAGGGAAAGCATACGGTTCGATTTCATCCTCCTCACTGCTCTTGAAACCCCTGGCCAGAAACTCTCTCATGGCTTCACAGTCTTTGCTCAAGCGTTCTGTGAAACCAAGCATACCCAACACAGCAGTATCGACATCTGAGCGACTGCCAAAAGCCAAAGCGTCGATATCGGCGAGCTCCATCGGCATCTGAGCAGGCGAACTCCTATGTCCAGGACTAATCGCGTTGTCGAAACTTCCAAATTGCGGTGACGGAGTGGAGCCATGAAACTCCTGCATCACACCAGCCACGTCTTCTTCTCTCAGATAAGCCATCTGTTGCTGTTGTTGTTGTTGTTGATGATGTTGTTGTTGCTGAGGGGCTGACGTCGGCCCTTGGTTCTGCAAAGCATACTGCACTCTCCTCACCCCACCCATCCTATCAATCCCAGGAGAAGGATAAGGCACATGTCTCTGCATCTGCCTCTTTTGCGCAGCCGCAGCTTTCTTCAGGAATTTCTTGCCTCCTCCTCCTACTACTCCATCGCCGCCGCCTGCTTTTCCACCACCCATACTGTCTCCCAGTGGTGTGCCGCCGCGATGGAATACCATAGCTGGAGCTAGAGGTGCGGCTTGTTGCACAGTCTCCAACATCAAATCCTCAGGTGGTACAGAAACACTTCTACGATGACCCAGCATTTGATGGCGCATAGGTTCGTGGTTCTGCAGCGATAGATCGCAAGCAGGGTCGTAGAATTGCTGTTGCTGGGGAGGTATGTTGAAGTTGTAGGAAGGGGAGAGGAGGTGTGGTTGAGGGTAGTGTTCGTGAGGGCTTTCATTGCTCATGATGGCGGTGTTTTGGGGTGAGGAGAGGAGACGTGGGTCCAAGCTGTTGTTGTTATTGTTCATGTTGGCGTTGTTGTAGGAGGGTTCGGCGTAGTGATTTATGGTGTAGCTGTCCATGTCGGAGGAGAAGAAGGTTTCTTCCATCGGGGTAGACATGATTGTTGATCTTGCGTGTAGGGAAATCGCTGCTGAGGAAGAGATGGGCAGATATTGAACATCATTTATGATCATCTTCAGCTGATAGCTGTTGGGATAGGCTTCACCACGCTTTCTTTGTTCATAGTACTACCAGAGTGTCTTGAGACACGGCAGTCGCGAGGTTCATCTGCGGTTGGCTGGGTGTCGAGACATGCAGCTGAGGCTCGGATGGCTGCGCTGACGATCCGAAACATGTTTCTCGATGGAAGTCCAGGCTGCAGGAGATTGATGCCCAACTAGACGAAAGAGCGGTCACCATTTCGCTGCATCCTAAAACATGATATCGAGAGGAAAGAGTAGAAGATACATGTTCACACTGCCAAAATTTTGAGCCCGAATTGGCACCCGATTTTCAAAATAAAAGGGTATCATCATGAAGAATACGAAACCTCTAGACCGACCGAGCCGATTATGTTGTCTCTTCTCTTCAAGTTGAGATCCGCACCTATACTGACCAGCAGATCTTTGATGCGACCTTCCCACAAAACACCAATCTTTCCATGCTGGTTCACTCTTGCCTTGAAAACGCTGTCAACTTCTTGGAAGTTGTTTTGATGCAACAGATCCTTGGTCAACTTGTTCTCCAACACAGACTCTTGAAGTGCAGGCGGCTCTGTGTCCTCAACTGGCAGAGTGTCTCCTGATTCCAGCGGCTTTCTCCTCCAAAGCTCGAGACCAAGTTGTACGTCGGACTCGTAGCTGTAGATATTGAAGTCGAAGCGCGAACTTAAAGCGACATCAGAGCCAGCCTTGACGGCATAGCTCGAGGAGATGTTGCCCATGAGAGGATTCAGGGTCAAGGCCATGGTGTAAGGGAAGCCAGTATGTGAGGGAAGCGTGGTGAAGCGAATAGCAGTAGAGACACCACCAGACTTGTTCAAAGGTGAAAAGTACAGCTCGGCACCAGCACTCAGACGGCCGAACTGAGGATCGGTTGGTATGACATTGCCCCTGGGTGTCGTGGTCCTGGGAATAGTGCGAGGATCGAGACCGAAGTTGTACAGGCCGCGAACGCCCATCAAGCAGCTGTCTGTCGAGAAGAGATACTCGGTCGAGTATTTGGCATGGTCGTTCTGCAGCTGAGCCAGAATGGAACCACCATTTGGAAGAGCCGAGTCGGAAACACATGACAGGCGAAGAAGACGCGAAGGCGATATACGTCTGAGATACAGAGCTTCGAGGGTCGAAGTGGGTAAGTACAAACGACCGTACAGCAAAGTGTCCTTCTTGTCAATTCTTCTTCCAGCCTGCCAGATTTCCCATAGATACGTCTCGTCCGGTCGGCGAAGCTCGGGAAGGTGTCTATAGCCTCTGACCAGGTTGCGCAAGTCTATGATGCTACTCTGAGAAGGAATGCGCATGGGCAGGGAAGAGTAGAGGAAGGAGATGGAGCCATCGACGAAGCCTCTGTTGGAGAGCGTGTACGATGTCGCAAAGCTGGGTGCTGAGAGTGACGAGATGCGAAGACGAAGGCCATGGGGAGTTTGGAAGTCAAGCAAGGCTTCAATAACAGTCAGCCCAAGGAAAGAGAGAGCAGGAAGCAACGAGTGTGATTACCGTTGGCCGTGGCCGTCAAGGTGCTATATGAGTTGTCATGGTCCCACAATGACGCGGAATAAAAGGCGTTTTGGACATAGTCCATGAACTCGATCATCTCCTCTATATCATGACTGCGCAATGGAGCAATTGCTTCAAGATAAAAGCAGCGATGCGGGTTGAATGATTGCTGCGGTTGATGAATCGCGTGTCGGCAGTCGGAGGTTGCTTCCCCGCAAAAAGCAGCTCCTCCATCCAATTTTTTTTGTACCAGTCGCCAGCGAGGTTTGATCCCAGTCGCAAAACACAAATCTCGACCGCATCAATACCAATCCACCCAACATGCCCAAGTCAAAGAGATCAAAGGTCGTCCACCTCACCCAGGTCCAGAAGAAGGACAAGGAACTCCGCACAAAGCTCTTCGACAATGTCCGCGAGGCCGCCGACAACTTCTCCCACATCTACGTCTTCGGCGTCGAGAACATGCGCAACACCTACCTCAAGGACGTCCGCACCCACTTCTCAGACTCGCGCATCTTCTTCGGCAAGACAAAGGTCATGGCAAAGGCCCTCGGCATGACCGACGCCGAGGAATACCAACCCGGTCTCTCCAAGCTCACTCCCTACATCGAGGGCAGCGTCGGTCTTCTCCTCAGCAACCGCGAGCCCACAGAGGTCCTCGAGTACTTTGAGAACTACTCCGAGATCGACTACGCCCGTGCCGGTGTCAAGGCCACCAGAGACTTCACCATCCCTGCCGGTGTCGTCTACTCGCGCGGTGGTGACATCCCCGTCGAGGAAGATGTCGCCATGCCTCACAGCTTGGAAGTCACCGTCAGGAAATGGGGCATGCCCACCAAGCTTGACAAGGGCAAGGTTGTACTCGATGGCGACTACGAGCTCTGCAAGGAGGGCCGCACCCTCAACAGCCACCAGACCGCTCTGCTGAAGCTCTTCGGTGTCGCCATGGCCGAGTTCAGAATCCAAGTCAAGGCCTACTGGAGCCAGGCTTCGACAGAGGTCACTCCCGTCGAGGACCCCAACGCCATGGAGGATTAAAGCATTGAAAGCAACAAGGAAGACACGAAAAATGGAGGAAGGGATCCAAGAGACAAAAGCCGGCAAATATGGGTTATGGCTGGCAAGCTTGCATGAGCGAGGCGCTCTGGCGTTTATACGGTCGGGTGTGTTGTTTTTTCATTTTCTGTACTGGCATCTACTTTGGAGAAAAGTGGTCCGAAATTTCTATACATTGTGGAAACCAAATTGTCTTGGTTCTGGCATGTGAGAGGTAGATTGATATCATGACCAAAAAGACAAGTCGTATCTGATGTAATTTCACATGGGCATATTCAAAGTGACCCGAGCATCATTCTACATGAAAACATGTCGACTACTATTCTGAATGTCGAAACATGTGTTTCTCGGCAGCAGAATGCTGTTACGAGTTCATCAAGTCATTTGTTCAATCGAAAGGTACCGAAAGGATTTGACTAGATGTTGATTGCTGGCGAGTCTCGCTGTCCAGTGTATGAGAAGGGTGACGCTGTAAGGGCACATGTTCAAAGACGAAACCGGGACACCGAGTATGATCATAAAGCCATGTCTTTTTGATTCCCTCATTTGTAATTCGCGACACAACGTAGCCTCGAAGCGTTTTTCATTGCAAGTTTTTTTTGTTGTGATGAAAAATGTTTCGCCTATTGACCACCGCCCAAGAAGCCAGATCTTTTATCGTCCGAGGGCCGTTCCGTGTTGAGCAGGATCAAATGCTACTAAAAGTTTCCCCTCCTCTCTGCGCCGGGTTCTGCTTGAAAGAAGAAAAGTCCGATAAACCACTACAACGAAAGCGCTTATGACTCGGTGGTGATCTTGGCCTTGGCGTTGGTGACCTTGACACCGAGCTGCTTAGCGCGGGCGACAATGTCGATACGCTTGCGGGCAGAGACGGCGTGAGAGATCCTGTAGTGTATATGTTAGAAACGATGGTTGCTTGCTGTGCGAGAAGAGGCTCAATGGCTCGGTAGGAGGGAAGTGGCGTACTCAGCGGCGTAGGTGCGGTTGTGCATGAGGAGAAGGTCGAGCTCGCGGACGTTGTTGACGAGGAAAGCCTTGTGGCCGGAGGGCATCATGTGACGGGTCTTCTTGTTGGATCCGTAACCGATCTTGGGCATGACGGCCTGGCCCTTGAAGCGACGGCGCATGGCATTGTCGATACCCTTGGGCTTTCTCCAGCTGGGGTCTACGCGCATGAAGCGGTCCGACTGGTGGCGCTTGAATTGCGCAGTGCCTGCAAATCCATCACTGTCAGCGACGGGCTCCTTGTTTCTCTTTCTTCATCGTTTCTGTCGTGGCGGCGCTCTCTGGATATAGGGTGGTGGTGGTGCTGCTGTCGTGGATCCTTGGATGGGCGAACGTACGCTTCTTGACGATAGGGACATGCTTCTTTGAGGCGGGCATCTTTACGAGAAATTGATGTCAGTGATGCTGTTCAGACGGTAGAGCGAGCGGGAGGTGTTATCGTACTGTGTCGGTTGGGCGAGTTGTCGTTGGTCGCTGGTCGGAGTCGTCGTTCGGTCTCAAAGTGTGTGAATTTTCCACATCGCACTTTCCTCGCTTAGCGTTGTGGCACGCCCCACTTTTTCCCGCTTTCGGCAAGAACCCTTCTGCTCTTCACTCCCTTGACTTTTGAAATGCTCGACATTCGACCATTTAATTTGCATGCATATTCTTGAAGAATACGATTCTCGTTTGAATAATCCTGTGGCTCTGAACTTCCATGTTCACCGGTAAGATTGATTCCATCGATTCAAAAATCCTGCACAGGTTTACTTGCTTAAAGCAACATCGACTTGGTACTGCATTTATGTATGAGACAAGTCAATAACACAATAGACGTCGACATATGACAGGTTCAATAGGTCAAGTTACTGATGCAATTGCATCCAGTCTTCATTAATGTCATTAAGCTATGTAGCGACCGTAGAAAGGGTTTGTTCGAGTGTCTGTGGTCCGGCCAACCATGATCGTATGCGTCCTACGATCTCGCAATATGCACCCCAACGCCATGCTAGAAAAGAACATACTCGCATCCAATGCCGTATCATGTCGCAGCAACTGCTTGCAATGATGAAGAGAACCCAGATGACCTTCGCCGACTCTTGTTGCCAGCGGTGCGCATCTTCTGGGGTGTTGATGTCTTTCTAACACTCGGTAGTAGTAATGGTGGCGCTTGGTCTACTTCAGACTCTGGCGCTGGCTCGACGATACCTTGCGGTGTAGCTCTCGTTCCTTCCGCGGTCGAGTCCTGCTGCTCATTTCGTTCTTCAAGTTCAACAGCGATTGGAATGTTGGCAGTAGACTCTTCTTGGTGTACCGTTTGTACAGGTGTTGGCGCAAAGGCAGAAGTGGTCCTGTCGGACCTGTTCACACGCTCATAGAAAAGCATGAATACTCCACCTTGTCCAAGAACGTGGTTCTCACTGACTGCAGATACATCATCATCGCTGAGCCGCCACCACTTCATGGAAGTGTGCTTCGGCTGGTCGTCGCTCTCACTAGCTTGGATGTGTTCGGGGTGCTCGCGGTAGCAGATGTAGTGACCATTTTCGTGCCGACCATAGTGAGTTACGGCAGCTCGTAGCACATATTCAGACCTCGCATCATCACCGGAATGTCCGATCATTGACCTCGAGGGATTCATACGCCATTCTTCTTGGTCTCCGGCATTCTGCGTGGTACCCAAACACCATGGACCTAGATTAAGAACTTTGGGATATATCACCTCGGCAAGATTTTTGCTTTGAGCACCTGTGTACTCGTCGAAAACGCTTCGGTTTACGTGGATCACCAAGCATTGCGGCGCTCTAGCGACCACGGCTTGACGGGTTTTGGTGCTGGACACCCGCGCCTTCTTGGGTATCTGGCACTTTTTATTCAGGGTGTCGTCAGATACATCTCCTTCTTCGAGCGCTTGTTCCACGGCTTGCAACCTTTGAAGGATCACCGATCGAAGTTCTGGAGGCAATGACACCGAAGAAGGAACAGAGTGGTCGGTGGTGTCGGTAGATTCGGCTGTCATGTGCTGAAGCTGCGACTTTGTTCGCAATAAGGTACATCTTGCGCATTCGACACCAGTGATTTCTTCCAGACTTGTATATTCGTTCAAGCAGTCCTCAATCTGGTAGCTGTTGTTTCTGCCAAGCGGAACCGTAACACAGTTGAAAGGGATCATGGAGAGGCCTTCAGAAAATCCACAGCTGGTACAAGCAACTCGTTGAGCAAGGAAGCCATCTAGGGGATTACGTCTTTGAGAGTCAATGGCGTCCGGAGTGATGTTTACGCTCCCACTCTTAGGATTTGAGGCCTTGACCGTGTCTAACGAATTGACTTCCTGAAGTCCTGCTGTACCCGGGGAAGTCTTGAAAGCCTTCATCGTCTCTTTCTCCATGTCATCCATAATTTTGGAGAAGTATTCTTGGGCATCCTGTTGTTGCCAGCTGCTCATGGACTTGAGCTTGGCCGGAGTCCAGATACGACAGCCGTTGTTCGACAAGTCGTTCAGTTTCGCCATGAGTTCGCGCATCGAGCCAAGCGTTGTGGTTGTGTCGTCGGAGTTGATTACGTCTGACTGTTCCAAGAAAGCGGTAAGAGATTGGAAAGCGGATAGGCCTTGCAGTACGCTGTTCTGATAGCATGAGTTGTCCCAGTTTCCCAGACCCGGTGGGGCGTCGGATGGAGAAGTCAGACCTCCAAGCCAACTGGCTCTTCTCAAAGAGCTTGCGCCCGGCAGTGCAGCAATCGAGCCAGAACCAAGGCCAAATACTCTTCTCATGGCTTCACTCTTGTATGCGTAGTTGTCGCTACTCGATTGAGGTGTGTTGGAGCCGTCGTACAAAGTTGGATTTCTTCTCTTGTCGACAGCACGGACGAGAGTGGTAGGAGTGAGTAAGACCAAGACATTCCAGACAAGACCAGCGAGTATGGTAGGTAGGGCAGATGTGTAGGCGAGGTAGAGTATGGCGATTCCAGCAGCGACCCAGGCACCTTTGGAAGAAGCGAAAAGACGATCAAATGGCGATGAGGGTTGGTGTTGCGGGTAGGCGTGCGGATATCTGTAAGAGGCGCTCATGATGCGCTTGAGTCGCGAATCGGTATGGATGGCAAAGGGAGAGACGGCCGGAGAAGGAGGTGAACCATCGGATGCTGTCCAAGCAGGAAGAAAGGCAGCGGCGACAAGTCAAGCTTGACAGGATTCGGACGGCTTCGATTTAACTCAGCAAAAGGCTTTGTTTGCATGCGACAAGCACCGGTGCACCAGTCGCAAGGGTCCAGAACAAATCCGTCCTTGACGTTGCTGACCCTGTCCGCAGCGGAGCTAGCCCGGCGTTAAACGCCCATCTTTTTATTTTCTTGTATTTTCTGTTTTACGATAACACTGTCCAGACAACCACATATCACATAATGGCAAAAGCAACAAAAGCAAAGGCTCGTCGTGAGTATCATACAACACCTCTTCAGATTCCATAAACTAACAGACAGACAGCCGTGTCTACTCGCTCGCGTGCCGCGCGCCGTGAAGCATCACCTGGAATCGACCTCGACAAGTCCATCACCTCGGAGAAGACGACCAAAGAACCCTCTGAGTGGACTTCTGGAGCACACGATGCTGGCATCTCAAAGAAGAAGAAGCAGAAGAACATGACCCGTGCTCAGCGCGTGCGCAAGGAAAAGGGCTTGGAACGCGCCGAAGCGAATATGGATGTTCTGCACACAAAGAAGGCCAAGAGCTTCGTTAGAGCCAGAAGAATCGATGACCGAAGAGTTCGTATACTGTTCCGATTGAATCAACCGCGAAACCGTACTAACCATGCGCAGGCGAACTGGGAGACTTTGAACGACAAGACCAATCGCTTTGTTCAACCCAAGGCCGCCAAGGGCTCGAAAGCCGTAGACTTCGATGCCAATTCAAGCGACGAAGAACACCCAGGCAGGCCGTCCGTATTCGCCATGCCCGGCGACGAAGAGGATGACGAAGTAGAGCAGCATGAGGAGGCACCAAACACAGCCGACCCCGTCAATAACGTCGCTGCCAACGATGATGATGATGAGATCCTGTAGAGAGCCAACGTCTCTCTCTTACGACATTCCCATATTCAGCCAACCTGCGGGCTCAGTTGAAGAGTGATGATCTCTCCACTCGTTGCGCGGAATCAGTCTTGGACAGACTAGGTCTCTGGAGTCACGAAAAACGCCGTGTCTGCATCCTGTGCCAATCGAGTCAATACACAATTGCATGATTGGAGCACGGTCGCAGCGGCAGGGACTCACTGTGCTCGAGTATCACTGAGAAGTGCTGTATAATGCTGCGTCAACATGGTCATGCCATGAATACCTATACGAGTACTCAGCACGTTTTGGTGCAATGGCAAGTCGAACCGACCGAGCCTCTCATCTATTTTCCGTTCCGATACCCCATCTCAATGTAGTCAAGTGTTGAGATTCTGTTGCAGAATAGAGGACTCAATTGAGATGACTGTTCGTCTACGTATCTTGAATGTGGTGCTGAGATGTGCAAGTGCAAGTGCCAGTAAAGAGCGCCGAACACGAAGCAAGGGCGTGCCGCCATCCGGGTACTCGGACTTGCCGGAGAACGACCCCGGACGACGCGACGGCACGCTCTGACCACGCCCAACGACGTAATAGGCGGGCTACCCTTCGCAATCTCTATTATTATTTCGACCCAACCGGCGCCGCCATGTAAACTACCTTGTTCTGCTTATACTCGTGTGACAAGAACATGCGCCTATAAATCTATAACACATCACCGCAGAGCCATTGACTTGAGCTGTGCCGACACCAAACATGACGTCCGCCTCGACGTCCTCGGCAACTTCGCCTGCCTCGAATGCATCGTCGCAAACCGCTGCACCCAGTCCCAACGCCGATCCAGAAAAGCACAACAACAATCGAGATACTGAAGGGACGGCGGAGGCAGAAAAGGCCAAGAAGCCTAGTTTGAAAGAAAGAGCAGAGACGCTATGGGCCAAAACACAATTGGATGTCACAACAATGAAGATTATGGCAAAGTGAGTGCCGCCATGTCAAGAGGGCGTCGTGAACATGTCTCTGACTGTGTCCCAGGGGTGCTCTGGCGCCGACCATAAGTCTGGCCGCATATCAGGCTACCAACTTTGCTGAAACCTATACAACTCTAGGTTATCTCGTGGGAGTCGTCTCTATCTTGAGTTTTGCAATTATGCCAAGATCAAAATTCCTACAAACCTGGTTCCTCAATATGCTATCTTCGTGCCTGGCGGCTTGCGTAGCACTACTAGCCATATACTGCGCAGTTCAGGCGAGACTGCATACCGAGACTACGGTACGGACAGGAGGACCTGGCACAAGTGGAACTCCTTCACCAGGCGCCACCACATCCACCTACAATTCCTCAGCGGCAGCCGTCAGTGGCATCTGGCTGTTCTTTGAGATTTGGATCATCAACACAATGCGAGCCAGGAACCCTCAGCTTATGATTCCTGGTATCATCGCGACTATCTTCGCAAACGTAAGCATGGTGTATGCACCACAATTCGCCTCAATGGCCACAGGTATATCCTTCGTTAAAAGGTTGCTGGAGTCATTCTTTACAGGATTCGCAATCGGTGGTGCAGTATCTCTGCTTATCTTCCCGATGACAATGCGTGGCGTCGTTTTCAAAGAATTCACAGGATACATCATGCTTTTGCGTAAGATGACCAAGGCGAATCTCACATATCTCCAGAGTCTGGAGGAAGGCGATATGTTCTTCGGAAGAAGCGATACCAACGTTCCAGAGAAGCCGAAGAGAACCTCAGAAGCCCAGGCTATCAAGGATACGCTCGCTGGACTTGCCGCTTTGCACGGTAAACTTTCTATCGACTTGACATTCGCCAAGAGAGAGGTCGCTATTGGACGACTTGGCCCAGATGATCTACAGGAAATCTTCAAGCAGTTGCGAGGATTGATGCTTCCCATCATTGGCCTAAGCAGTGTTATCGACGTTTTCGAAAGAATCGCCGAAGACAGAGATTGGAACCATCCGGCTCCGAAAAAGCCGTTCGAAGAACTTGATGACCCCAATGAGAGAAGCAGGATGGAAGCTGTTCAAGATTGGCACGCCATCTTCAAGACGATGCGGGAGCCATTTGCGCGGATCGTCGGCGACATCGACGAAGGCTTCGAGCACGTATTGATTACTCTGCAATTGATCAAGCCACCAAAGCGTGAGGCCGACGCTGAATCCGAAGGCGATCGTCCTCACCCAGGTGAGAAGGACTTCCAAAGTTACCATTACAAGCGAGTCGATGAATATCACAGTCAGAAGCGTAACCTCCTGAGACGTTGGTGTGAACTCAGAGGTTTCTCGCTACCTGACGACTTTTTCGAGAACACCCAGAAAGCCGACTTCAAAGCACCAGACTGGTATCACAACGTTAAGAACAATGATGAGCGCCAGAAGTACAGAGCCAGACTTTTCATTGTTCTATACGTCGACTTCCTGCTGGATTCAATAGCTTTGACAGTCCATGATTTCGTCAAGTACGCAGATGCCAAAGTCGAAAGCGGGAAGCTGGGCCGCAAGAGACTGATTGTACCTGGTGTCAAGCGTCTGAGAAAATGGATCAAGTCGTCCTACAGTCGCAAGCAAGACGCATACACTGACGAGCAGCATGGCATGAATGAAGACGGCAACCGAGCTTCCAACGTGTACCTTGGTGACGCTTACAACAAGCGAAAAGATCCGGAGCACTTGCCCCCTAGCACCGCCTGGGAGAAATTTGGAGATAGACTCCGTGGTATCGCGCATTTTCTTCGCTCGCCAGCATCATCGTTCGGTTTCAGGGCCGCTTGTGCCACCATGTGCCTCGCCATCGTCGCATACCTACATGACACACAGACTTTCTACGTCAGACAGAGATTGTTCTGGGCCCAAATCATGGTCGGTATGAGTATGTCTCCTTCTGCTGGACAAAGTCTGTTCAGCTTCGCACTCCGTCTCGTCGGTACTTTCGCAGCGATGGTGACGAGTTTCATCATTTGGTACATCGTCGACGGACACACAGCTGGTGTACTTGTCTTCTTCTGGTTCTTCGTTGCTTGGGGCTTCTTCATTGTTCTGAAGTTCCCTCGCTTCATCCCTGTTGGCATGATTTACTCAGTCACAAATACCCTGATCATCGGATACGAACTTCAGGTCAGAAAGATTGGTGTCACAGTCTCCGAATCGAATGGCCAGGCTTACTACCCAATCTATGAGCTGGCTCCTTATCGTCTTGCCACAGTTGCAGCTGGTATTTTTGTGGCGTTTATATGGTAAGTCAACCCGAAACAGCGCGACCTAGTGTCATTGCTAATCGTGTCGTATAGGACCGTCTTCCCATACCCGATTTCCGAGCACTCGGAACTTCGCCGCAACCTCGGCTCATCACTATACCTCCTCGCAAACTACTACTCTGTCGTGATCGAAACAGTCAAGTTCCGCGTTAGAGGCGACTTCCAGAACCTGCACTTCGACGAGAAAGAACATCCAGCGAAGAAGCTCGAGAAGATCAGACAAACTGTCTTCTCAAAGTCTGTACTGCTGCTTCAAGGACTACGCACACATTCTGGTTTTATCAAATACGATGTACCTATCGGAGGTCGCTTCCCTCGCCAAAACTACGACAGAATCATCGCTCGCATTCAAGATATCTTGAACTTTGCTTCCCTGCTCAGCTATGCGTCGCAAACCTTTAGTGACATGCGAAATGCAGAAAAGGACGGTTCAGAATCACAATGGCTGAATGACTTCCGCCGTCTTGTCAAGGAAGCTGATATCACGAGCAAAGAGTCCACGACGCTGCTGTCACTGCTCTCGGCATCAGTGGCTAGTGGGCAACCGCTGCCACCCTACCTCCAACACCCTGAGCCATATCGTCTCAGCGCAAAGCTCGAAAGTCTAGACGCGAGTATTTTGTCAGTGAGACATATGGCCGAACCAGGCTTTGCAGCATTCGCAGTCATGCAGATCTCGACAAAGTGCATCGGTGACGATATTAAGGCGTTACTGGCGGATATCAAGGAGTTGGTAGGTGAACTTGATTTCTCTTTCCACGTTGTTAGTACGCAAGATGATTCGCCCAGCGGTTCGCAGGATGCGTTGATAAGGGATGATGTTCAAGATCGCAAGATTGATTAGACAGCACATACGTTAATGACATGTATATCTTGTTGTTCAAATACTCTGGCTCTCGATGTGACCGGTTAACCTCGCCCTGCCTGAAGTCTAATGTGAGCATCGCGATTAATGCGGACCCGATGCAGACATTTTACCAAAGTCAGTCTAGAGAAAGAAACACCGAAGACAAAAGGAGGTCGAAATATGGAGATTTTGGAAAAAAAAAAACAGCAGTCGCAATCATGCTTGACAGCCGCACCTAGCGCCGACATGCTATCCCCAGCGGTACCTAAACAACACAAGAACAATCAAGCGCATTCTAGAAGAAATGATGAAGCTGTTTCGTTCCTTCCATCTCACCCAACCAACCAGCTCTTCCAGACGTATACAGCTCATTCAACGGCTTCGATTCCGTCACCGCATCTTTATCATCCAAACACCCCACTCTCACGACCAATATCCCGTCCGCCTCACTCATATCACCTTCTCTCCACAACGGACTTCCGCATTCACCACAGAACACCGTAGTGACCGTTCTTCCAGAATCGGCCTTGGCGGAGTATTTCTTGGGTGTTCCTTGAACCGAAAAGTTTTTTGATGAAACGATTATGTTGGTCGAATAGGCAGAGCCGGAGATCTTTTGACAGTCGGTGCAGTGGCAGATTGCCTGGGTTGAGGAGTTTGAGTATTTTTTTTGTTTTTAGATGTCGTGGAGGCGAAGAATTGCAATTACCTTGTTTAGAGGTTCGCCTTCGTATGTGAAGGAGACTTTACCACAGTAGCAGCTTCCTTTTCCCATGATTTCGTGTTTTGTGCGGTTGCTTTGATATATCGGTGCTTGTATGGAGGTTGCTCGGTGTTCGATGACAAACTGTCTGGTGCTTTTGACAGAGAGATGAACTGGGGTTATAGATGTTTTTGTATTATCAAAGATCTTTGTAATATCAGAGAATGCCAAACTGTCACTATTCGGTGGATATATAAACTGTGATGATGGGAATTCCAAATTCATAAACGGATGTCCGGAGGGGTGTTGGTTGATCAAACGTTCTAGACTCGGTTATCCAAAACATAAAGTTCGACCATTTCACGTGATTTGGCAGTAGCTATCGAGATTTAGAACGAGCATATTTGTGAGCTTTGTCTGCAATAACGATGATAGAGACTACTATCATCGACTCATATACACTGGAATCGGGTTGTGAGAGGACTCTGCGTTATGGTGGTGGTCGTGGGATTTTCACCTGACACTTGGAGAAGCAACGCAAGGTCGCAATTTCCATGCGTGATTCGCGTCTTGCAATGGATGGAACAGCTCTCTGTCTTCACAGCCACCAAATCCGTGTAAACGAATGACAAAGGTAATAAGAGGTAACAGTAAACTTTCGAGGCTCTCAGTCTACGATTGTGATTGCGAAAGAGTGATTGATGTTGCTTTATTGAGCTCAACCAGGGTCACCCTGCTTACAATGTGAGACGGGCGATGGTGACAAGATTCTGCAGCTGCATTTCTCGTTCGTAGCTCCCTCAAGCATCTCTAAATTCCAGCGCAGATGTTGGCACGTCACCAACGAGGAAGGAAAGTGCATACGGTAGAAATTCCTTCATGAAATACTCACCTCGAAACATCCATCTTCTCGATTCTTGAACATCCATCTTCTTCGTTCTTGACCATCCATCATAATCTTCCATCCATTCATCAACTTTCGGCTATTTGCCACACAGTGTTCCGATGCGTAATTACTTTTCTGAATGCTTTAGGTGCCTGGGATGGAGACCAACAAGCACAGATTATCCAACCGACTCATCTCAGTCCGACGAATCATTCAAATCATCACCTCACTTACGACCAACAAGTACTCTTCGTCCGATCGATACATCTCAGTCCAGCGACTCCGCCAAATCATCACCTCACTTACGACCAAACATCGAGGGTTCAACTCGCCTAGCCCCGGAGAGACTCATGGTGATTGCGGACCACACCAGTGACGAAGACCTGCCAAATCTACGCGGAACGTCCGCTGCTTTCGAGTATATTGTCAGACCTCGATTACTCGAGCGCAAGTACACTGACTACTACTATCCCGCGTCAAACTTGGGACTGGAGCGCCTCATCGAGATTGCCGACCAGGACGACGGCTCAGCAAACATCTAAAACTGTATCGGCGTTTGTGAGGACGATATCGAAAGCAGAAAGCCATATGTCGGAGAGCTTTCTCATTGAGGTACCCGTATACAGTAGACGGTAATCTATTGCACGAAGCATTTCAGAAAGTTGCGGTCCCCATGGGAGCTCGCAATTTTGGCATACTTTTGATCGATGACAAGCACAAGCGCCAGTGGAACGAGGCAGCCGTACAATACGGATTGAAGATTCTCGAATTCTGCGACCCGAGCCAATTCACGGTCGATGTGCGATACTCGAAGGCCATGGAAACAGACGTGCAGCAGTCGGACGACGTCAAAAGAGTGGACGCTACGCTGGGACACCGCCTTCTTATGCTGAAAGACAAATGCGATCACAGCTGCAAGTTCCTGGTCCGCTTCTTGCACGAGCATGCAAGGAACGATCCGTCATCTCAAGTCACAGTGAATTTTGACACTCAGACTAGCCACACGCTCAAATGCATCGACACGCACCGCATCCTTTCTTTGGCCAAGGCACTTACTGGCGAGAACAGTCTCGCAGAGATCAACTTCTCTCAATGCGAGTTCCCGGCACCAGACAGCGATACCTCACTACACTCGATTATCGCACGGCAGTCAAAGTGCCTCAGACGCCTGACCATCCAGAATGCTTCTGCTCGCTCGGATTGGGCACGCGAGAAGCTCCTGGACAGCATCGCGTCATGCGACCACCTTGAATTCTGTCACCTCTACAACCTTACAAGCTCTGACGATGGCGCCGGGGAGTTCAAGGGTGAGTTCGAGTTCAAAGGAAGAGATAACATCAGATCTGCTCTGCCGAACATGAAGTGGACGAGAAGGGCACAGAAAGTTTGACTATAGTTGTTGGGCATGGAGGACATTCGGGGGAGGTATGCGCATGGAGCTCATAGAAAGGAATTTAGGACATTACTGCAGCAGGGATCAACCAGGGACATCGAAGTAGCGCATTAACATCAGTAGAGGTATATCAGAGAATGAACTCCCGTATTTCGTGTATCGCTCCTATGATTACTGTAGAAAGGCAGGACTTTTACAAACCAGCCGAGACGATCCACCAAGGGGACGCCTTGAGCGAGCCCTCACCGGGTATGACTTCATATGTTAAAACATTGCGTATTCCACGTACCGTATCTTGGCCTCCTCGACCTTTGAGATCCTCACCAGCCAGAAACCCGCTCATTCAGCATGGCTTGTCCATCCATACTTGAGTCCGTCAAAGGTGATCATAGTGTTTTGACCAAGGTAGTCTCGAATACATAGAGTCGGTATACTCATGCGCATCTTGCCATCACCAAAGAACCATGCACTCATGAAGACAGTTCGCTTCTTGAGAGGATCCCACATCTCGATCCTAACAGGGACAAGTGAGGCCTCTTTTGGTACGTCGAACTGCTTGATGAGACAGTGGATGTCACGTTCTCCAACAGGCGCCTTGAAGCGCAGCTCGCCACAGTAACGAATTTGATTAGAGGTGGACTTGCAATGACCGGGAGCACACATTCTCTCGGAGTCGTCATGCTCTTGACGAGAGTAAAAGGAAATGGCGACTTCTTTGTCAAGTCCTGGATTGTAATCCGCAGAGTGTAGGTACCATTTACCGGACAGAGAATGAAGAGGGGATACGAGACCTCCGCGAAGGGCATCCCTTTGTTTCTGTACGGCTACCCTGGTGGTTGCGACATCGTCGGCCCATTCTTCGTGGGAGTCATTGGAGTCGGAATCAGAAGGCTCGTTCTTGATGATCATGTCCGTGTCCTCATCTTCGACTTTGACAGCTACATCAGTGGTTTCTTCTGCTCTCATAACCAGATCGTGCCTAACCTCCTGGGTTTTCACACGCTTTTTCTTGGATACTTTGCGAGGCACATACTCTGATGATCCGCTCCAGATACCTGCGAAAGTGAGGTGCTTCGAAGTTCCTTTGTAGCCTTGGAGAACAGCTGCAGGCAATACCACAAAGATCTTTCCGGCGCCCCACAGTGTGACATATCCTCGCGGAAGACTCTTCCCGGGGAAGTTGAGTTGCAAGGCATTGCCCTTAACTACATGGGAAGGCGACAGTTGGTTGGTTCGATAAACAATAGGATTTTCGCGCGGCCCAATTGACAGCTGACAATGGTAATTATGATGGTTACCATTGCGCTGAGCTATGTGTTCCCAAAAGCCGATATGATGATGGCCAGTGGGACCAGGATTGTACTCAGGCGTATAGAGCCGCCATAGACCAGATATAGGCCCACATGGTACCACTCCTTTGGGTTTTGTGATGGAGCGAAGAGCGATTGTCTTCTGAGTCTCCACCTCGGCCATGCGAGCTCCAGCCAACTGCACCCAGTCTTGTTCGTTAGCTATGTTCTTAGGACCTTCAGGTTCCGCGAGTTCTCCTGACGACTCTGATTCATTCTTTTGGAAATTGGCTCGATCGCTCTCGGCATCAGTCTCGCTGTTTCCGGCGTTCTGCCTTTCTTCATCTTCAACATCACTACTACTCCCGTCGTCACTATCATCATCATGGTTCCCATCGCGAGACTCTTGAGTAACAGACTCTGAGTAGATACCAACGACTTCGACGAAGGAAAAGATACCCTGTTGCCCATTGCTACAAGGTGCTGGAACCTTGCAAGACATCTTCCCGTTGCCCCAAAATGTCGCTTCGCCTGAATGCGACATACCGTTAGACTGTCTGAAGTGGATTTGCAACGGGCGGCCAGTGATTCGTGGTGAAGGTTTGAAGGTAAGAATTTCGAAGGTTTCTGGGTTTTTGTATGGTCCGATGGTCAAGGTCCCTCGATACTGTTGGATCTGTTGTTGCTTTTGTTTGATCGTAGTTGACTCCAAAAGCCGCATGTGACAATGACCGAACTTTTCGATATTGAGATCCTGCGCGAAAAGCAGCCACATCCCGGACAGGAGATCTTGAGATGGTGCGTGTTTGCGAAGCTTCTTTGTTTGTTTGTCTTCCAGAGTGCGGGTGACGAAATCTCTCTGAGCTTGTACTTCGGCGAAACGGGATGCAGCCAGCTGTTTCCAGTTTTGCTCATGCATCGAAGTGAGCTTGCGAGTCTCATCACTGATATGCCCTGCTCCTGGCGGGTCTTCTTCCTCTTCTTCCTCGTCAAAGACCTCCTGCCTCGCTTCGGCTTCTCGATTAGCTGGCAACAGACTATTAGACACGCTGGGTTCTTGATGAGCTTCGATCTCTGGATGCTTGGCGAGATATTTCTTGTCATTGGCGCTAGGTTCCCAGCCCTGCGGACGGAGACGAGGATTTTGTGTGTAGCATTCCTGATTGGTATGTGTTTGTTTGTAGTTCTGATGATGGGACAGACTGCATATTACGCGGCAAGACGAATGCGAGTCTTCCTCGACTTCGGAGATGTTGCGCTTTGCTGGCTGGTGTCTTGCACTTACGTGTGCAGAGACGCCTTCGCTTGTGTTTTCTTGCAACAATCGATTGTGCTCCACGACAGCCATATCAACAAGCTCGTTAAATGTCAAAGCTGGCCCTTGATTCAGTCCCAGAACGTCATGCTCTTTCAACAAAGCCTTGATCCAGTCCGCATACACATTGTCAAGTGAATTGAGGAACTCCAGTTTCAAGAAATTTTCCGGAAGACGCTGTGATTCGTTGTGGTCAAATAAGTGGTTGTATTGATCGAACGCGGCTTGAAAGTCATCGGCGATTTCTTTAGGCGAGTCGTCAAGGTCGATTTCTGCAAGCATGAGTTCATCGTTGTACAAATTGATCACCTTTTGATTATCAGAGACGTAGTATCTGGACTTGAGGCCAATGTAGGCCTTGTGGGCGTTCAAGGAGCCGAACATATCGATGTCGGCATCTGAGTCCATGGTATCGCGCATGGCTTTCAGTAAACTTTCATTACGGCGTCGCCAGACGGCAGTCCGTTTGATATTGTCGTTCCATTCTGCTGTAGTGCATTGCTTGTCGTCCAAAGAAAGCGGGTGTGTTGATTCACCATTGAGTATGGCATCAGCACCGGCCATCAAGGCGGCATCTTGTAACGCGTCACTCCATTTTTGCCAATCATCCTCACCTTGAAATTTAGGTAATTCATCGAAGTAGTTGTGCGAGGAGCTTGCTTGAGCAATTTTCTTCACTGCAGGATCAGAAAGCGCAAGGCGACCGCCCACTCTATGAGCTGGTGACGCTGCATCCATCGCAAATGCCTGATGGATTGGAAAAGGCGCGCCGTTGTGGTTGGCGTGTGTTTCGGCTGTTGATGCACCGAAAAGCGCGGCAGTCTGTTTTACCGCGCTGGTGGGCCAAACAAACAGACGCCAAGCAAAATTTGTGCTTGCAGATCTCCAGCATAAACGCTGGAGTCAGCTGCAGAAATGCATAAAGCGTGTCACATACCACAAAGTGCCGATGGGAGCATTGGGAAGATAGAGCTGTCAGTGGGTAACTAGAGGCTCTGATTCGTTACGTGCGTTAACGCAGCTATTCTTGAGCCGAAGATATAATCTCCATCTCGACATAATCCAGTATCGACTTTATGCAAGGTATATGCAAGCACAACCAAGTACTTCGCCAAACTCTAATAATTGCAACTTCACTTCCATCCTTCTTTCATCTTTGCTGTCAATTAGACTAATAAACGGACAAAGATTCGATCGAAACCTTTGAAAAGGCCCAGAAAATTTCAGCATGTCATCCAATGGAAAACGCAAGGCTACTGAAGACATTTCGTCCAATGAAAAACGCAAGGCCACCACATCTTCAACCACCGATCCAGCCAATTCGACAAAGTCTAGCCTGACGCACGTTTACGTTGTACAAAGCCTGGATGGAGATCCATACCGCCCACTGGAGCAGGATGTTCGTGGTGTCTACACCGATCTCGCAACTGCCAATGCAGCAGCCCGAGACTTCTACAACAAGCACTCTTCTTGGGAACCGCTGGCAGAAGTGAAGCAACCCAAACCGGAGCAACCGAAGATGCAAAACGGCAGATATCGCGACATGGCAGAGGATGAGGGCGAGGAGGACAACGATGAACTTGGCTGCGTGAGATTACGCCATGATGGGGGGCTGCGCTTCGGTATGAGGGATCCGGAGGGCACTCAATACGTTGTCTGGGTTGAGAAGAGAGAGCTCAATCCCGCTAAGCCTTCGCCGACCGAGAGCGAAGAGTATGTTGCAGTAAATTCGAAGGCGTACGGGGCTAGGCACCAATTGCATGAAGGTGGGTACGCGTCTGGAGGGTACGGGAGAACAGGATATGTCAGTGATGAGTTTGGACCGCAGCATGGTATGGATCATTACGGATTTTGATGCGTGAGCTGCAAAATAAAAGCATCACATACGATCGTCTCTTCTTCCTTGATCTCATGCACAGTATTACTGTTGTTCCCTCTCATACATCAGCTCCATTCAGCTCAACATTCAAAAGCAAAACAGAGTCCAAAAGATCACACCAAGGATCGAACACACAACCAGCAAAAGGAGGAGCGCCGACGCTACTACTCCCGATGCATTAGCACAGGCTATTCCCCTCAGGCCAGACATCCTTTGGATTCTGGTGCTCCTGAGTGGGTGAAAGGTAGCGAATTGTTGATGCCTATATAGTCACAATGGCAAGTGAAGGGAGATATTGACTTTCGTTATCTGTTTTTTTTTTCTTGATCCTCTATCTCTTCGCATTTTTGCTTCCTAATCGCCTACATCCTCCAAGCTGTCACCATCATAAGGCAAGGTTCTTTTTCGATACTGAAGTCGTGTTTAGTGAGAGCGCTGATATCAGTTGCTCTCGACGCATGGTTCTGCGCACCTACAAAACAACATAACCAACTCAACTCGCTGCCCACATCTCACCCTCCCTACAGTCCTCTTGCCGTAGCAGTCAAGATGCAAGATACTTCTCAAAAGTGGACGCATGTCCAGTGAGAGCAAGAGAAACCACCCACTCCACTCCGAATATCATTCCAGCGAATTGGAATTCGTCGTGCATCTTGACCAGTGCGCACAAGGCAGGAAATACAAGGGGGAAGTGCATCATGACACGTTCTGCGTCGACGGGGCGGGATGAGAACCTGCAAAGATGAGAAAGATGAGAGACAACTAGGAGCATGCACATGATTGATTTCACAAGGTAGGAGAGGAATGTTGAGTAAACAAACGATTGTGTTATTCCGGAAACACCTTTCCATAAGGTGTGTGGCTCCCTGTGGCCACATCTCCAATGCAACCAGTATACCCGACCCTGACCAAGAAACACCAGTTACCTCGGTATTTGAGCTAATACCAAAGCCCAGACAAAGAGCCACCAAAGTAAAACAATTAGACAGAAATGTGATCTGGATCATGACCACAAGGAGATGGACGTAGGACGTAGTGCATCTGAAACATAAAGCGGGCGTAAGAATCATCAGCGACATGAGAGAACGAATAGTTGAGGTATGTGTTCCATGATAAAGACTGAGACAAAGAACGTTGCTCAAGTACCTTCCATTAGCAATTGCTTGCTTACTCAGGCATGGTGAGCTGGAAGTCCTTGAATTCGTCATCCTCGTCTGGAAGGATCGAAAGCTTGCGCATGTGTTCAGAAGGAGCATCATGATCTTCCATGCGAGCGTTGCGTTCACGGAGGAGCTCCTCGACTTCGGCATCGTCAGCCATCAGGTTTTCCAAGACGGTCCTAGTTTTCTTCTCGGTAGGGGTAGCAGGCTTATCGTGGAGAGTCGAGAGAGGGCGTCTGGAGGCAGCGGAAACGGCACGACCTCTAGCGTAGCCAAGTGTGTTGCGTGAAGCGGCAGTGGCAGAGGCGTGGCGAGCTGATGATGAAGCAGTCGGAGCAGTCAAGGAAGAGATGGGCTTGCGAGGGAGGGGACGAACGGTGTTGGTAGTGCGTGAACGAGCAGCGGCTGTTGCTGTTGGGGCAGCGAAGCGAGGACCAAGTGCCGTAGTCGACGATGATCTGGAGAGAGCACTGACAGCACGCCTGGCCGACAGACTGGAAGGAGCCCTGGACTGTTGTTCTTTCTCCTCGAAACCCTTGCGGACCTTTGTGAGATCGAGGTTAAGGAAGTCATCGGCCTCGAGAGCACGGCGAATGATGTCTTGCTGAATTTTGTCGGTACGGGCCATCATCTCGCGGTTCTTGCGCTCAGTTGGGCGGACGCCGTGCTCATCGGGAGCGTTCTCAAAGACGCCCCAGAAGCCATTGGTAGCATACTGGGGATCCAGCATCGAGTAGTCGCGTTCGTGAATTGTGTCTGGATGGTCAGGTAGTGCTGAGACGGGTAAGTCAATGTCTCACAGAAACAGCTTAAGATGGACTCACGAATTGATCTCGGAGGCATGTACTCAATGTCTGGAACACCATCATCTTGCTCCTGCTGAATGGGCTCAGCTTGGTGAATCTTGACCTTCTGTCTGCGTAGTCGAGGACTGAGAGTCTTCTGAGCGGATGCCTTGATGGTCAACGGAGCCGGAGTCTTTGCTTTGGCGTTGGTCGTCTTCATTCCCAGTGGGGCGCGGTTGCGTGGGCCGGCCGGAGTGATGAAGGCATTGTGGTCCAGGTTAGCCTTCTTGGTTGTCTTCCCAGTCTTGAAGCCGGATTGGAAGGCATCGTTCTCGTCATTCTGGTTGCGGCGGAAGGGTGTCTTGGGAGCCTTGTTGGCAGGAGTCTTTGCTTGTTGATTTAGTGGTTTGGCAGCAGCGGCAGCTTGGTGGGCATAAGCCAGATTTTCTTGATCAGCGCGTGCGGCGAACATGGTAAGTGTCGTATGTCGTTTAGTCGTATTGCATCCAGGTGGGGAAGTTGTCGAAGGATTCCAGGAAGTGCGTGATAGGTAATTGTAGTGCAGACGGTCGTCGTCAAGCTCTTTGTTTATGGCAGCTAACCTAGTCGCATGACGGTTGACTTGATGAGCAAATTGCGGCCGTGTCTTATGTTTCAAGACGCGTGACAGGGCAACTGCTACGAACTACACGTCCTACCACGGTTGGGGAAGGAGGCCGTAAATGTCCACTGGCCGTCCGTCTGTTGATGCTCGGTCGACGCGGCAACAAGCTCTCACAGGCCAATCAGGTCGCCTGGCCTTGGCGGCCGGAGGTCGGGCGTCGGGGAAACGTCTATCACACCAAACTTCGAGAAACATCCCCCCTCCCCCTGAACCTCCGATCTTCCTCTGCATATACACATAATACTGCAATCCTTCAAGACCGCTTTCTCGACCTCACACTTCACTCTCTGCTTCAGCTTTTCAGCTCCGTACACCATTCTCCACAACTCACCTTCTCAGTAATCACAACAAACATACAAGATGGATGCCATCAAGCAGGTGCGTGTCATCAACACAAGCTCCAACAACACCCTCCCTCCATGCCACATCTACATGATGAAACTCAACGATTCCCCTTAATACACCGCAAGGTGCATGATTCGAAATCGTCCAATTACAGTCTATATCTGATCACGATGCTGCTGCCCGCTTCAATTACCCCTCACCCCCACCACTTCTTCCAGCCAAGCTGACAAGTTTCCCAACAACAGCGCATGAACGCTCTCCGCCTCGAGGCCGACGAGTCCGCAGCCAAGAACGAGGAGCTCAAGGCAAAGGTCAAGTCGCTGGAGCAGGAGAACCTCGCAAAGGAACAAGAGATTACCTCGCTCGCACACAAGAACCAGCTCCTTGAGGGCGAGCTCGAGAAGATTGAGTCTGGTCTCAAGGACGCAAAGGCCGCCGCCGACGAGAGCGCCCAGCACGGCACCCAGAACGAGAGCTTGCAGAGAAGACTGCAACTCCTCGAGGAGGAGGCCGAGGAGGCTGACAGAAACTTGAGAGAGACCAACGACAAGTACGTTTACACTTGTCCCATTCGGCTTGAACAACTTGCTGACATGCCATTCACAGGCTTCGCCAGACCGACGTCAAGGCCGGCCACTACGAGCGCAAGGTGCAAGCCCTGGAGGCCGCCCGCGATCAATGGGAGGCCAAGTACGAGGAGATGGCCGCCAAGTACAATGCCACCAAGAAGGAGCTCGACGACTTTGTCGCCGAGATTGGCAACATCTAAGCCACGTCTTCTCTTCAACACCTTTGCATCCGTTCGTCACGGCCTTTTCTCGTATCTCCCATCGTCTTCTTCATCGCCGTTTCTTCATCTTGGGTTCTCAGCATGGGCGTCATCATCGCTGCGTAGAGAAAGAGAGCATTCTCCGAGCGTTTTTTCAGAACTTGTTACTCCTTTAAAGAAATCATCATCTCCCTTCCCAGAACGATACCACCGCTTCAACCGATAGAATGGAAGCTTCTTTGTCTCGTTGACATGAAAATACAAAATGCTTATTTGGGTATCATGCGTGCTCTTGAAATGAATCGTATGCCATGCACATCACTTTTCCGTCCTGGCCTTCTTCGCAGCGGCATTCTTTGACCTTTGCTTGTTGCGAGTCTCCTTTCGCTCACCCTTGCTCTCATATCTGAACTTCTTCTTCTTGGGCTTGTCCTTGAAATCCACCTTCTTGCCTTTTGACCACATCGTCTTCTTCTTGACCACAGCTTCATCCTTGGCATCAGCGTCCTCTTTGACCACAGCGGTCTCCGCTTCGTCGTCCGAGTCTTTTGTGAAAGCCTTTGCGTCTTCCATGGCCTCGATGGTCACGGTTGTGTATTTGTCCTCGTCAACGTACTCGTCTACACCGTCGATGGAAGGTCTAGGCGGCGAAGCAATGCCATCCCATTCCTCGTCGTCTTCTGCGGCGAAGTCTTCGTCGTCTGAATCCTTGTTCGCTTTTCTGAGCAGGTCGTTTACTTCGGCAACATGGCGTTCTAGGTCTACTTTTCGTTGATCGCGCATCTATGGATGGTATCAGTCAATCGTCCAGGAAATCGTAGGAGTGCAGAGCGGGGCTTGATATGTACCTCTTTCCTCGCCTTGACCTTCTCTTCCTTTTCAATCTTGGCCGACTGTTCTTGAGCGTGCTTGATGCGCTGTTGCTTTCTCTTGCGGAAGCCTGTGAGCCATTCATTGCGTGCCTCTGGGTCAAATTTCAACTCGTCGACTTGAGTAGTAGTCTTGCGGCGTTTTGCTGGCGGTGCTCGGGGTGCTTGACGCGGTGCCATGGTGATTTTCGTTTCGATGGAGGAAGGTTTTGTGGGCAAAATTGGGTGTGTACGACTGGAAAGTGATATGCGATCCGATTATTCTGGGTTGAAAAACAGGAGTATACTGGTGTCGAGGAGGAGTGAGTTATGGTGATGATGGTGCTGCGTAGCAGAGCAGAAAGTTACAGGGACCAAAAAAGTCGCGAACGTCCGTGCGTCAGCATGATGATGTCGGAGCCGGACTTCCCATCCTCGTCACGAGCTCTCTTTCACGCCTTGGAGCCACCTTTGACCATTGCCAAGTCCTCACAAGTTCTGACAACATGTCAACAGTTCTGTTCGATGCGAGGCGTTTCCTTGTCGAGCTACCGTATCCTTCCATTGGTCTGAGATTGTTGTCTTCCTCTCACGTCAATCCTACATGGTCAAAAGATCCCTTTATACACAGACGACAACTAGATGTATGGAACGAACGAAGGAAGATACTCAGACGGACAGATCCGGATTGGCAGATGAAATCATGTCACGAACGGGCGGGGTACTGGCGTCGTCAAGCAGCTGAGGATCCCGACTGGGTCGCAAATCAACATCGGCGGTTTCGCGAAATCCATGCTCAGAGATATGCTGAGGACCAGACTATGAGGTTGATGAAAAGATTGAGCATTTGGGTACGAAGATTTTCGTGGGTACGAGAAAATCTCCCATGGGGGTCGCACCGTCCTGTCCTACATTCAGCTCCCTTAAAGCATTGCTGCGAGTATTGTGGCCTCACAAGACCTGGAGGCATGCTTCTATACTGGCAAAACATCGCTCGACCGGCTTCTTACAGCTGCCACGCATGTTATGTGAAACGACCCGAGGGATGCATGCCCAAAGGCTATGAAAACGTCACTAGCTTCAAAGAGCTTATTGCACGGAAGAATCAGTTGGACAAGCTGGACTCTGAACACACGGCAATCGAACCCTCTGCCGGCAAGGACTAATTGTAAGCGATACGACTACCACGCCTGACATTAAACCCATCTATTCGTACCGTATTTGACCCGACCAAAACGTGCTTGGACATCATACTTTCTCCTTCAATCGCTAGGTAGGCCACAGGACAACAAGACCAACGAGAACAACATTGAGCTTGTTTCGGAACATCCGCCTCTTGGGGCTACGTCAGATGCATACATCTTCGCCCCTTCGTGGCCGAACAGCCTGTCTGCGCTTGCATCACCTATCCTCTCTCTCCTAGGGACACCCTTCATCACGTCGCAACGCTCCATCGATCGGTATCGCTCGGTCTTCTGTGATCGTTCGGTCGGTGTCGAGGTAGGTTGTCGAGTTGTTGTTTCCGGCAGCTTGATCTGGCTTCATACGAAGGCTAATAATCTGGCACACCACGAAGAGATACAAGCTGATTGTGCCGGGCCCTGAAGGATGTCAGCAAGGAAAGCAATCGCCAGGTGCACCTACAAGACACCTGGTCTCCGTGGGTAGGACGAAGTATGGTGGGAAAGGGGAAGAGAGAAGAGCAAAGCAATGTTCAAGTTCATAGCTGCCCAGATGCGCTCATGATCACTACTCTGCTTACTCATCTGGATCATCGCTTCGCAAGGTCATGTAGCGACTGTTGAGCTCGAAAAGCTGCCGGACGTCATACAGCGCGTGGCTTTGAGGCTCTTTACATAATCCCGAAGCCTTGCTGCGTGAATTGGCCACTCCCGTCAAATCATCGACAAAGAAGAAGTTCACTGTGCAAAAGCGAATGAAGGAGAGTAAAAGACCACAGACGAACGTCGGCCAAAGTTGAAGTGTGCCATCGCAAGTTCTCAGATCCAGTCGAAGGATTCACAAAGCGCTAGCCAAGACCTTGGAAAATCTCTTGAATACCGAAGACGTAAGCCGGTCGCCAGCAGTCATGAGGTTCTTCGATATGCCTTTGGAGATACGCATCCAGGTCTACGAGGATATCGTACAAGATGAGCAACGCTTCTTCCATGGAGAGGTGCCTGCTTTCCTACGTACACGCCTCCAAATCACACAGGAGGTGTACGAGCACTGCAAAATCATCGCAACAGTCAAGTCAGAAATCGCACCTCTCTTCCTGCATGACCTCGACGATATCGAACGGCGAGTGCGCAGGTTTTATTCTGTCAAAGGCAACAAGGCTGTATTCGTACACCTTGTGGCCAGTCCTGAGCTCGGAGACTGTTATGGCAATATCATAGAGTCGGAGTTGCTATCGCACAGGATAGCGACCGTTATCAACCCCCCAATTCCTAACTCTACCTGGGGTGTTGCTGCTGCCTGTCTTTTTCTGGAAGCAGTCCGTGACGCGCCTACAGAGCAGAGATTGGACATGTGGCAGAAGCTACTTGAGTTGTGCAGAATCACGCAGCATACCGAGTCGGAGATAGACACGATCAGAGCCGTGCTCAGCACAGCCTTCCGCTTGGAAGATGTTTCTTGAAGAGGCAAGAGATTACTAAGAAAAGAACCAGAATGTGTCATCGCATGCTTCGACAACAAAATCCAGCGGACAAACCTACAGATGGATATCCCTGCGATTACCGTATTGTCTAGGACCTTTGATGAAAGTAGATTCTATGAGTATATTTGGTGGTGGAGCTAGGACATGTGCAGAAATCGTTGTCCAGCCTTGTTGGAATATCAGTTGGACGATATCGAGAAAATGCATCAATACCTTCAAGAGATGTTTCCAGGTTGGCATAGAAGCTCCAGAGGTGGTTCTGGCGGCAGTGGCCAAAGCTATTTGCATAGACTATTTCTGTTGCGTTGTTATGACACTGTTTTGCTTGCTTGCGTCTGTTCTTTTCCTTTGTTTCCATTTTGTCCTCGTTGTGTGGTCTGGTCTCTATGACCAAGATCTGAAGAGGACCGTCTTTATGTTTTGCGAGGCACCCAGTCAATTCCATCATTCTTGCGTCTAGGTTCGGCTGTTTAGATGCGTGTCGATCGGTTCGCTTTGGAAGATACTCCCGCTGTACTGTTGCTCGCTCTAATTCGGCTACAAGCAAGAACCATTAACACAAGCCCAACTTAAAGACTCGACAAAGCATAACCAAGTCTCCGGGTTCTGTTCTGCTGCGGTTCCTGATCGTCTCCGAACCGCCTCACCGGGACCAACACGATTGCACTTTCACACAGCACCTTCTCTACTGGACGTGAGAATTCGTGCCGGCGAACTGAGGATCATTCCATCAAGACCCGAGAGCAAACAACACGCTGCAATTTCCATCACACATCGCGGCGCGAGTATCTTTCATTCTGCACACACTTTCGACGCCTTCAACCTTCGCCCACCGCAATCATGTCCACCGAGTCTCTCAACGACACCATGAACTTGGTTAGACATCTGGCCAGCCATCTCGCAGCTGAACCAAACCTTCCGAGCGTAAGAGAGCTTACTCGTGGTGAAGTCGACGCTTGGATCAGAGCCTTGGATGTCGATATCGAGCCTAGAGCAGTCGACTTCTTGAGTGTTCCTGTCTTGGAACTCTTGCTGCACAAACAGTAGGTACCGTCCTGAAGTTTTGTAGTCCTCAACTGACGTGCCATAGAAATCTCGGCATTTGGGACAACCCTAGATGTTTGGCGCGCGCTCCTATCGCCAACTTCAACCCCGTTGCCGTAAACCCTTGGAACCCTGATGCCACTTTTTACATCGATCACGTTGTTAAGAGTGGTGGTTCCCCATTGGATGCATCTGTGGCGGCCGGTGTAGAAATCATTACCATCGAGGATGATGCTCCCGAAGATGACAGTGATGATGAGTCCATGACAGACTTCAACCCTGGAGAAACTGCCAGAACCAGTATCAGAGATGCTGCCGAGGCAGAAGTTTCAGAGCAGAACATCAATGATGATGGCAACAGCGGGCCGGAGGACACCGAGGGAGAAATCACCGTACGTGGAAGTGCTGAAAAGGCCTACCATGCACTCAAGAAACCTGAGCGCAACCGTCGCCAGACCAACTCACGCCAGGATGAAATCGATGATGACGAGGGCGATGATGAAGACCTAGATGGGGAAACCGCCATCGACGAAGCTAAAGACCCGGCCGAAATATTCATGCAGCAAGAGCCCGAACCTCAAGACCCTGAAAACGCCGACTCGTCATCCACTGCCGAGGAATCCGACGATGACTATCCCGACCGCGAGCTCTGGTGTCATTGCAACATGCCTCAAGACGAACGTTCCATGGTCGAGTGCAACAACCACAAAGATGTCGATGTGCGTAAAAGTGTCTATGTTTTCATTGATGTCGCTAACAAACCCTATACAGTGCAAGGGCAAGTGGTACCACATTTCATGTGCCGGCCTATCAAGAGTCCCTCCCGAGAAGTCGGACTGGTATTGTAGAGATTGTCGCAAGAAGCGCAATCGTGGCTTGTACACCAATGGTATCGTGGGTTGAGCAGCTGGGAGGAGTGATTGCTCTGGCCTGAAAGGTCAAACACTACTTCTTGAGTATGGCAAAACGATGAATCTATGAGTCTGGGCGGCCGTCAAGGTGGAAGAGAATGATCAGAAAGAGAATGTATGAAAGGCTCGACTGATGCATTAGACTTACCCATCTGAGTCGCCCCTTGCTATCCTAGAAGACGTCAGTCGTAGCATACTCTTTTCATCATTCTATCTGAACGCAGATAGAATGATAAGCTCTCTTTCTCCTGTCTCAACAAAGCTTACAAATGCCGTCCTTTCTTAGCATCACAGCAGTAGCAAACAGTGTAGAGACACATAAATCATGCCATCAGCCTTCTGACTTCTACAAGAATCGTGTGGTCGATCAGGCAGTATCTCGATATGTCTCGAAACACAATCTCCTCTGTCGCTGACACGATGATACTCGTCGAAAACCTAGCGATCCATCTCAACAACGAACCCCGCCGTCCACGCAACGGCGATCTCTGCTCCAGTACACTACAGCGCTGGCTTGGTGCTCTGGATACCGGCATCCCAGACAAGGAGATCAGATTCTTGGCTCCCATCGTCATGTGTCAGATGGTTACTCACACGTAAGTCGCTCTTCCTTTTCTAGAGTACAATGACTGATTGAGGGATTCATAGGCCAGCTATACTTGAACAGGCCAGCGAGAATTGGAAGAAAGGTCTCTTCCGCTACGATCCGCCTGTCGTTGCAAACAAGTGGGTTCGCTACTATGATTTGCCTGGCTCCAAAGAGGACGTTGTGGAAGGCAACTCCGACGCAGAAAGAGCTACGACCAAAGATACCGAAGACAAGGCAGATACTGAGGTCAGCGACATGGAAGAGGATGCCAAAAGTGCCGCGGAGATGGACGATGAAACCAAATCTTCAACAAAGTCTGAAGACGAGGACGAGGACGAGGACGAGGACGAAGATAGAGACGGAGACGGAGACGAAGACGAAGACGAAGACGAAGACGAAGACGAAGACGAAGACGAAGACGAAGACGAAGACGAAGACGAAGACGAAGACGAAGACGAAGACGAAGACGAAAACGATCCTGCCTCCGAAGACTCAACCAATTCCGAAGGAAAAACGTACTGTGTCTGTGGCAAAGAATCATACGGCAAAATGATTGCTTGTGACAACAAAGTAAGTCCAGCTTTTCAATACTCCCAATTCTCGTATTGCACTAAACAAAGCATGTAAAGTGCGCAAAGGAATGGTTTCATCCCAAATGCGTCCACCTTGCCAGAATTCCTCCACCACGCTCGAAGTGGTATTGTCCAGAGTGCCGAGTGAAACTTGGCAAGGGCGTCTTCTCTGATGGTGTTGTTGGTGGGAATAACATCAGGTAATACGGCTTCGCGAGAAGAGAAGGCGGTAGCATAGAAGACTTGGGGACAGACCTTGTGGTGTTGGATGAGATTGATAACTATCGGTGTTCGCGTTCAAGACCAGCATCAAGATTTTCCTAAGAAACGGTAGGCTGGAGAGAATCGGAAATCGAGGCTGGGAGAGAACCGGAAATCGAGTTCATGGAAAGTATCGTTCAGAGTATGGTCCCTCAATGTAAGCAGGGTCATTTGAAACCCGTACAGTGAGATGCCATGAAATCATGCCTGGACAGAGTAGCGCATCAGTCACACAATCAGGAACAGTACATCTCGAATGTGAAAGAAAAAATGCAAAACAAAAAGAAAAAAGGGGTAAGCCGAAGGGTCGAACACACCACCTTTGGGGAGCAAAAGTAATAGACGCGTTGTCTACTACTCCCGGCGTATACAATCATCGTAAATGGCGGTAATTTACTTCCTGTACAGAGGATCGGCGGTCCCCCTCAGACCAGACTACCGTGTGGATT
>JGI24891J29808_1000289_pt1 | contig 42834 bp, 50 predicted proteins | sample FreactcultuFSWF8_FD_29808 | JGI IMG/M metagenome (IMG submission 29808) | reverse complement strand
AAAAAAAAAAAAAAAAAAAAAAAAAAAAAATGCATACGTGCTACAACGTAAGGTGTAAACACCAAAGTATGCGCAGGCAGTTTGATCGCACAATGCTCTAAGAAAAATATGATGTCTGTGCTAATGGTATAGTGTAAACACCAGAGATATGGAAAGGACATTTATGAAGGCAATTGGGTACGCTCGCACTTCAACTCAAAAACAAGATTTAGGTCTTGACGTACAAGAAAAAAGACTCAAGCAAGAAGCTGAGTTTCGAGGCATTGAAATTGAGATGATACTTGAAAAGGTATCAGCGTCAGTTGCTCCTCTCAATCGCCCAGGCTTATCAGGAGCTCTTGAAAAGTTAGCAAATGGAGAAGCTGATACGCTAATTGTTGCCAAACTTGACAGAGTGGCTAGGTCAACTATTGACATCGCTCGCCTTCTTGAGTTAGCAAAACTTCAAGGCTGGAACTTTATTGCTCTTGACTTAGGAGTTGACACTTCTTCTCCAGAAGGTTCTCTTGTTGTTGGCATTATGGCTGCAATTGCGCAGTGGGAACGTGCTCGTATCCAAGAGCGCACACGTGAAGCTCTTACTGCTGCTAAAGCTAAAGGGACTCAACTTGGAAGACCACGTATACACAATGGTGTAATACAACAACGAGCGATTGAACTTCGTGGCAATGGCTATTCTTTGTCTCAGATTTCACATGCCCTGTATAAAGAAGGGTTTACCACCAATTCATATACACCTTTATCTTCTTCGGCCATTAAGAGGCTCCTGGAGGCCGATTTGGTGCTAGATGCCTAATACTTACAAGGGCTGCAAAGATTTTTGCTTAAATCCTTTACTTAATGATAACAATGATGTTATAGTTTTTATGTGCCCAACTAAAGGCAGTTGCGCACAGTCCAAAAGGAGGACACGATGGAAGAAGTAAAGACAAATCGAGTTGTGAGAATCAAAGGCAAAGAACTTGCAACTTTGATTCGCAAAGACCTCAAGGCATCGTTCCCAGGCAAGAAGTTTAGTGTTACTACTGAGCGTACTTCTGGAACTGTAACTGTGAGAAATGCAATCTCTTGCGACACTACTATTTATGAAGAAGACGTTCGCGAAGCTTTGCACGAGTACCTTGCTGAATGGCAAAGGCCAAACTGCGGCGCAGAAGAAATGTGGAATGGCAATGGCGGCTGGGAGAAAGTTCAATACGCTCGTATTGAAGAAGACGACTCAATCACTCCTTACTACTACTCTTCAGTGCATGTCAGCATTTACAACAATCGTCAATTTGAAATTGACATGCTAAACGCAAAGGTAGGCTACTAATGAAGCGCAATTACTTAAGCACACCAACAACAAATATCAAGGGTAAAAGTTGCGCATGGTGCAATAAAATCTTTCCAATTGGAGATGCTCGTTCAATGCGTCGAGAAATCGAACGCCACAATAAGAAATGCGATGGTCAATCATGACGTTTAACGCAGATGCTTTTTTCTCTTATCTTGCCGGAGTAGCAACAGCGCTTTGGATTGTATGGGCTTGGGCTCAAGGGATGTTTGACGAATGAGAATGTACTTATCTAAAGACGGCAATCATGGTAAGTCTGATGACTTATTGTTTTTCAACATATTTGACATTACTAATGAATTATATGAGATGATGCTGAATGAGCCAGAGAAAGCTTGGATTGAGATTCGTCAGCACTTAAAGGAGACAAAAGCCAATGGCTAACATTACAGATAAAGAACTTATAGACTGCTGCGACAGAAAGGGCTCAGGCACTCAATTCCTGGCTATCTATAAGAATAGCAACCACGTCTTCATCGCTGACACTCGTGCCGACGCTAAGCGCATCGCTATTGAGTACGGAATGAGGATTAGTAAAGACAAATTTGTAGCAATTATAGAAATGATGGAGGATGACAATGAATAGTTACACAATGACATTCACTGAACGACAGTGGACTCAAATAAAGTTAGCTTTGCTAAGCGAAAGTGTCTCTGCAGTAAAGAAAGGCACTATGGCTTACGCTGACTTTAATCTTGAGATTTGCAAGTCAATTGAAGATAAGCTAATCAAACAGGAGCTAGGCGCATGACAGCTAAAGAAGAACTAATTGAATTGCTAGAAAAGCGTAGCGAGTTGACTGCTCGCTTATTTGAGAATGGTACAGACAACAAGTTGATTACTGTTCTCTTTAAAGAAATCGCGGTATTAACTGAGCAAGCGCGAGATGTAGTATCTGCTCACTTAGATTCACTAACAAAGGAGAAATGAATCATGGAAACACAAGAGCTTCTAATGAAGCAAGAAAATCCACCACGCTCAAAATCACGAGCAAAAGGCAAACGGAAAGTCCACACAAAGACTCAAGTTCGTCGTCAACAACTACAAGACAACCCAGGTGTCTGGTTTATTTATTCAGAGAGTGCAAAGCATCAGTCAACTGCTGGCTCAGCGCTTGAAACTCTTGAAGGTATCTCAAACACCGGTGTTCGACTTGGGCAGTTGAAAAAGCGTAACTATGAAGTTGCCACTCGTAAGAACGAGGATGGCACCTTTAAGATTTACGTTCGTTACTCTAAAAAGGCTACAAAGTCTAATGGTTAACGCAGACATCTAGGGTAGGTTGCCATCATTCTATGGTGGCAACCACCCTAGAGTTTGGCCTAAAAATTAAGCAAAATAAGTTGTACATAGCTATAACATTTGTGTTATAGTCTTTATGTGGCCAAAAGCCACCTAAACAGAAAGAGGACAAAATGGAAATGAAGACAATTTCAAAAGCAGAATCTTTAGTTATTACTTCAAAGATTACTGACGCAATTAATGCGATTCTTGAAGAGCACAATCTCACACAGACTCGCACAAGTAGTCGTTATGGCGACGGCTACAAAATTACAATTGAAGCTGACATTCTTATGCTTGACGAGAATGGCATTAACACGCAGTCAAAAGAAGCAAAAGCATACGCTTTGTTTGGGTATAGCTACGAACTTCCTCAAAATATTCTTGGGAAAGAGTTCACTGCTAATGGTAAGACTTTTAAGTTTGCCGGTATCGCAACAAATCGTAACAAGTTCCCATTTGCTGCAATTGACGAAAAAGGCGACACAGTCTTTTTTCCTGAAGCAGTAAAGCCAAAGCTTATTGCACTCGGAAACTAATAGAAAAACAATAAAGGAGAAAACATCATGGGAGACCGTGGAAACGTACAAATCATTAGCGCTAAAGAAGGCGCTGCAGACATTTACTTTTATACTCATTGGTACGGAAGTGACTTAAGCGCAATTGTAGCATATGCAATTAGCTCTCCACAAGGCAAGTCGCGTCAAGATGACGAGTCTTACCTCAACCGCATTATCTTTGAAGAAATGCTTAATCACGCTGACGACAAAGCTACCGGCTTCGGCATTTCACCGTATGAAATTGACTGTGGAGCTCTTGTTGTTGTAAATCACAAAACTAAGACTATGCTCATTGACAGTTTAGAGATTCCTTTCAAGGCTCTTGATATGACAATTGCGAGGGCGTAATGACTAATACTTTAAAGACATGGGCAGAAGTCTCACAAGGATGTGACAGAAACAATTTACCGTGGTGCTTAAGTGAAAACTTAAACAAACTCTCTCAAAGCGAGATTGCAAAAGGTCTTGCTGACGCTTGGACAATGTGTGAGTTCCCTAATATGCGAGGCACTAATTCTGCATGGGAAATTATGTTTCTACTTGGTCTTCCTAATAAAGAAGGATTCATTGACGATAACGGCAAAGCGCATAAAACAGAAGAACTCCCTGAAGTTCTTACTCTGTACCGCGGTGCTCACATAGACCACAAGGAAGGCATGTCTTGGACAACCAACCTTAAGACAGCACAATGGTTTGCAACTCGTCTTGGGATGGAAGACACTAAAGTCTACACAATTACAATCCCTAGAGAACACATTTTAGCTAAGTTTGACGGTCGAAACGAAGAAGAATATGTTGTCAATATGAATGAGCTTTTTGAAGACGACGTTCAAGAACTTGAGTTAGCAGATGCTGACAACTAAAGTACTGTACATTTGCCTCTGTTTTGGAGTTGTAGGTCTTGGTATGATGATTCCTGGCTTAGTCAGATTCATTAAGAGGGAGAGAACATATGCAAACATCAATAAACGTTCTCGTTTTCATTGATGTGTGTTTGTTCTTTCTTGTTTGTACTATAGCTGCTGCGTATCTTTATGAGAAATCAAAAAAAGACTAACTATGGGACGAAAGAAAATCTACAAAGATCGTCCGTATAGAGCAGAAGAGCTTGGTATTGAAGATGAAGAAGACGTTATCTGGGGCATTTATGTCGGAGGCTGCGTTGACGAAAGAGTTTCCTGGAGCATTTGGGAACAAGCTTGCGCTCATGCACACAACGTCAAAAAAGCTCCTTGGTTTGGTTGGATTTGTATTTTGGAAACAAAAGACGTCTTAACGCCTACCGGTAAGCCGACTCAAACTTTGCTTCATGAATATGCGCATCTTCTTGTACCTGACCAAGGTCATACCGCTAAATGGAAGAGAGTAGTCTCAGAAATTGGCGCACCGCAAGAAGTAAGTAGATTCGAGAAAAAAAGAACTAAAAAAGAAGTAAAGAATAAGTCTAAAGTTGTCTGAGTCAAATTGACTTAGAATTATAGAGAGGAAGACAAAGTGTCTAACTATTCAAAAAGTGCAGTGCGCACAGTTGTCCCACTTATTGTAGGATACCTTGCAACACTTGCTGCAAAATCAGGACTAAACATTAAGTCGGAGCAACTTGTTGTTATTTTGACTCCAATCATTACAGCTGTGTACTACCTTATTGTTCGAGGTATTGAAGAGAAGTATCCAAAGGCTGGTTACTTTCTTGGGGTTCCAGCAAAGCCTCAGTACGACGTAAAGAAAGCTGTTATTAGCTCTTTTGACACAGTGGTTTCTGATGCAATGCCACTTGCTGAGCCTGCCGTAGCTGCCGAGCTTAATAAGCTTGCAACTCCTGCAAAGACTTCTCCTGCAAAAAAGGCTCCAGCAAAAGCAACTTCTGCTGCAAAGAATAGCACAGCAACAAAGGCGACATTAGCACCAAAGAAAAGCAAGTAATATAGAAGTAAGGAACTTGAGCGAGAGTTCCGCAGGCATTTTTACAAAAAAAAATGCGTGCCGGATTCTCGTGCAAGCTCCTTCTTTAATCCGGTTTGCCTAACTGGTTTATTTGCACGAGAATCGTCCCGCGGAGTGCGGCAGTGTTTTACCTCCTTTCTGACTGCCGACTTCGCGGGACATCCTCATTTATTTTTAAAGTTTTTCTNATAATCCATTGTTTTCAGGCTTTCTAAATTGTACATANCTATAACACGTATGTTATAGTTTTTATATCGGTAACTAAGGCAGNGGCCGATGTTTTAGAAAGAGGACAAAATGGAAACTTTTTACACAACACACGACAATGGTCAAATCAACTACGAGTTTACTCCTGAGTCAAAAGATTCATATAAGCGTCTTGTAATTAACACACCTCAAGGTTCAATTTACATTCGCGAACGTCAAGTTTATTGGAAGACAAGTTCATGGGGTAAAACAGGAAGTTCTTATCTTCGTCGCGAGTACTACGAAGCACCTCGCATGTATTTTGACAGTGGCAAACAAGAGACTATTCTTGAGAATCTTCAAAATCGTACTCGTCGTCCTTACACAATCTTTAAAAAGATGGCGTCTGAGCTTTTTGCATCAATTGGCTTTGATGTAGCAAAGACAGAAATGTCTTGGAGTCAAAACGCAGGTTGCAAAATGTGCCCATGCTCACCTGGATTTGTTCTACCAAAAGAAAAGAAGCTTAACTTTATTCTCCCTGACGGCACTGAAGTTAATTTTGAGTACTTTGACATTTGGGTTGAAGTTACAGGTGTCCCAGTAGTAGATGAGACAAAGCCAGCACGTTTTGTCATGGCATAATGAGTCTAATTAACGCAAACATCACTGTAAACATTGAAGACTTCTACAACATTGTAAATGTTCTTCGAGAATCATGCGGATGCGATAAGTGTCTGCAAATTGCAGACAACTTATTGCTCCAACGTAATAAAGAAATCAAGAAAGGAAGATTTCAATGAAAAGCATAGTATTAGAAAAAGACGGTAAAGAGAACGGTCGTTATGTGTACCGTACTCCTTGGCGTAAGTACTCTCACAACTACTACATTTATCACAACGGTAATGTGTGGATGCTTGAATGTAAAGACCACAACCGACCGGGTCAACCTTATAGACTTGTTAATTCATTTTCTACTCTTAATGATGCTCGTGGTAGGATTCTTTTAATCGAAAAAACTACTAGAGACATAGCAGCACAAGAAAGGGCATTTGCATGATTGACGTAAATAATATGGGACCAGAAGCTGTAGACAGCTATTCTCCTCTTAACGAGGATGTAGGCTTTTGGCAGGTTGCTTACGCGGTAGACCCTGACTTAACTCACACCTGGTGTAGTTGTGGCAACTCTGATCGAGAGAATCTTGCAAACTGGGAAGAAGACCGTAACCTGCAATCTTTAATCATCCAGATTTACCGCAACAAGAATCTTGTACGACCAGAAGATATGCCAGACGTTTCTTGGGACTATTGCTTCAGAACTCCTCTTCGGTTAGAGTACAACGACATACGAGATATTGAGGTTGCAGTTCGAGAGCATAACTTCCCATTTGGAGAAGGCGCAGACTTTGAAAGCGAACAGCAACAACATGATTACAACATTGGCTTTATTCAGCGAGCCTATGCTGCTCTTGAAAAAGGCCAAGAAGTGTACTTCATGGCAAACGCATACAAGTAAGACAGGCCACTCAGTCCGTCTCCTAAGCCCATTGACTTTGGAGAAATGGTAAACACCAGGGCGAGATGCCGCCGTTGACAAGAAGGCATCTATTACATTGATGTTATAATGAATTAACCGCTAAAATGGCGACTAAACAAAGGACAAAGAATTATGTGGATTATGACAGAAGAAGGATTTTTTAGCGCTGTTGAAAATAATTTCAACCGCAAAGAAGTTGTAGTACGAGCAAGACAGCGTAAAGACCTTGAGAATCTTCTCGGCTTTATTGACTACGATGCGTTTGAAGTTGGGCCTATCCAAGAAAACAAAGGTTCCGACTATCGCTATCGACTATTTATGTCAAAGCAATGCTGGGCTGAGTATGTAGAATACGCAGCAATGAGCATTAACTACACAAACTTTAAAGACCGTATTGCGAAAGTTGACTACTCTCGTGCTCATACTTACGGTGAAGTCTGGAGTGTGCTCTACGACTTGCAAATTAACGAAAACAAAAGTAAGATAGGTAAATAATGCAAACGTTTCTACCTTTCCAAGATTTTGCTGCTTCTGCTAAAGTGCTTGATATGAAGCGCTTAGGCAAGCAGCGTGTCGAGACTCTTCAAGTTCTCAAAGCAATCACTACTACTGATTACGGCTGGAAAAATCACCCAGCTGTAAAAATGTGGCAAGGTCACGTGGGCACTCTATTTCTTTATCAAATTGCTGTATGTGAAGAATGGACAAGCCGAGGCTACAAAGACACATGCCTTGAAAAGTCTAAAGCAATTGTCATGGAATATCTTGACAAGCACCCAGATGAAACTGAAAGTTTTCCGACATGGTTAGGCAATGCAGCACTACACCGCAGTCACCGCAGTAATCTTGTTCGTAAAGCTCCAGACATTTACCGTCCTCTCTTTGAAAAAGATTTACCAAACGACCTTGAGTATGTTTGGCCAGTTAAAACTGTTGTTAGTATAAATCTCAACTAAGACAAATGAAGAGATAATGAAAAAAGATTACATAGAAGATATCGACACGCAAATTGTTGATATTGGAAATCAGTTTAGAGAACTTCGCATTGAGCAAGGACTCTCTCAAGCTAAACTAGCAAGCCTTGTCGGGACGCAACAAGCAGTTATTAGTAGACTTGAAAGAGGGAATCACGTCCCTACTCTTACAAATCTCTACAAAATTGCTTTTGCGTTAGGCGCAAAAGTAAAAGTAAGTCTTAAATCTCGCAACTCGTAACCAATTAAAATCTTTACCCACACACACTTATAAAAGGAGACACTTGTGCTCGTTGAGCGCTATTTCACCACCGACAAATCATCTAACGTTTTCGATAGCGTTAACTTTGTAAAAAAAGCAGTGATTCTGCAGAACGCAAAAGGAGAAACAATATTTGAGCAACGAGATGTAATGGTTCCAGACTTCTGGTCTGAGACATCAACTACAATTCTTGCTACAAAATATTTTAGAGGCACGGTAGGTACAATTGAGCGCGAAAATTCTCTTGTACAAGTTGTAGATCGAATTACTTCTGCGATTGCAAACACATTTATAGAAAAAAAGTATGGCAGCACAGAAGACGCTCGTGTTCTTAAAGATGAACTTTCTTATCTTCTTGTGCATCAGATGATGGCATTCAACTCGCCTGTGTTTTTTAACGTTGGCGTAGAAAATGTTTCACAGCAAGTTAGTGCTTGCTTTATTCTTGATGTAAAAGACGAAATGGATTCAATCCTTAATTGGTATGTTGAAGAAGGAAAGATTTTTAAGGGAGGCTCTGGAGCTGGAGTTAATCTTTCAAAGATTCGCTCAAGTAAAGAACTTCTAAATGGCGGTGGCACTGCTTCTGGCCCAGTATCTTTTATGCGCGGTGCTGACGCTTCTGCTGGAACAATTAAGTCCGGTGGAAAGACTCGCCGCGCAGCAAAGATGGTTGTTCTTGACGCAGACCACCCAGATATTGAAGAGTTTATTTGGTGCAAAGCTCTAGAAGAGAAAAAGATTCACTCTCTTCAAGATGCAGGATTTGATGTTGGATTTGACGGTAAAGATTTAAGTTCTATTCAATATCAAAATGCGAACAACTCTGTTCGTATCTCTGATGACTTTATGTTTGCACTTCTTAATGATGAAGATTGGAATATGACTGCTCGCACAGACGGTCGAGTCATTAAGAAAGTAAAAGCAAAAGACTTATGGCGTCAAATTGCACAAGCCGCATGGGAATGCGCTGACCCAGGTTTGCAGTTTGACACAACTATTAATGATTGGAATACAACACCACAACACGGTCGAATTGATGCGAGTAATCCTTGCAGTGAGCACATGCGTCTTGCTAACTCTTCTTGCAACCTTGCAAGCATCAACCTTCTTCAGTTTTACGAGCCAGGAGAAGACTTTTTTAATCTTGATGCTTACACAGCAGCATGTGGATTAACTTTCTTAGCTCAAAACATTCTTATCGACCACGCAGACTTTCCAACTGAAAAAATTGCGCAAACAACTCATCGTTATCGTGACCTTGGACTTGGCTACGCTAACCTTGGCGCTCTTCTTATGTCTATGGGTCTTTCATACGACTCTGAAGAAGGAAGAAGTGTTGCCGCTGGTCTTACTTCATTACTAACTGCAACTGGATACTCAATGTCTAGTGCAATTGCTAAGATTCACGGTCCTTATGAAGCTTATGAAAAAGAAGCAACACAAACTGTACTTTCTAAGCACATGCACGCTGCTTTAACTCTTAAAAAAGAAGAAGCAAGGTCTGACTTCATTGCTGATTTGCACGCTACTGCTGTAAATATGTGGGAGCTTTCTCGTGAGCTTATTTCTAAACATGGGACTCGTAACGCACAGATTTCTGTGCTTGCACCTACTGGGACTATTGGTCTACTTATGGGCTGCGATACTACTGGCATTGAACCTGCATTTGACTTAATCACGTATAAAAAGCTTGTAGGTGGCGGAACTATTGCAGCAAACATAGAGTCTGTAGAAACGGCACTCAGGGTCCTTGGAATCTCAAGTGTAGACCAACGCCCTGACGTATTCCAAACAGCAGCAGGCAAGTATCCTTTATCTCCAGAATCACACGTTAAAATGATGGGAGCAGTCCAACCATTCTTGTCTGGTGCTATTTCTAAGACTGTTAATCTCCCAAACTCAGCAACAGTAGAAGACATTGAAGACATTCATCTTCTTGCTTGGAACTTGGGAGTTAAGTCAATTGCTGTTTATCGTGATGGATGCAAAGCATTCCAACCGCTAAGTAGTGAAAAAGAAAAGAAGGTTGAAACTCCAACTGCTCACCCTAAAACTACTCGTGAAAAGATGCCTCGTCAACGTAAAGGTCACACTAACGCTTTTAAAGTTGCAGACCTTCAAGGATATGTTACAACTGGTGAGTACGAAGACGGTAAACTTGGTGAAGTATTCATTAAGGTCTCTAAGCAAGGCTCAACGCTAGCAGGAATTGTTGATGCTTGGTCAATTGCAGTTAGTCTTGGGTTACAACACGGTGTACCACTTGAATCGTTTGTTGAAAAGTACTCAGGTATGCGATTTGAACCACTTGGTATGACCAATGACCCAGACATTCGGATTGCTAACTCATTTGTTGACTACATCTTCCGTCGTTTAGCTGTTGACTATCTTGACGTAGAGTCTCGTAATTCATACATGATTTACACACGTGACGAAAGAGTAGAACTTCTTGAAGAAGAAAACAAAGTAGAAGAAAAGAAAGACGGTGCAACTGCTAAACACATAAGTTCTCCTCTTTGCTTTCAATGCGGTTCTTTTATGAGGCCTAGTGGTGCTTGTCATGTTTGCGAAAGCTGTGGCACAACAAGTGGTTGCAGTTGACGTGTAAGATTAGTCTGTGACAGAAGATAACTTTTTTTTAGAAGATAACGAAGAAGCTGAAATTGTAATACTTTCATGTATGCATGAAAGCCGCAACGGTGCTCGCTGCAGAACTCGACCAGTGGACGGTTTTCCCTTTTGTCAAACTCATATTGCAAATGCTTCTATTCAAGAGATTGCTCTTATTAGAGGTAAAGATGTTGCGTTTGATAAGATTACAGGAGAACGAGTTAGCAATCCTCTTGAGGAACTTGGTAATCTTGTAAGTGAAGTTATTCTTTATAAAGATTACTGCGCAGAGCAAGTAGCTAAACTAAGAGGAGACCATCGTTATGAAGGTCGTTCTGGAGAGCAACTCCGCGCAGAAGTAGCTCTTTATGAAAGAAGTCTAGACCGTGCAGGAAAGTTACTTGTTGAATGGTCTCGTCTAAACATTGACGATAGACTCACTAAAATTGAAGAAGCTAAAGCTGCTATGATTCTTGAAGTTATTCGAAGAACTCTTCAATCTGCTGAGCTTTCTGATGACCAGAGAAAACTTGCTGAAGAGACTGCAATCAGAGAACTGCGAGCATTGAATCGTGGAAAATAATACTAGTGGTAATCCTTATAAAACAAAAAGACCATCTGCATTTGATATTGCAGCAAGTCGCATTGAGTTTGACGCTAAACAACGTGAAATTGGCTCAGACCCAATTGTTTGGATTAAAGAAATTCTAGGTGAGACACCTTGGAGTAAGCAAAAAGACATTGCACTATCTCTTCGAGACAATCGTCGCACTGCAGTTCAGGCTTGTCATGACGTTGGTAAGTCTTACATTGCTTCACGGTTAGTTTGCTGGTGGCTTTCTTCTCACCCACCTGGAGAAGCTTTTGTAGTTTCTACTGCACCTACTTTCCAGCAAGTTCGAGGTATTCTTTGGCGTGAAATTGGTAAAGCTCATGCTAAAGGAAAATTATTTGGGCAAATGAATGAAACTGAATGGAAAACTTCGTCAGGAGAACTTATTGCATTTGGTAGAAAGCCAAGTGACTACTCTCCAACTGCATTCCAGGGTATTCACGCTAAATATGTTTTAGTAGTTATTGACGAAGCAGACGGTGTCCCTACTTCTCTTTGGGATGCAGCTGACACATTAATTCCTAACGAAGCATCTCGTATTCTTGCTATTGGCAACCCTGACAATCCAACTTCTGAATTCTCTAAAAACTGTCGACCCGGGACTGACTGGAATGTTATTCGTATTAGTGCTTTTGATTCTCCAAACTTCACAGGTGAAGACGTGCCAGAAGCAGTTAAAGAACTTTTAGTTTCACCGACTTGGGTTGAAGAAAAAAGAAAGAAGTGGGGAGAGAATCACCCGTTCTGGCAATCTAAGATTCTTGGATTGTTTCCACAGCAAAGTGCTACGGCACTTCTACCTCTTAATTTACTTCTTGACGCAACAAAAAGAGAAGTCATTGTTGAAGAAGAATCTCCTGTAGCTTTAGGAGTTGACGTTGCACGGTTTGGTACAGACCGCACAGTTATAGCACTACGTCAAGGCGGAAAAGGAAGAATTATTCATATCGCTCAGAATAATGACACTATGGTTACTGCCGCACAAGTTCGTCAATTTATTCGCTCATACAAAGTAGACATTGCAGGCATTGACACTATTGGAGTTGGTGGAGGTGTTTATGACCGTCTTGCTGAAGATAATGAACCGGTGCATGCAATGGTGGCTTCAGGGAGAGCAAAAGACACAATCACTTTTGCAAATCAACGTGCTGAATGGTACTGGAACTTTCGTGAAAAGCTTGAAAAAGGTGAAATTGACCTTGACGCAGAAGACGAAGACTTGATTGCTGAACTCTCTGGCATTATGTTTAAAGTTGACACTAGAGGTCGTATTCTTGTTGAATCTAAGGATGAGATGAAACGAAGGGGAATGTCAAGCCCTGACTTAGCTGATGCTATGATTCTTGCTTTTGCTGCACCAGCCGACAGCGACTGGGGCGCGGCCTATGGAGTTATCATTTGCGCAGGTTGTCAAAGAGGCTTTATGGAAGAAGGAAGAACAACATGCCCGTATTGCAACAGAAGGATAGACTAAGGTGAGTAAGCTCATAAAACTCAAGAAAACAAAAATAGCTAAGAAAAATAGTGTAGAATCACTACCGACGTGGGAAGAGTTTGAACAGAATCAATGCTCTCACTGCGGAGGCGCTCATTTAAGGGCATGTCCGCGTGTAAAGCGAATGACTTTTAACGCATCAGGAACGCTGCATGAGATAGAGTTTTGGCAAGATAAAGACTGGGATAAGAGTAACATCTTGTGGCCGGAATCAATTGTCGAATCAGGAGACAACAATGAGTAAAGTAAATACAATCATCGAAAAAATAGAAGCTATTCTTGGTAAACTTGAGGGAAATGCTCCGTACAATCAGGTACTACCAATTGTTCGAGGTCTTCACACCGATATTAAAGCTGAGTTTGGGCATTTAATTGAAGTTCTTACTTCAGTGCCTGAGCTAACTTCTGAGCCTGCGCCTACACCAGAACCTATCATTGAATCGATTCCTACTCCAACTCCAGTTATTGAAGTTGAAGAAGAAGCTACTCCTGAAGTACAAGAAGAAGTAGCTAAAGTTGAAGCTGAAAAGCCAGCTCCAAAGAAGAGTCGTACATCCACCGCTGAATCTGAATAGTAGAGGCTCAATTGAGCGACAACTCAATCGCAAAAGGGTTAAAAGCCCGCGCTAACGCTCGTAAGGCGAATAGAAATAATCCAGCTCCAGGTATGGGACCTTCATACGGTCAAGGCGGCGTTATGTCGCAATACAACAACTGGAACTTTGGAATTTCTTACGGTAACAATCTTGATAGAGATTGGCAAGACTTTTCGTCCGGTGCATTTGGTCCATTGTTGCCAATTCAGCCAATGGGCATTGATGCTCCAGTAACGGAATCAGGCCGCCCTGAGCCTCGTAGAATGCAATACCCAGTTGGTTGGAACATGCCAATGGGTCAACCAGGTAGTGAAGGTCTTAAACTTGTATCATTTGCTAACCTTCGAGCTTATGCAGATATGTACTCAGTTGTACGAGCTGCTATTCAAGTTCGTAAAGAAGAAATCTTAGGTCTTGAATGGGACATTGTCCCAACTGATGAAGCTGCTCGTGACATGCGTGGAGATATTTCAAAGCATGATGACTTCCAAGACCGTCGTGCTAAAGCTCTTAAGTTTTTCAAGCGACCCGACCCTAACTACCACGATTTCTCTGGTTGGCTAGGCGCTGTTCTTGAAGACGTTTTTGTAGTTGATGCTTTGTCACTTTACATTCACCCATCTCGAGTTCCTGGCAAGGGGCTTCTTGGCTCTGACCTTGCTGCTCTTGAAGTTCTTGACGGTACAACTATTCGTCCGTTGCTTGATGTTCGAGGTGGAACTCCTCGTCCGCCTGCTCCTGGATACCAGCAATACTTGTGGGGAGTTCCTCGCACTGACTTGATGGACATTATTCTTGAAGCAGATATTGAAGAAATGGACGAGCCTGTTGCTGACTATCGTGCAGACCAGCTTCTTTACCTTCCATATACTCGTCGCTCCTGGACTCCTTACGGATTTCCTGGAATTGAAAGAGCTATTGTTCCAGTTATGACGGGCTTGCGTCGTCAGCAATACCAACTTGAGTTCTTTAGTGAAGGCACCATTCCTGGGCAGTTTATCATTCCAGGAGACGACATTAGTACTCCTCAACAAATTCGTCAATTGCAAGATACTTTGAATGCTCTTGCTGGAGACCAAGCTTGGAAGCACAAAATCATCGTTCTTCCACGAGGTTCTGACGCTAAACCGCAAAAGCCAATTGAACTTGCCGGTCAAATTGACGATGTTCTTCTCAATATGATTTGCATGGCATATGATGTTATGCCAATGGAACTTGGAGTAGGCGCTTCAAAGTCGTCAAGTCAAGGTGCTGCAGATTCTGCAGCTAAAGCAAGTTCTGACATTAATAAGCGCAAAGCATTAAAGCCAATGCTTCAATGGCTCAAGACTTCTATCTTTGACCACATCCTTCAAGATATTTGCCGCCAAGATGATATGCAATTCATCTGGTCTGGTCTTGAAAATAACGAAGACGAAGAATCAATGGCTAATAACTTTAAGACTCTTATTAGCACCGGCATTCTTTCTATTGATGAAGCTCGTTCTCAAATGGGACTTAATCCTTGGGGACTTCCTCTTACAAGTGACCCGGTCTACATGTCAGCTACTGGAGTTTCTACTCTTGGTAACATTGACCCAGCTGTTGCAGACTCTCAACTTTCTGGCGATGCTCTTGCTACAAACATCACATCACCGTCTGGTCAAGGTCAAGCAGCAGTTCCAGCACAAGTTGCATTGCCTGGGCAACTTCCTCAAGGTAAAGATAAAGCGCCACCAGTTCTTCAAGGTGGACAAGAAGCAGCAGNAGGAGCTACAAGTACAGGAACTCCTGGAATCGGTGGACGTCCAAAAGGTGGAGGTGGTGGAGCTCCTGCAATAGTTCAACCAAATTCTAATTCAAGCACTCCACTTCATGGCTCAGGAAAAAAACAAAAGAAAGCTGTAAGTAAAGCAGTTCAATCTGAGTTTGACGCTCTTCGTCGTTTTCTAAAGAAGGGTAAGCCGATCGCTAAGTGGTCTCCAGAGTTTATTCCAGAAGATGCTTTTGAAGTTGTAAAGACTTTGATGTCTCAAGGTTCTAACTTTAACGTTGCCATTAACAAAGGAAAGCAAGTTGTAAGAATTGCAGACCGTGTTGCTAATCGTAAAGAAAGCATCAGTGAAATCTCAGACCATGTAGTGACTTCTCTAAATCTTTTAGCTAATGAAATCAATAATCCACAAGTTGGAATGATTGGTTTTATTGACTATGGAGTTAAAGTGCTTCAACACGGGTACCATGCTTCGCTAAACGCAGGTGCTCGTAATGCTGCATTAACTCACTCTAAAGTTTCTGCAATTACTCCGCATGACTTTAAAGTTCTTGCTTATCGTCGTGCTCAAGGTCAACGTGATTTTCTTACTGGTCTTGCTCAAGACTTAAAAGGCAGTGACCTCACTAAAGGAGCAGTTACACGGGCCAAACTCGCTCAAAGACTTAATCTTTACGCACGTACTTTAGTTCCTGCATATGAGCAAGGTTTTGGTCTTGCTGTTTTGTCTGGTCAAGCACTTGGCAACTCAACTCTTGCAGAAGACAATCAAGATAACGCTACAGTTGACCCAACAACAGTTGACGATTACTCAGCGTTGGATGACATGTACAATAACGATGCTGTAGACACTACAGATACTACTGATGCAACAGACATGACAGACGGAGGAAACGGCATGTCTTCTCTTCTTGAATTGGCAGGAATGGTTGGCATTGGTTTACTTGCTGGAGCTATTGGCGCAGACTTAATGGGCGACAATGGAGAAATGACAGCAGATGACGGTGGAGACTTTGAAACTGCACCAAGTTCAGTAATTATCTGGCACACTGAAAGCGATAATCCTTGCGATCTTTGCGCTGAACGTGACGAAGAAATGTATACTATTGACACACTTCCATGTTGGCCTGGTGACGGTGGATTTGGTGAGTTCTGCGAAGGTGCGGCTAATTGTAACTGTGTTCTTGAGTATGCAGACCCAGCAGATGTAACTGCTGGAGATATTGCAGATAATCCTTTTAGCGATGTATCTGTGCCATTTTACGCACAACGTTACGCTGAAGAAAATGCTCTTGACCAGGCTGCAGTTGATGCTCGAGCAGAAGATATTGCTTCTGTAGCTCTTGATAGTCCTTCAGCAGCAGCGGACATGGCAACTCGAGATGCTTTATATGGTGTTTCATATACTCGCACCGGCCCAGGCGGAAGATATGACATTTCAGCGTCCGCTGAGCCAAACCTTGTGAAATCAGACAACCCTCTTATAGCAGTTGTTTGGAATTACTTAAAGCAGCATTATAAGAAGAGCGTCATTAAGTGGGTAAAGGATGCCGATTGGTCATTTGAACCTAAAGTTTCTTTAGATGATGTTATTTTAGCTCGCCCTGAGTCTACAATTAGTGAAAAGCATGTTGCAGAAATCAAACAAGACATTCTTAACGGAAAGATGATTCACCCAGTTATTCTTGTAAAGACTGACAAGGGATTTATTGTTGCAGATGGTAACCACAGAATCACAGCACTTCGAGAACTAAATGAAAAGACTGTTGCAGCTTATATCGCTACAAACACAGAAAAAGACGGTCCTTGGAATAGTGAAATGCAAGACGATTCAATGAAAAAGTTTGCTGGCACTGAAGTTGTAAAGTCTTACGGCAGTCAAGCCGCTTACAAGAGCATTGATTTAGACGTCCTTAAGTCTTTGCAAGTTGGAGACATTCTTACTGATGACGGCACTGTTATCTTCTCATCAGTTAAACCAACCTCTGCTGCAATCGCGGTTGTCAAGTACTTGCCAACAGGTCGCATTCTTCCAGGACAAGAACTAATTGTTACTGAGATTGTAGACAACGAGGTTGTGCTGGAGATTCTCTAATGTCCTACGGAGTTTTGCGTAGTGATGATTGGAAACCAGTAGTCAAAGGTTGGGCTCCTTCAATAACAAAGTATGACCCAGACCAGCCGCGTGATAGTCATGGTCGCTTCGGCTTTGGTGGAGGGAGTTCTACGCAAAGTGGCATAACAACTGCAAAAGTTTCTGACATGTCACCAGGCGATAGTTTTCACATTGGTTCTCACGGGCACATCACAATTGAAAGTATTAAAGATGATAAAAATCCAAACTATGCTCGTATCACAGGCGTTCGTCAATCAGACGGTAAGCGAGTAACTGTTGCAGTAAGTAGAAACAAGACTTACGAGCATACTAAATCTAAAGAAGTTAAACCAGCAGCAACTGTAGTTCAACCAAAGCAAGAGGAAGCAAAACGTCTTTACCCTCTAGAAGAAACTAAGAAACTTCGAGAAGCAATGAGTAAAGCTATTGAAGAGCATAAAACTGAGTTCGAAAAAACTAAAGGCTTTGTCTTCAGTGAGAATGATGCAATAAGACAAGCTAGACAAAATATGGTTGATGTGTCAAGAGTCTTTGGAGATAAAGTCACTAAGTTTGTTGACGCTAAAACTTCTGAGCTTGCCAAAGAGCAAGGCTTAACTCCTATAACAACAGAAGACTTAGCTCGACTAAAACAAAACTATGAAGATTCTTTAGGTAAACAAGCTAACGCAGCGCAAGAAACAAAAGAGTATGCAGGTGGATTGGCGGCTATATATTCTCTTGAAATTGGAGATAGAAGCGCTTCTATTTTTTCTGATTCACTTTCACAATTTGGATTTAGTCAACAACAAATAGATGCGTTTACTAGAGCCACTGGCCCAGGAAACTCAGAAGTTTTTACAAATGGCATATCTCTTTACGGTATTGGCCCAGTTGATAGACAACTTGGTGGAGGTCTTACATTAACTAGAGAAATGTCGTTCTCAGCAGTTGTAAACGGGCAAGGAGTTGATGGACCTATTTCTGTCCCATTGAGAGACATTTTAGGTTCAAAAGCTGATGCGTACAAAGAACTTGGCGTCTTAAGACAGGAATCTACTTCTGTAGAGAGTTCTCGTTTTGTAATGCCGAATCAATATTCTATACAAGCAGGCATTCTACAACTTTACTGCGGAGAAAGATACTCAAGCTTAAGTAGCGCTACTTTAATCAATCAAAGTATTTTAGAGAATCAAAGTCAAATACAAAGTAAATTTGATTCTTTAAACGCGCAATACGACTCTGCAAAGCCTTTATCTGATACAGCACGTGAAGAGTATATAAATGCTTCAAAAAGCGGTGACCCTTACAATAAACTTTACACAGCTGTAATGTGGGAAACTCTTAATAATCTTCGCGCATTTGGTGGACCTGAAAATAGTGTAAATGTAAATAATATAGTAGGAAGCAACAAAACAAGAAGAGCTGAGATTCAAAGTTCTATTGGTCAAGCTTCTGCGTTCTTTCCTAGCGATTGGGTCAGACAAGCAAATGAGAAACCAATTAACACAATGAAAGTTTCAAGCGGAAATGGAAGAGCTTGTTATCAACCCTTTACTCGTACAATTAAGTTATACGCAAACGACGGTCTTTCTACGGTTCTTCATGAAATGACTCATCATGTAGAAATGACAGTGCCAGATGTCGCCACTCTTGAAAAAGGATTTTGGCAATCTCGCTGCCCGCAAGAAAGAAAAACTGCAAATGTTGGCGGCGGGCAAGGAGACCCGGATACTTTCCCTAACGCTTACAGTGGGCGCTATTATGGCGGAGGCTCATGGGAAATAGCTTCTACAGGTATGGAAGGAATGCTAATTCACGGTAGTTACATTAAAGGAGATGCAGACTATCAAAGTTTTATGACCGGACTTCTTCTTTTGGCTGGAAGAGCATAATGACTACAAAAAATGAAAATCCTATTAGATGGAGCGCTACAGTTAACTTAGAAAATAAGTCTTTTATTAGCGCAAACTTTGGTAAGAACGGCGTGTTTGAGTGTAGCGACATAAAAGTTTACACTCGAGTAACTTCTAACATTCAATTAGAAGAATTTACAAATCCACTTGGAGTTCTTCCGCCAAGATTTACTTTGAAAGTAGATGTAAATAATCCAGCTTCTATAGCTTCTTCTTTTTATTACGCTACTCTTGATATTTATCGAGATTCTTCCCCAAAGTTTACATTCAGCGGCTCTAATTACTTACTTCCTGGCACTCAACTTGAAGAAGACAGTAGCATTGAAAAATTCGCTACTGACCAATCACCTATTGAAGACATCACAGGGAAAATCTCAAAACTTCTTTCTTCTGGTTTTATTCTTAAATACAATGAAAACGAAGAACGAGATTCTCACGGGCGCTGGACTTCTGGAGGAGAAGGCGGAGAAAAAGAAAACTCTAAAGCTATCGCCGAAAAAACTTTTGCAGAAGTCACAGCAAAAGATAACGCAATTAGAGATCAATTTATTGGAAATAGCACTTCTGAGATTTTTTCAAAAGAATTTGAGCGCGTTAAAGACATTACAGTTGGTAAGTTTACAACTGCAAATGAATTAAGTAAAAAAATTGGTGCGTTACCTATAAAAGGACTAAAAACTTACACAGGTCAATTTCATAAAATAATAAATGAATATTTACGAACGGGCAATGTGCCTAGTTATACTACACAATCAGATATTAGTGAAGCTAAATCTGCTATTTTTAATGCAACTAATGGATTTGTAAGAGCTCCAGCAACAAAAGAAGACTTACTTGTATTTAGAGATATTGCTTACACTGGACAAAAAAGAGCAAAAGAAGTTGTTTTTACTGACCCATCTGGTAGAGCAATAAATCTTACAGATTTGCAAATAGGGCAAGTCATAAGCGATAAAGGCTTTATGTCTACAACTATTAACCCATCAAATAGCACTTTTTCCGGGAATGACGTTAGCATTTCTACTTTAGGTTTAGAAATACCAATAGAACCTGACTCTTACGTAGCGGGTTGCATGGTAATAACAGTCCCAGAAGGCTCAAAAGCTTTATACTTAAATGACATATCTGCGTTTAAAGCTGAACATGAAGTTTTGCTGAATAGAGACAGTAAACTTCTTATTACTGGCATTGAAAAAGTTAAACTCAACGGCACTCAAAGAATTCAGCTACAAGTGCACGCTACTCTTGTGTCGGATAGTGTTGCTCGTCAACTTTCTGGTCTACCAACTCACCCGACTGACACTACAACTTCAAAGCCAGTTTCAACACCGCAACCAATTGAAACTCCAAAGCCTACAGGATTTAAAGACATTAGAACTATTAAAATGTACGGCGAAGGCGCAAATGTTATCTTTGGTAAGCACGGAGAAGTAAAGATTGTAAGCATTAAAGACGATAAGAATCCAAACTACGTCAAAGTCTCTGGCATAAAAATTAGCGATGGCTCTAAAGTTACTTTCCCAGCTAGCGTAAGTAAGAAGTACGCTTATGTGTCAAAGCAATAAGGTTGCATCTTTTTAATAGAAAAATGTAGTAATATTCACTCATAGGTCTGTGACTATGTCACGGACATAAAGAGTTAGTAGACATAACATGGAGATTTCTGGCTCACATCACTGATGAAGTTCTTATAGAAACCGGCGGAGACGTAACCGTTGGTATCCCAATCACTAAAATGGAAGAGCAATCAGACGGTTCAATTATCGTCTCTGGTCTTTGCACAAGCGACACAGTCGACCTTGACGACCAGATTATTGACCTTGACTTTTCTCGTAAGGGTCTTGCTCAATGGGCTGCTACATTTGGTAACATTCGTCAAATGCATTCAACCAATCTTCCTCCTGCCGGTAAGGCAATTCAAATCGACACTACAAAGCCAGACGGTGTATATCTTACCGCTCGCATTGTAGAGCCGGGTGCTGTTAAGCTTTGCAAAGAAGGTGTGTACAGTGCATTTAGCGTCGGCATTTCAAAGCCTCGCATCGTTCGCGACAAAGTCGCAAAACAAGGACGTGTTCTTGATGGAGTTTTTTCGGAAGTTTCAATTGTAGACTTCCCTGCTTTGCCTACAGCAAAGTTTAACATCATTAAGCGTTCTAAAAAAGAAATAAATAGCATTGAAAAAACACTGACGCCTATTGGCACAGTTATTAAGCGTCAATCTGACGAGAAGGGACAAACGTCCGTGAGTACTGAAAACGAAGAGACTGTCGAAAAGGCAGTTGAAAATTGTGAGCTCTGCAAAGGAAAAGGCTGCGAAAAGTGTATGGGCAAAGCCGCTGAAGCAGAAGTAGAAAAAGGTAAGGTTCCAAAAGCTGACCGCGAAGTCACTGAAGACCTTGACGATGCTTCTGACGCAATTGATGACGCACAAGATGCGCAAAAAGAAGACAACGCCGCTCATGAAGAAGGCGCATTTGAAGATGACGATGCAGAAGATGATGATAGCGACGATGAAGAAGAGCAAGGCGAAGATGACATTGACAAGTCATTGACTTCTGTTGATGGAGTTGCTTATGCTCTTCGTCGTGCACACGACGCTGTCTGTGATGCTTACTCAACTGATGTCATCAAGACTGCGCACCCAGCAATTGAAACANCTGGCATTAAGTCAGTTCTTCAACCTGAAGTTATTCGTGCTCTTTTGAGTGTAATTGCAGTAGACGGCGAACCTNCACAAATTGCATCACTTGCTAAAGCTATTGGCTCAGCTCACATGCTTTCAACAATGAATGAAGCTGATGTAGCAATGGCACGTGAAGAACTTCACAAAGCATTTTCTGACGCTTACCCAACAGCTCACCCAACACCTGGAAGTGTTACTCCTGGTCAATTCCAACGTTCGTACATCATAGCTGGTCGTACACCTCAATCTTCAACAGGTGCTAAGCCACGTATTCCAGTTACTAACTCTACAATCGATGGCAATGACTTTAACCGCGACCTTATTACTGAAGGTCACGAGAGTGAAGCACCAGAGTCTAGCGGTTCACCAACACCAACAAACGCAACAGCTGCTGACCGTATTGCTGAAGCAACTAAAGACTCTGCAATGAATGCAATGGCCGCACTTCACGACCACATTTCATCTGCTTATCCAACTATCTGCTCACTTGACCAAGGCGCTGGCGTTTCATACGCTGGAGTTACAACTTTAGACACTGATGGTGGAATTAAGCCAATTGCTGCAAGTGCTACACCGCAGCTTACAAAGTCTGAAAAGAAAGCACTTAAGCAAGCTAAGGCTCTTAAGAAAGCACGTAAGCTTCTCATGAAGAGCGGCGAGCTTGCACAAGACGATGATAATGAAGAAATTGAGAAGATTGAAGAAGTTAACGTTGTTAAAGCTTCAACATCTGCTGACGGTGAAGTACTTATCGACACAGAGCAACTCAATGAAATTGTCAAGTCGCTAATTGAAGCACAAACAAAGAACAAGTTTGACGCGTTCTCTGATGCTCTTAGCACTATAAAGTCGGAGGTTGAAAAGTTTGGCAGTGAGCCTGACCCAGCCCAGGCCCCGATTAGGGGTTCGGTTGTAGTCGATCGCGCTGTACAAAAGGCAGCCACCGAGGCGGATGTTCTTCGCCAAACGGCAGAGGACAGTCTCACAGAGCAAGTCACTTACTTGCGTGCACTTACTAAGTCTGGTAACCCAGAACTTCGTATGCGCGCAGAAAAGCAACTCTCTACCCTACTTGAAAAAGTCTCATTAGAGATCGAAGAGTAGTTTCAACCAACTATCAAAAACTTTAAGGAGTTTTCTGGCAAAAATTGACACCACTGATTCATCACGCTATGCTGGTGCATCAGACATGATTTCGGGTCGCATGCCGAATCTTGTTAAGGGTGCAGGTTTCGCAAAGGTTGGAGGCAATGCGCCTCTTACTGATGACAGCGAAATCTTCAAGCGTTCGTACGAAGCTGAGCGTGCTCTCCGCACTTCAGTTAAGAACTCGATCGCAAACCCTGACGCAGTTCGTAAAAGCATCAACCCTGCATTCCAATCTCAGTTCGGTCTTTTCGCAACTGAGGGAAGTAACCCAGCTTACGGAGCACTCGTTGGCGAATTGAATAGCGTACTTTCTGCTGAACTTGGCAAGAACATTACACTTTCTTCACCGCTTACATCTGGCTTCGTACCATTTGACCTTGTTGCTCCTTCGCGACTTATCTACCCAGTGTACTCGCCACTGCGTAACAAGGTTCCACGTGTTGCTGGTCAAGGTACCTCACACCGTGCCAAGCTTGTAACCGGAATCTCCGGTTCACAAACTGGTGGACAGACTAACAAGCGTATTTCAATTTCTGAAATTCCTTCTGGTCAGTCTATTGGTGGTAACTGGCCTCTTAACATTCCTGGTTCAGGTTCACAAACTGCACTTGACCTCAACATTCCATACCAATTCTTCGGTATGAGTGAATCTCTTTCATGGCTTGCTCAGTTCGCTGGTCAAGGCTTTGAAGACATTTCAGCTCTTGCTAACTTGGTTCTTCTTCAAGAGTTCATGCTCGGTGAAGAATACACAATGTTGTCTGGCACAAGCGCAGCACTTGATGCTCCTGCAGACCCAACACTGACAATTCGCACAGCGAACTCAGTTGAAACACCTTTGAGTGTAACATCTAACAACATCTACGTTGTAGTAACTGCAAAGAACTACTTCGGAGAAACAACAATCAACTCCGGAACTGCTGCTTATGTTGCTGCTGCTTCTGGTAAGGTTATTGACGTTAAGATTTCACCAGTTCTTGGTGCTTACCAGTACAACATTTACGTTGCAACTGGCGCTTCAGCTCCTGGTTCACTCTCAGCTTACCACCTCATGGCTGCTAATGTTGGTGCTACAGTTTACACGCTTCAAGGGGTAGTACCTTCAACCGGAACTAACCCACCAGCAAGTGACACTGGGACATCATCATCTACAGACTACGAAGGTTGGCTATCAGTACTTGACGGACACGGAAGCACCGACGCTAACGTGTACCCAACAGGCTTTACTGGTTCATACATCAACAAGTCAGTTAACTCGACGCTTACTCACGAAGTTCTTTTCACAGCTCTTGAAGCAATGTGGAACGGTGCTGGAACTGGTAACGCTTCAACAACTGGTGGATTCCGTGCCGACCCTGCAGAATTGGTTGCAGAAGGTTCAGACATCTCACGTCTTGCTGACGAAGTAATTGCTTCTGGTGCAAACACAAACTACCGTCTCTTCCTTTCACAGGATGAAGTTGGTGGCGTTCGCACTGGTGCTGCAGTTTCTGAAATCCAGAATCCAATCACACGTAGCATCTTGCGCTGTGTTGTTCACCCTTGGCTGACTCAAGGTACTGCATTCCTTAACTCATACACACTTCCAATGTCTTGGAGCAACGTCTCCAACGTTTGGGAAAACGTTATGGTTCAGGACTACTTGTCAATCAACTGGCCTGTAATTGACGCTTCGTTCCGCTACAGTATTTACATGTACGGTGCGCTCGTTAACTACGCTCCACAATACAACGGTGTTATCCAGGGTCTACAGCAGTCAACTGCTGCACTCAACGGTACTAACTCTTAATAGAGTTACACTCTTAAATGAGAAAAAGGGCAGGGACGAAAGTCTCTGCCCTTTCTCATTTGCACGATAAGAATTGTGTATGATTAGTAATGACGTTTTAGTTAGAGAAAGATAACAAATGACAAGTTTTTCAGTACCGCCTGGATGCACTGGTGTCGAACTCCCAAATGGACAGAAGATCGATGCTAACAGACAAGGAAAGGTCTCAATTGATGACCCACGTGCTGAGCGCTTTGCAGCTAAATCTGGTCTTGCTAAAAGTGGAGTAATTGGTAGAACAGTTCTTGGCTTTGGCCACGTAAAAGGAAACTCAGCAGAATGTGCAGAGTGTCTTTTTCGCGGTTTTGGCTGGCAAACAAATTGCCCTAAATGTGGGGCAGAAATGATAAAGGTGACAGAATGACAGTTTATGCAAGTAGCAATATTGACACGGTTACAGTCTCAGGGGCTGGGCACTCACATGCTCGTGGCAAAAGTGAAAAAGTAATGGAAGTTAATTGTGCTTTTTGTGAGCCAGAGCTTTTAACTATGGGTTGGGTGCGAGACTCTCGTAATGTCGAATTAACTTTTGACGAGCGTCGTGACGCTGAAATTGCACAAGAAGACATTGCACGTTTCGAACAAATTAAAGTTGCAGAATCAGCTCGTGAAGCTGCAGCTGCTGTTCGAGCTGCTGGACGAACTACTGCACGCACTACAAAAGCAACTCGTGGGACAACCCGCTAGGAAATGCGTTCGCTGCTCTAAACCAGGGCAATTTGTCGTGAATTGGTGCGGCAATTGCAATGGAGCTTGTTGCGAAAAGCATCTTCGGTGGGATAGTGACACAAGTGAATGGCTTTGTACTAAGTGCTTTAAACTAAAGAAGACATTACAGAAAGCAAATGTAGAGTAGTGGCAACGCCTTATATAACACCCGAGATTCTTATCAATGCCCCAACAGGCATTTCATGGGAGACTATTCCTGATTTCAATTCAGACCCAGACGCACAACTTGCTGAGCAAACTAACATTTGTTGGCGTGCTACTCATTGGATTGACTCGTGGTGTAACCAACCGCTACGCGCTACTATTGACACAGAAGAAATTCTAGGGCCCAATTATCGGCTTACGGTAGACAACGCTGGGCTAGGTCGTTTCTTAACTTCTCGTTGGCCAGTTACAGAAATTATCAGCGGTCAATACACATCAGCGTGGATTGCTCCACCTCAATGGAATCAAATTCCATCTAACGCAATGTACGTTGAAAATGCTTTAAACTTTTCAGGCGGTATTTCAATTGAATCAGCTGCTGGACCATCTGCAATTATTATTGTGCCGGGTTATGTTTCATGGGCACAAGGCCGTAGAGGGTACCGAGTAAGCTTTAAGTATGTAAACGGTTGGGCCCACGCCGGGATTGTCTCTAATGTCAACATAGGTGACACTGAGATACAAGTAGATGATTGTACTGGTATGTTTGTTAATAGCCAAGGTAGAGGTCTTTGGATTTACGACGGTAACCAGACTGAATATGTGACTGTAGCATCTTCTTCTGTTGCTTCAGGCCCAGGAACTGTGACACTTACTTCACCAACTCTTTACGCGCACAGTGGAAATATTCAACAGCCAATTCTTATGTCTTCGCTTCCAGCGTCAGTACAAGAAGCTGCAATTCTTCATGCTACTTATCAAGCATTAACTCGAGGAGCTACTGCAACTACGGTGCAAAATATGCCAGGACTAATTGTAAGTCAAGGCACAGCTCAAACTCTTCTTAATGACGTAAAGGATATGCTAAAGCCTTATCGCCGAGTTCTCTAATGGGTCTAAACACTGTTCAACTTCTTGCAAAAAGTATTACCGATGGTATTGAAACTCCATTGTACAAAAGACCGTTGGTTGCGTACATTACTCCACCTAACCCTGGAAAACTTCCAGGCCCGGCTGCTTATATATGGGTGACAAGTGGAGTTAACGCTCGTCAGACAGCACCTCGCGGAGCAGGATTTCGTAAGACTATTTGGACAGTAAGTGTTTGGCTAATGAGCCCAGACACTGCGACAAACCCAGATGCAGATACTGCTTTTGGTTCTTTAATCGATGCAGTTGTACAAGCTTGGGTAACGGCTACAATGCCAGTGTCAATTGAAGACCCATTAACTAGTAGAACTACACAGATTATTTCATTAGGAGAGCAATTTACTATTGAGCAATCTCCTGTGCACGCTTTAGCTGACCAACGCTTATACTTGTACGAAGCACTAATTAGATTTACTGTAGAAGAAGTTCTTACACCATAATGAGCAGCGGTGACTGGGTTTTTGTAGATAAAAGCAATTTTTCTAAGATAAGTTTTAGTTGGAGTAAGACACAACGTAAAGTTGCTGCTGCAATTATTCCAATGATTCTTGAAAGATTAAAAGATAATGCGCCTGTGAGTCAAACGCATCCAGATGCCGGTAGATTCAAGAAATCTATTGGATTTAGAGTTGACTCGTCTCCTCTCTCTACAAAGATTAGTTTTGTATCTACCGCACCATACGCTAAATATGTTCTTTACCCGACTGCTGGCGGGACTTTAATTCAACCAAATAAAACAATGGCTCTCAGATGGCAAGGTGGATTTGGAGAGTATGTTTTTGCTACTTCTGTGGTTAGAGGAGCCACAAAAGGCAATGACTTTAATCAAAAAGTTGCTCATGAAGTACTTCCCTTTCTTATAAAAGCTTTTAAAGACTCAGTCATTTCTGTAGGCTTCAAATAGGATAGTATGTGGACATGGCTAAGTTACGCTACATCGGAAAAGTTGAGAAGACGCTTATTGACGTCGCTGCTCTAGTTCACGGCATCGTTATTGATGTTGAGGACACACTTGCAGATCGTCTTATGAAAAGTTTTCCTAATGAGTATGAAAAAGTATCAGACTCTACTTCACCGGTAAATGCTCCAACTCCATCAATTAACGACGCTACAAAGCAAGCTAAACCGACAAAGCCTGCTGAAACAGACGCAACAACTAACTAACAGGAGAGCTTTCTGCCTACAACAGTCGTAGAAAAGTATGGTTCATTATCAGCCGTAGGAGTAGCAAAGGAAACCACATTTGGTACTCCAGTTACACCTCAAACATTTGTCCCTTTTACAGACGCTACTCTAGAATCTGACCCAGGCTTATTTTTCCCACAAGTAATGATGGGAGTACGTGATGTTAACGTATTTGCACTTTACGGTGAGCGTAAAAATGCTGGTGACATCTCTGCTCCTTTATTTCCAAGCAACGGAATTGAACTTCTTGTTGCTGCAATTGGCACAGACGGTACACCTACTTCTTCAGGTTCGCAATACGTGCACACAATTTCTCCCGCTAATGCACTTCCTTCTCTTACAATTGAAAAGAACATTGGTGGATACCAATCACTTCAATTTCCAGGCTCTAAGATTGATAAATACACATTAAAGCTTGGAGCAAGTGACACTGAAGCAGAATTCACGGCTAGTGTTATTTCAAAGTCTGTTGCTGTGCTTGACACGCCAAGTACACCAATTTCTATCACTAATGAGTCGCCTTTTGTTTTTGCTGAAGCAACTCTTTCGTTGTTTGGGACAACAGTTAGTCAAGTATCAAACATCTCTCTTGACATTGAAAATGGTTTAAAGCCTACTTACACATTCAATGGCTCACACGACTTGCAGTTCCTTACTCCAGTAACTCGTAAGATTTCTGGTCAAATGGACGTTGTATTTGACAGTCTTGATGATGATACTTGGGGCTACTTCACAAAGATGCAAAATCAAACTCAAGGTGCATTGAGCTTCACACTTGCTCACCCGTCTGGGGCAAGTATTGTTATTACACTTAATCAGATTAACATCTCTAAATACGCAGACGCTCTAAAGCTTGAAGACGTTGTTATGTCAACTCTTGACTTTGAAGCTTCATACTCTCTGACAAGTTCTCCACCTGCATCAATTGGTGCTGTGATTACAAACTCAGTTTCAACCCAATACTAGGACATTAGACCGTAAGGATACAAGATGGCAGGATTTCTTTCATTATTTAACGAACCAGAACGAGTAGTAGTAGCAGACGGATTCTGGGTAGACATTAAAAAAGCATTGACGGCAGAGGACTACGAAGCTGCACAGCGCGCACTTCTCGGTCGCATGACAATGACTGGCGACGGACTACGTGCTGAGCCTGACACGATTGCGTACCAACATGAACTCGTTTACCGCTCTATCATCGACTGGAATCTTACAGATGAGGACGGAGAAAAACTCCCTCTTACGCCTGAAGCCAGTAAGCACAAAGCAATTCGTAGACTTCCCCAATCAGTTTTTGTTGACCTTTACAACCGAGTTAATGAAGCGTCTACGCCTCGCTCTGGTGAAGCTGAAATGCGATTTCGTTCTGGCAGTGAGGTCAGCAATTCAGGGCGGGAAAGTGACGACGGAGTATCCGTCACTCAATAAGTTTTTAATTGAAAGTGCGATCTACGAACAAGTAGGTCTTAACTTTGAAGACTTAAAGAATCGTCCCCTTCAAGAAGTGGTAGATTACGTTACAATAGTGAATCTTATTACAAATGAGAAAGCACGTCAACAAGCTAAAGCAGAAGCTCAAGCTAATAATGGTAAGGCTCGATACTAATGGCAATGTTCGGTGAAGACCTTACGATGCTTCTTGGCATCGAGCTTTATCAAAAAGGGTTCGAAAAAATAGAGCAACTCAATGGAATGCTTTCGCAAACTAGAGAAAGTTTTGGCATAACTGGTGACGCAGCTAACAATTTTCAAGCAAAATTAGACGAAGCTTTCACGGGCCCTGAAGCTGCTGCAACAATTCTTAAAGGGAAAATCCAAGAAGTAAGTCTTGCAACAACTCAAGTAGCTGCTTCATTTGAAGAAATGTCTGTGAGAGTTGCAGCGGCAAATGAAGCAGATATTGCTTCAATGCAAGCAGCAGCTGCTGCAACTGAGCAATATCAAATTGCAGTACAAAGATTAGCTGTTGCTCAAAGAGCAGAAAAAGATGCAGCTGCTTCTAAAGCTCTTGCCGAAAAAAGTGCGGCTACAAGTGAAGAAATGCAAGCGGCTGGATTAAACGCTACTAAATACGGCGCAGCTTTAGACACTGTAGGTAAACAAGCAGCTATTGTTACTGTTGCTTTAGGCGCAGTAGCGATTACTTCTGCTGAAGCGGCTGCAAAGTTTAATCTGCAAACAGTAGCTGTTGCAAATAACGCAAATATTTCAGAAGAAGCAGCTCAAAAAATAACTAACGGCTTTATCACTATGTCTGAGTCTTCAAAGTTTACGGCTACTGATATTGCAACTTCTTACTCTAAAGTAGCAGGTCAACTTGGTCAAATTACAGGTCAAGCTCTTACAACAAAGCAAGCAATGGAATTTATGTCTGTTGCTCAAGAAGGAGCTGCTGCATCTGGTCAATCTCTTTCTACTGTCACAGGCAGTCTTGCTAAAATTATGCAGCAACTTAAAATTCCTGTGTCTCAAGCAGGTGATGCAGAAGCTGCTCTTTACAACTATAGTCGACTTACTGGTCAATCCATCGGTCAAGTCACAACTCGCATATCAATGGCAATTGGTACACTTGGTATTTACGCTCCAAGCATTCAAGATGTTACTTCTCTTATGCTTGACTTTACTAATCACCACGTAAATGCACGTAAAGCTTCGATGCTTCTAAACTCAGCAATGAATACATTGCTAAAAACTGGTAAAGCAACAGTACCGACAATGGCTGAACTAAACACAGCAGCTCAAGCGTTGCCAGCAAGCATTAAACCGTATGCTCAAGCTCTTATGACGGGCAAAATAAGTCTTGCGCAATACTCAGCAGAAGTAAAAAACCTAAAAGGAAATCTTTCAACTACTGCTGATGCAGGGTACTTAGAAAGTTTCCAAAAGATGGTTGTACAAGCTCAAGGTAGTGCTAAAACACTAAACGCTCTTAAACTTACTCCAGTTCAAGAAGAACTCTCTAAACTTGGTGTCAATACATTTGACGCTTCAGGTAAGTTTGTTGGATTTAAGAGTATTATTGAGCAAGTAGCTCCTAAACTAGAAGCTATGAAAACTGAGCAAGAAAGAGTGAATGCCGCAAGCATTCTCTTTGGTAGTAACTATAAGCAGATTCTACCGACAATTCTTGCCGGCAAAAACGGAATTGACGCAGCAACAAAGTCAATTAGTGACCACGCTGCAATGCAAAAAGCTGCTGAAGCTGCTCAAAATACTTATGAAGCTAATATGCAAAAAGTTAAGAACACTATTAAAGCTCTTCAACTTACAATCGGCAACGCATTTATGCCGGTAATGGAAAAGTTAATGCATCTTTTCATTGTCATAATTAAGCCAGTTGTTGACTTTATGCAAAAGCACATGGACATTGCAGTTGCTATTGGCGTAGCAATCGGCTCAATTACTTCAATTATTACAGCGCTTTGGGCAATGCATAAAGTAATGGGCGTTGTCAGCACAGCAATGACAACATATAAAAAGATTATTGGCCCAATGTCTGACTTAGTCAAAAAAGTAGTTGCAAGTATTATGGAAATGACGGGAGCTCAAGAAGCAGAAGCAGCAGCTTCAGTTGAAGCAGGAGTAGCTGCAGACGGCGCAGCAGTTGGAATCTGGGCAATGACTTGGCCTATTCTTGCAGTTATTGCAGCAATTGCTCTTCTTGCGGTAGCAGTGTATGAAATAGTTAAGAACTGGGATACTATCTGGACAGACATAAAGAATTTCACTAAAGCAGCCGGCGATTTTATTGGTAAAATAATTGGAGACATTGTTGGCTTCTTTGCAGAACTACCTGGCCAAATCTGGGACGCTATTTCAGGTTTAGGCGCTACACTTTTTAAGTGGGGCGGAGACATTATCAATGACATAGTTTCAGGCGCAACAAGTGGCGCAAAATCTCTTTGGAATTTCTTTAGTTCACTACCTGGAGCTCTTTTACATCTTCTTAGCAGCATGGGAAGTAGCATGCTTAACTTTGGAGAAAACATAATTCAATCTTTAATGAATGGCATTGAAAATCTAGTGCCAAAACTGTATGACAAAATTAAGAGTGTAATTAGCAAAATACCTATTATTGGTCCAATGCTAGTTAAAGGAATGGACATGGCTACTAGTGTTCTTCACGGCGTAACTTCAGCAATTGGCAGTATTTTTAGTGGAGTTTTCCATAGTGGAGGTACAGTGCCGGGTGCTACTGGGCAGCAATCTTTTGCTTTAGTTCAAGGTGGAGAAACTGTTCTTACTCAACAGCAAATGTCAGCTCTTACAAGTAGTCGTTTTGTAGTTGGTAATCGAGGCGGAAGTGGAAACAATGTGGTTGTTAATGTGCACGTAAATGGCGCTGTGTACGGCTCACTAAATGACTTCCAAAACTCACTTGGTCGACACCTTACAACTACTATTCTTCCGCAAGCTGGAGTAGTGCTGCCTCACTAATGACTCAAATTCTTGCACCTCAACTGTCTTGCTACATTACTCCACCTAATCAACCAACGGTTGACTATAGCAATTACTTAGTGTACAGTGGAGGAAGAGGATCGATTAGCGTCACTCAAAACTTTGGTCGTCAAGGTGACACTGCAACTTTGAATCTTATGGACGCAAACTACTCAAGTGGCAATCCTCCTAATCTTATAGTTCACCCAACTTACATTATGCCTGCATTTTCTACCGTAAAGATTATTGACCAAAGCGCACTTGCGTATTACGGGTCTGATGATACTGCAACTATATTTGCAGGGTACATCCAAAATCCTTCAGTGTACTTCAACTCTCCTACAGAGATTGAATGGGTGCTTTCTTGCGTTGACTACGCTGGATATATGAATGCTTCTATTGTTCAATGTTTATTTGAAGGTATCCCAATGGGAAATGCTATTGTTGACTTAGTTGAAAAGTCAAACTGCGGTATAAAAGCAGAACTTGTTTCTAACGGTGGATTTGTAGAACAAGGACCTAACTTACCTAGAACAATTGTGCATTACGGAAACTTAACTAGTGCGCTACAAAAGATATCTAAAATGTCTTCTGCGCAAAGTGCTTACGGTTGGTACGTAGACAGTCAATTAAATCTTCACTACTTTAACCGTCAAACTGCAACCGATTCTGGGGTAACAGTAACTGATTCGCCTACACAAAGCGGGCTCTTATCGTACACTGAGTGTCACATAGACCAAACACAAGGTGTTCAATACGACTATGACGGCACTTCAGTTTACAATCGTGCTTTAGTTGTAGGTAAAACTCAAACTATTTCTGCAAACGTTAAGAAAGCTCCAACAGACAGTTTTACAGCTGATGGAAACACTTCTTCATGGGATCTTACTCATGTGCCTATTTCTTCAAGTAGCGTGCAATCTGCAACTTCAACACACCCACTGCCTTGGCTAACTGTCAATGGAATTGGTCAAACAGTTTCAGTTTATGATGGCACTTCTGCTGTGACAACACCATGGACTATTAAGCAAAACAACAATGGGTCATGGTCACTTATTGTGACTTCAGGTATTGGTTCAATCCCTAATGCTGGAACAGCTCTTAAGCTTTGGTACAACTTTAAAAGAACAATCACTGCGCAAGCAGACTTAAAGCAATCACAACAATCTATTGGCGGACCAAACAATGGCATATTTGCTACAGTAGTTAATCAAACATCTATTGATACTACTGCATCTGCGTATCAACGTGCTACACGAGAACTTGCAGAATACGGACACGCCCAAGAAAAAATTACTTTTACCACTTCTCCTGAATGGATTGGCATTTGGAGGGCTGGAGACACATTTATATTAGATAGCCAATTTCTTTTAGACTCACAAAGAAACTTTGCGCCAGGTCTAAACGCTAAGTTTATGATTACGCAGCAATCCGTTTCAGTTATTAGCGGTGGTTTTCGTCAATGGCAAGTTAGCGCAGTGAGAGTAGAATAATGCCAACACTTACTAATATTTCTGCAACTCTTTCAGTGACATTCTCTAGTAGCGGCTTTAATGCGCTACAGCCAACTTCTCCATTGCAATACTATACACCAGCTACTGGACAACGTGCTTACACATTAGCTGATGCTCTTGGCGCATTAAACGACCAGATAAACTCAAACACAGACCCAACGTCTACAGGTGCAGACTCACCTGATGTTCTTTACACTTTTCAGACTGCCTCTGACGGTATGATTGTAATAGACAATATTACAATTACAGGTAGTTCAAATAAATCGATATGGGATAATGGGTTTACCTATTTACAAGGTGCATGGCAATGAAAACAGGACTAGAGTTCCACGGAAAACTAATCATAGAAACATTTCAAGACGCTTCGCTAATCAAGAAATACGAAGCTGACAACACTATTTGCATAGCTGGTCTTTCTGACGTTGCTGCTGCTATTTCTTACTTAGGAGTTCAAGATATTGCTGCAGACATTGGCACTTCTTCAGTAATTATTACACCTATTTACGGTGCTATTGGCATAGGAAATGTTATTGCAACTCCTCCTGCAATTACAGACACTCAACTTCTTTCAGAGATTTCTCGCTCTACAGCTTCTGCATCTGGTTACTCACCTGCAATTGGCTCAAATCCTGCTCAAGCTATTTGGCAGTTTGAGTTTCCAATTAACAACTCAGGTACTGATTATGTTCTTACTGAAGCTGGGGTGTTTGTTTTAGCTAATNCAGATACAAACTCTGGCGATATGTTTGACCACGCTGCTTTTGTCCCNACAATAACTTGGGCTGCAGGACAAAGTCTTATTCTTTCTCTTCAACTTTCTCTCTATGCGGTGGCTTGGTAATGACTTCTCCAACTTGGGCAGCAGCAACTCCTGGACAAGCAACTTTATCTGGGCAAGTAAATCAGTTTCTTTCGACGCATACTGCTTCATTTATCTACCAAGGCACAGCAATTAACTCAGTCACGGCTGGGTCTTCTTCTGATGCTTTAGGAGCTAATGGACAACTTGCTTTTCGTTTTAGCTCTGGAAGCGTTGCAAGTGCGTTAAATCTAAGTCGTGTCTCTCTTGCACTAGGCGCAACTAATGCTGGATGCGATGTGTACATGACTCTTCAAGGAGACACAGGTGGAGGCCCTGACGGCAACATTCTTGCTTCTTGCTACATACCAGCAGAATGGCTATTGTCTGGTCAGCAAAGTTCAATTCCTTCGTATGGCTTTCCTCTTGTCTACTCAATGTCTTCATTGAGTTACTACAACATTGTTCTTTCTCCTGTACCTACTGCAACTTCACTTGCTTCAGGAGTAAACGATGTAGTGCTTACTCGTTCTACAGCTACAACTGGAGCTTACGTTTATAACGGTACTTCATGGGCTGCAAAGTCTTACGGATATTCGATTCAACTGTATTCAACGTTACAAAGTGCCACCACAGCAAGTACTCAAAATCTTACAAATGTGTACGAAGACAATGGAGCGTTACATAAAAGATACCAGTATAACGGTAGCAATTTAATTTCTGTCGCCCAAGAGTGGGCTGCAAAATATGCAACTGCTCCACTAAACATTCTTTGTAGAGATGACGCAAGTTTTGAGTCAAGCATCGGCACATTTACTGCAACTAACGCTTCAATAGCTACGTCTACAACTTATGCTTATGATGGAACTCATTCTGCTAGGCTCACGGTAACAGGCACTCCATCATCAACTTCAATGGCAACAACCACGTACAACCCAACTAATGGAGTGCAATACATTTTAGCAACTCCTGGTGTTAACTACTCAGCAGTTGCTTACGTTGCGCCAAGTTCTACTCTTCGTAATATTCGTATAGACATTAAATGGTATACAGGTAATGCAACTCCAGTTTTTATTTCTACTTCACAAGGCACGGCTGTAGCTCAAACTGCTGCTGGAACTTTTACGCCTACGTATCTTGTGAGTGCTACTGCTCCTGCAAACACTGTTCTTGCTCAAGTTGTAGTTACTATTCTTCCTTCATCCGGCACTCTTTCCACTGGAGAGATTCACTACATTGACGCAATTGGTGTCTTTGAAAATGCTAACACTGTTTGGTCATACCCAGGACTAGGGATTTCTTCAACAAAGACACTTTCATACAACTCAGCAAACTCACCTAGCTCGGCGGCGTAATGCCTAAGACAAATACTTGGCACTCAGTCTCACAGACGAGCTTAATGAGTTCATCTGATATTAACCAACAACTTTCTGTTCACTCTTCTACAAGCTCATACTCTGACGGTACAATACAAAATCTAAGCGTATCCGGAGCCCCTAAAGTCACTTTTGGTGGGTCCTATGGTTCTACTTCTTCTTTAGGTTGGGAGTCTGTAGATGGAAAAAATGTTTTTGCTATAGCTCAAGCTATTGATGGCACTACTTTATTCAGCGGCTCACGTATTCGTTTGCCGATTTCTTTTTATCAGTATGCAACGTATGAAATTAACTCAGGCACTAATTTTTCTTCTGCTTGTGATATTACAGTTTCATTGCAAGGTGCGCAATCCATTGGTGGCACTTACTACCCAGACGGTAATAGTTCTTTCTCGCTGGAAATCACAAAAGAAGTTATAAATGCTTTACAATCAAGTAGTTGGGATGACGGAAATGAATTAGTTGCTAGTGACTTTTACACATTAGCTAACTCACTAATTCCTTCAAGCACTCTTGCAACTTCTACAACTGCTAGTTACGCAATCACAACTTCTTTTGCAGCGTCAATAGCTGTCTTAGACATATCAAATTTTGTAAGTACTGGTGGGGAGTTTGTTTTAACTTCAGGGGTAAATGTAGTAACTCTTTCATACACAGGAATTGATGCTACAAATAGTTTGCTACTTGGTTGCGCATTTGAATATGGAGTAACAGGCACATATCCAATTGGTTCATCAATTACTATTATTTCTGCAGCTACAACGCAATATGTAAACGCAGAAACTTATGTTGTTGTGACTAATACTCAAACTTCATCTAATGGAAATAACGCAGTTTACTTTGCTCAATATTTAACAGGAGAAATTGGTCAATGGTCTACCGGCTCTTCTTTACCAGAAGACAATGTAGCTATTACATTTGCTCCTTCATCAGGGACTCTTTATGCAATTGGGCCCAGTGGAGCAGTGTATGCAGCAAGTTTTCCACAAGACGGCACAATGGGAACTTGGAGCGCAGTTTCTCTTTCTATAACTATAGGTTCTACTTTACAAGCATTTGCTTTACCTTCTTACAATCTTAGCAGTTCTGACGCTTGCCCGACTATTTCTGTGTACACAGTAAACTCTACAGACTATGTGTTTATTTTAGGCGGAATAACTAATGGAGTACAGCAATACAATGGGTGGTATTTTCAACTCGATGAAAATGGAAGTGCTTTACCAGTAATTTCAACAACTACTCTCCCATTTGCTACTAGCAACGGTACTTCATATCAGCAAGCAAGCATCTTTAGTTTTTTTGCGAACAATTGCATTTACGCAAGAGACACAACAAGTATTTTCTACTTAACTCTTTACAGCCTAAATTGTTGGATAGATAATACAGGAGTGTTTAATACTGGGCAATGGGTTTGCGTTGTCTCTCAATACGCAAACTCTTTATACGCTGATATAGAAGAAGACGGTGCAGATAACGGTGCAGATGACTATCAAACAATTCTTGGAGTTGCCTACGGAAACGTAATTACTAATACTTCTATTATTTCTCTTACTCCAGAAGGGTATGGAGTAAGCGATAATTTCACTTCTATTCCAGCATTTTTTAATGGAGTAAACGCATATGATGCCATCGGAAACTCTATAGTATTTGAGAATGACGACGGAACAGCTACTCTTCTTTCTAATTACAATTACGGGTGTTGGTTGTATCCAACTACTTGGCTCGATATCCCAATTTCTTCTTCTGCATCTGGTAAGTTTCTTGTGATTACTNCAACAGGAACTGCGCGCACAAACTTTGGCGTAAATGTAGCTCTACAAGATACTCGCGTGTACAATNGTGGTGNAAATGAATCTGCCAATCTTTACTACACATTCCCACAAGCAGTTGTCTTAACTCAAAACGGTTGGCAAACTATTCAAACATACACAGGTCTTTCTGGTAATGCTTACTCAATGCTTAGATTTTCTTTGTATTCCCAAGCAAGTCAGCAATTCCCTAACTTCATTGGATTCTTAGAAGAAAACACAACTCGCTGGTCTACTTTAAAGTACAACTTACCTAATAGTCTTCTTCTTTACGCTACTGATGTAACTTATGACACGGCTGGAGTCAATAACACTTCTTCCATCACTGTGTTGCAATATGATGGATTAGGTGGTACAAATAACCAGCCAAATGCCATTTTAAGTACCGCTTTGGAGATTGCTTAATGGATACACGTCTACTGTATTTAAGTGCTAAGAACACGGTCACAGGCACCCCTCTTGCACGCGTGCATGTCACATCTCCTCAACTTATTGCTACTAATACTTCAGGAACAATTACACCGACGTGGAACGCTACAGACTACTCAATTAACGGTGCTACAGTCGGTTCAACTTACATCACAGTGCCAAACAAAGGGTACTATCTTGTGCAATCTCTTATCACGTTTAGCTCAAGCACAAGTTCAACTTATTCAGGGCCTACGTCTAGTTCTTTTGGTAGAGTAGATATTACAGTGAATGGCACTGTAGTAAGTAGCGGGACAGCAATTGCGCAATCAACTTCAAGTTCAATTTACACAAGTCTTTCTTCAGACATTGTGTACGCGACTCAAGGCTCAAGTATTTCTGTCAAAGTTTACGGATTGTCTTCAAGCTCTATTTATGTCTGGGCTGCTGGAACTGGTGATACTGTTTCTTCTTATTTGTCACTATCATTTGTGGCGGCTTAAAGGTTAGCATGGACGCAGAACTTTCTTACTTATTCTCTAATGAGACTCAACTTGACATTCCTGCTGCAAAAGTAGCATTATCTTCTTCTCAACTAATTTCTAATAGCGCTACAAATATTGGGATTGCAAGCATTACAGCGTCAGACAGTTCTTCTACTGCTACTGTCACAACTTCTGCTACTCACGGTCTTTTGTCTGGAGAAGTAGTGACTATTGCAAACAACACCACTACAGCGCCAATAGCAACTGTAATTGGGGATGGTTCTGTAGCTACAGTCACTACTTCTTCTCCGCACACTTTGATTAACGGTCAATCTGTGACAATCGCTGGAAATACAATATCAACATCTAACGCTACAATTACTAGTCAAGGTGGGACAGCTACTGTAGTGACTACAACTCAACACGGTTTAATTACTGGAAGCACAATTGCTGTCAGTTATCCTGACCAAGTAACTGGAGCCGCCGGTAATCTTTACTCTGGTATTTCTTCTATCTTAGGCTCAGGCACTACTGCAACTGTAGCTACAACAGCCCCTCACGGATTTGCTACTGGCGCAAGTGTATATGTTTCAACTACAACAGGCACAGGAGGTATTGGAAATATTCTTCCTAATACTCCAACTTCTGGCACTGCAACAGTATACACTTCTTCTGTTCCTTCAACTGCTCAAACTGTAACTATTGCTGGCACTACAGTAGCAGGGACAAGTCTGTATCAATGGCCTGGAGCTCCTACAATTTATACTCCACAAATTACTACACCAAGCAATACAGGGACTCAAACTGCAACTGCTGTGTTGAATGTAGGAACTTTACCATACGGTATTTCAACAGGAAATCAAGTCACAATCTCAGGTGTCAGAGTAAGTGGAAATCTTTCGGAAATTTCTGGTTTTGGCACTGCAAGCAATGTGTATATGTCTTCAGACCATGCTCTTATAGCTGGTGGAACAATTACAATTAGTGGAATCACTGGAGCAAACTCTATTTTTAATGGGACATTTACAATCTCGCAAGTTTTAAGCTCTACAGTTATTCAAGTTCAAACATCTTTTTCTTCTTTTGCTTCATTTTTAACTAGCGCTTCTTGGAACTCTAGTTCTTGTGGCTACAACAACACTTGGACTATTACCGGCACAGGAACAAAAACTATTGCAAGTGTTTCATATGCAACATTTAGTTTTTCAACAACTATTTATTCAAGAAGTTCTAGCCATCCTACTTACTCAAATACAGGACTTGCGCAATATAATGGTTCTCCATATAACGGTTCATTTACTGCTACTCCTGTCGATGGTAGTTCATTTACTATTACTTCTAACGCTACAGTTAATGCTGCGGGCGGTACATGGTCCACAAGCGCTGCATTCAATGGCGGACCATACTCAGTCACTGTAATAGACTATCAATCTTTTACTTTTGCAAGCTCTAGCACAGGTTACAACACTGGAGGTCAAGTCTGGGGTTCACCTAGTCTTAACACAGCATCTGCAAGTATTACATACCAAGATGCATTTACTTTTCAGTATCCAACTTCCACTGACACAGGTGGAAATGCGATACCTGGATTTACTATAAGCGGTTCTTCTGGTTTTTGCGGAACTCACTCTGCGATTACTTACATTGATGGATACAACTTTTCGTATACTGACAATACTTACGGTGTTCCGATTGCAACTATTGCAGGAGGAACTACAACCGGAGCTTCTGGATTTAACACAACTAACGCTACTGTTCTTACTGTACCAACAACAAGTTCTTTCACTTATTCAAACAATAGCGCAGGGACTGATCTCCCATATGTGTTTGGTACGTCTTCTGCAAGTGGTACAGTAACTACTTATGATTCTTCGTACACAGGTTTAACTACTGCGCAAATTAGTTGGAGTCAACCTTCTGTCTTTTCTATTAATGGAATGGCTGCAACTGGTAGAGGAATCACAGTGCCAAAGAATGGTTGGTACAAAATTATTGCAAGAGTAGAGCTTAGTTCTACAGCTACTTCAAGCTATGGTAATGTGCCTTCAGGAGCTTACTCTTATATAGACATTTATGTTAATGGAGCTTTACAAGCTCGTAGTAATGAAATTAACCAGCAATCTACTGCACTCGAGTACGGTCTATTAGTTTCAGACACAGTGTATGTGCAAAAGAATCAATTGATTAGTGCTAATGTAACTTCATTTTCAGTACTAAACAGTGGGCAGATTTATGCTTGGGGTTTTACAGATAATAGTTTGACATATCTTTCAGCCGTGTTTGTGAGTGCATAATGGAATCAGATTTTTTCTACTTATTAACTAAAAAGCCAAAGCCAGCGCAAGCACTTGCTCGAGTAGCTTACACTTCTTCTACTGCTATTTCAGGAGCTACTATTGTTCCTTGGAACCAAAACACTTTAGTGCAAGGTGGAGTGACTGCTTCATCTGCTGGAATTATAGTTCCAACTACTGGTTATTACAAAGTGTCTGGTGCAATTACATTTAGTTCTTCTGCTGTCACGCCTTATGTAGCGCCAGGAGCTAATGCATATGGGTATGCTCAAATAGTTGCTGCAAGCACAGTAGTTGCAAAAGGAACTACAGTGAAAATAGTTTCGACTACTACAGCTTACACAAGTCAAGTTTCAGATATTGTTTATGCATCTGCTGGAGCGACAATTACTTTATCAGCTATAAGTTCTGCGGGGTTGTACATTTGGGGAGTGCAAGACCAAGCAGCAGTTACAGGAAACTTTATGACGTATCTATCGGTCTTTTACTTAGGAGATTAAGTTGACAAGTCTACCGAAGACAAGCACGCCAAAATTAGTATTGCAATCTACTGGTAGAGGAGACGGCTCAGTTTGGGTCCCTTCAAGTGCTATTACTGGAAGTGGCGGCTCACAAGGCCCACAAGGCTATCAAGGAAATCAAGGCTATCAAGGCTACCAAGGGTATCAAGGAAACCAAGGAAACCAAGGAGCAAATGGTTCTTCGTATTCCGGCTTAAGTACAACCGTCTTAACGCTTCAAACTGGCGGTGGACTATTAACTACTAACACTAATCTTTCATTTGTGCCAGGTCAAACTGTTGCAATTACGTATACAAGTGGCGCTTACATGCTTGCAACTGTCACATTTTATTCGAGTAGTACGGGCCAAATGAACTTCACTGTGCCTACAACTCCTGGAAGCGTAGTCGGTTCTGGTACTTACAATGTTTGGAACATCAATCTAGCGGGCGCAATTGGAGCACAAGGCTATCAAGGAAATCAAGGCTATCAAGGAAATCAAGGGTATCAAGGTTATCAAGGAACTGCAATAGCCAACCAAGCTTGGGCTATCACTAACCAAAATCCTGGACTTGCATTAACAGCATCAGCAACAGTAGCTCCTAGCAACTGGACAATTACCGTGTCTGGTTTTTCGTATTACCTCATTAGAATTTCTGCTACAGTAAGAATGACTACAGCCACTGCAGGAACTTGCAGTATTGGAATACAAGCTAATGGTTCCGGGTCTGGGATTGCAACTTCTGGTGTTACTTATGGCGCACTCAATGCTCAATCCGTAACAGTAGTCGGCTCATACTTGCTTGGGCCGGTATCAGGAAGTCAAATTATTCAAGGCACAGTTACTCCAGGCGCTTCAACTGGAGTTTTTTATAATGGCAGCATGGGTATTGAAGGAATTTCTTAACCAACTTATGATAAAGTATTTTCTATGGGAATAGAAAACTTAACTGTAATCACATGTGATGGATGCAAAGAAAAAATAAATAGTGATGCAAGTTACATTTATTTGCAATCTGCAAACTACGTCCAATCTGCGCCATATTTCAATGGGACAATTGTTGTTTGCAACAATAACTGTCTAAAAACTTTTGCAAACTCACTTTCTTAGGAGAAACAATGACTGATGTTCGTTCAAATATTGTAGCATGGGCTAAATGGGCTGCTGCTAACCATGACAAGTTTAACTACACCGAAGGGCCACTACGCATGAGTGGCATTGATAAGCCTGGAGTACTGCCAGTCAACGCTGACTGCTCAGCCTTCGTAACCCTTTGCTACAACTGGGCTGGCGCTTCTGATCCAAATGCTCAGAGCTACAACCACACTGGCTACACCGGAACCCTGCTTGCACACGGAACCAAGATTGCTCTAAACCAAGTTCAGCCAGGCGACGTA
>JGI24891J29808_1000288_pt1 | contig 42979 bp, 34 predicted proteins | sample FreactcultuFSWF8_FD_29808 | JGI IMG/M metagenome (IMG submission 29808) | reverse complement strand
GTCTTAACACGTGCGCAGTCATTCGTTGTTACTCAACGCCGTGTCAGTCTAGATCCGAGGAGGTCGGGGGTTCGATTCCTTCCCATGGTGCTTATCTTTTTTCTTTTGCCCATGATGTGCTTAACTTTTGCTTTCGAGGATTCTGATTGTGTCGGCGTCGTGTCTTTTGTCCGCATTTCTTTTGCTTATGGAGCAACGAGTCCGATGGCATCGTATGTTTTGGTCCTTCATGTCGTCGCAACAAGAATGACACATGATTTTCTTCTACAATAATCGTCGCGCCATTTCTTGTCCAAAAGCCAGGCCTCAACCTTAGCATGCTCGTTAGAGAGCGGCTTGAACAGCAAGGTTGACAAAGAATGTCGACTACGCCAACTCAACATCACCTCACGGCTCTCAAATATCCTCGCCAACACTATGCTTAGAGCAAGACGGACCGAAGAAGTGAGCTAGGTTCTTAAGACGCTTACTCAATCCAGAGTCCCAAAGACCGAGGGATGCGACTCGTACATCAGACCGAGGGAACAATGGTTGTTAACAATTGTGGGAGAATGACACGAAAGCGCCAATCCACGGACCTCGTACAGACATCTGCTGGCCTACTTGGATCGCTACCATAAGAAGACCAAGAGTGTGGTGTCTGGTCTCCCAGTCCACCAGGTTCATGATGTAGTTTGATCTCTTCTGGAATGTGACAAGTGAAAGCTTTTATACCGACAGCAACATGTTCCTCACTACTCTCAAGCTGCTCAAGGCCATTTACTTGATCTTGAGCAATCGAATGAACGGCAGTACTGAGTGGTGATTGTCGGCATGTAGTATTCCTAATCCTATCAGAGAAGTGTGAACAACTACCACAAGACCTTCTCGAACAACGTGTCCAAATCTGATGAAAGTCGCTTTGAACTGATCATACATAATCAGCTCTTCCTCCAATCAAAAGTCTTATGACTAATGACAGTCTTCGAGGGGAAAGAGCATCTCTGTCGATATGCTCCACTATTTAGCAAGAGACTGGCTTCCATTTGCCCTCGCCACAAGTTCTTTCCAAAGAAAGCGTGACTCCGAATATTTGTTTGTGATATCCACAGCGACCGAGAATTGTCGAAGGTCACTTTTATAGCACGACTTGTCTTCACAGCTACCGCTCGAGAAGATAATGAGGTCTGCGAGTCGTCTACAAGATCCCTAATCTCTCCAGATGGAGTAATGGAGTGGCTGCAATCCAGTTGCAGATCTCTGCGGTGCTGGATGGAGGGACATCAGCAATGTTTTATTGACCTGATGACTTCGCACACACTTATTGAACCTTACCCCCTGAGAACCACTGCTCCACAGCAATTTGAGCTCCTATTCAACTTCAGTATGGGTGGCAATGGCGTGTGGATGCTGTGTAGAGACCGGAAAGGAGTTCTAGTACTTATATCAGCTTTTCTGTGTGAATATGATATGTTATGAATCAGAATCCAGCCAGCAACTAGTCTGCTCAAGCGACGACCGGAGGAAATGAAGAGGTATATAAAGAGCGCTCCTCAAAGCATTCGAGGACAGCGGCATCATTTGAGTTTCACCAGCAGCTAAGAAGAAGAAGAAAAAGGAACAAAGGAAGTCACCTACAACGAACAAACACGACCAGAACAATCATCGCACCCAAAGACCTCCACGAACACAGTGAACAAACAAACAACGAGACTATACAATAACAAAAAGTTCACCTTCACCATCACTTCTACAAGCCCACACGGTAGTCTGGCCTAAGTGAGACCGCCGATCCTCTGCACATGAGTAAATTACCGACATTTACAGTGATTGTGTACGCCGGGAGTAGTAGCGTCGGGGTCTATTACTTTTGCTGGTGGAAGGTGGTGGGTTCGACTTTGGGCTGCACCTGTTGTTTTGATTTGCTTCTGATTTGCTTCGTGCCTGCCTCTTTTTTATAACTTGAACAGCTGAATTCGCGGGTAGTTGGTCTACGGTCTAGGACGAGGGCCATCTGAGGAGGGATGACAGCTCAAATTCACACATCTCGAGTGCTGATGTCGCTCCAACGATAGCGGGAGCGCTCACTTCTTAGTTGGACCTGGACTCGAGACGTAGTAGTCTTCACCGGGGCATCTCTCATGGAAAGCACTCCTCAAGAAGTTGAAGTCGATCTTCAGAACAGTCTTGCGTACCCATCATGTACACAAGGTCGACAAGTCATCTCCGAAAGACTGATGTGCAAGAGAAGAGACATGGCAGGTCCGTAAACCCCTGGCTACCTCTGTTCCCTTGGCTTGCGGTCACAGAGGCCTCATCATAATGAGAAAGGAGAGGTAGTGAGGGTCAGTCTAGGATGTCCTACTGACCTGCCCATTTTCCTGGTTTCCTTTCTGCTTTGCTTTTCCATTTTACACGTTGCAGCCGTGATGAAGTTCCCAAAATCAAAACTGGCAAATAAACGTTGAAGAATAAACAAGTTGAGAAAGAACAATGAAGGCTCAAAGAAAAGGAGAGCCGAATGCTTTGATAATCATCACCACTAATTAACCTACTCTAACAAGAAATGAGGACCCTGTCTGCGCCTGTGACTTTAATGTCCATGGATGGTCTGAACGCAGTTGACGACAAAAGGACCATGTTCAGGAAAGAAAAAGAAAAAAAAAAACTCCAAAAACTGCCTTGCTTATCCCTCTTCTCCTCGAAAAGCACTGCCCCCTGTGAGTTTCTTTCCGTCGCGCAATGTAGAAGAAGGACCAAAAAGAACAAAAAAAAAAGACAAGGACCGAAGAAGAAAGACTCCTTGATAAAAACTCCATCCGCCCACACCGTGGGATGCAAATACGCCTCCCGTCTGTGTGACGTTTGTGTACCTCACTGCAGATCGTCGGCATCGTCAAGAATGGCCGCACTCATCATGCCAGTAACATGTTGAGCCTCGCCACTACCACCGGCCCACAGCGCACCTCCCTGGTTCTGCTGCGTACCTCCAATCATCTGATCAGGGTCGTTGGCCGGAGTGGAGTGGACATCAAGATTAAGCATATGGCCATGTGCGGCAGCGTCGATGATACCAATGCCGTCGTTAGGTGTGTCCACGCCGTCATTGTCGTCTTCCATGTCCTCATCTTCGATATCTTGGTCGTTGGTGTTCTGGAAGGCTGGATTGTTCCATGTGTGTATGAGGTTAGGGTGGTGCGGAGGTGGGGGTGGAGGGAGAGGAAGGGCGCGAAGGGTGGCGCCGTCGTTGTCGTCGTCAGAATCGTTGACCATGCCAGTGTCGAGACCAGGACCGCTGGCACGGTTGAGGTATTCGCGAAGGCGAGATACGCCGTTGCCGGAGAAGACGCAGAAGACTTCGCGTTGGTGGTCGTTGAACTCTGCCGGAGCTTCACGGCAGAAGACAGTCAAGTCGTCGCGGAGGAAGGCTTGAACGCCTGTTAAACTGAGATGAGTCAAGCGAGGGCAGTTGTTAAGAAGCGTGTGAATGCCCTGGGACTGTGTTAGAAGGAGGCGACGAGCATGGAGTCAGGCATATACATACATCAAGAGTAAGGAGAGTACAGTAGCTCAGGTGGACACGCTCCAAGGCACTGACGTTGTGCTGGCGGTCGCGAGGCTTTTGCATGACACGACCACCATAGGTGGCAAGAGCATGGATACTCCTGTCGGTAATACCGGCACACTTGACAAGACCCACACGCTTAAGCTTGGGAAGGTTGGCCAGTTGAGTTATGCTCTGGTCAGTGAGGTTGCTGCAGCAGGCGAGATCGATGTATCTGATACGAGTGCACGACTTGGCCAGGCCAATGATAGAAGCGTCGGTGATGCGAGCACAATGGCCCAGGTGAATGTAGTGGAGGTTTCTGCCGAGCTTGGTGATGGCCCAGACAGCTCTGTCGGTAAGCTGTCTGCACTTGGCTAGGATCAGGTTGCGCAGCTTGGGGCATGTCTGTACAATCTTCTCGATGGCCTTATCGGTGAGTTCTTGGCAGTCTGTGAGATCCAGAATGCGCAGGGCGTCGAAGGGAGCAGCCTTGGAGGGCACTTGCAGGAAAGCCTGGTCGGTAATGAGTGGGCAACGGGCAAGACGCAATTCGCGCAGCTGACGACATTGAGTCAAAAGGGCAGTGATGGATTCCGACTCCAGCAATGGCAGGTCGTACAGGTCAATTTCCAGGAGGTGTGAGCTATTCTGGGCGACACTCAACATGGAGACATCGGTAAGCTGGGAGCAGCTGTTGCACTTGAGACGCTTGAGTTGGCGGCAGTTATTTGCTATTTGCACCAACGATTGATCTGTGAGGCGGCGACATCCCGTCATATTGAGACCTTGGAGACGCACGCAGTTGCGGGCCACAAGCTCAAGCGTGCGATCGGTGAGTTGATCTAGTTGAGTGACGTCCAGTGCGATCAGACTGCGGTTTCCTTGAATGAGGCTGGTCAGACTCAAGTCGGTCAACTTTGCGCAATTGGTCAGAGTCAGACGTTCAATGCGTTTGCAAGCCGTCAAGCCCATCAAGGTGCCGTCGCTGACTTGCGAGGCGAGTGTGGAGAGGTTCAAGCGCTTGACTAGATCCTGATATGCGAAGAAGCGTTCCGTCTTGCGTATTGACTTGACGACGCTGTGTATGCTGGCCCAGTTGTTTGTTTGTGGACGGTGCCACAGTAAGGCGACGCTGTTTCGTGCCCAATCCTTGGTTACAAGCATGCATGACATGAGGTCTTTTGTGGAAGCGAGACGACCGAAGATGGCGATAAGCAATTCGGCGGGCAGGCGGTAGACAGGCGACAGGCGGCATCGTTCTTCGAAGTTGGCATCGTCCATCACGTCGACCGAGGCGGCTACGGATGATTGCGAGTCGTTGGCCTGGAGCATGAACGAGTCGTTGTCATCGTCGACTTCGCGTTCGGGGGATGTGGATGAGAAGGACGAGTTGGTCACATTGGACAGGCGGCGTTGTCTTCGAGGGCGATCCATGCTGCGCGCCATTGTGATGATCGAGTTCGTGCTTGTGTTTCGCGTATGTCGATGTTATAGCCCCTCTCCAGAGATGACGGCGCGCGTCACGGTGTGATGAATGATGACGGTCGGCTTGTGGCCTTGTTGACGCCGGCTGTTTCTTGACGCCTGAAGCCGCTTCCGACTCTTTCTCGGCGACAATAACTAAATGTGTTCGTATTCTTTCGATAGTCAACAATAGAGAAGCAAGCGCTGAGGGTGTTTGTGATGCTAAAGTGGGGGGAGACCGGTTTGGGTGTCGGGAGTCGGACTTTGATGCGCCTTCCGCCGGCCTTGTGAAACATCAACCCTCCTGCCTGATCGTCACTACGCTCTAAATGCTCCATCCGGAACCATGATTGTTTAGGATACGCAAGGGAAGGTGCGACATGTTCTGGAACTGTTTGTGATATCCAACACTTCTATGCTACAACTGTCACTACACTCATACATCTCTAACTCTCATGCCACGACGTCCTGCATCTCTACCTCCACCAGTCGCCGCTATCTCCCTTTCGACCATCTCAATGCCGCTCAAACTCGGGTATCGCTTGCTGAAATCCGCCTGCCAGTCGTCGAAATCTGATTGATTGGCAAAGTCTGACTCCTGTCGCATGCCTTGGTCCATGCCTGTGCTAGCGCCAGCACCAGCACCTGCAACGCCCTCATTGTCGCGTGCGATAAGAGCTGCGAGGCTGGGTCCCCGAGCTGCTCCTGAGGCTTGACTGTATACGGGACTCGTCATTCCAGAAGATGGAGGGCGTCCTTGCAACATGGTTGATCCACCAGTCTTTAGAGATGCAGGCTTGACGGGGGCGCTAGGTCTTGGTGCAGGTCCTGTTCGTTGTGCAGGTGCTGATACCGTATGCTCCAGAGGATACGTGCCTGCTGGTGTCGGAAAAGATTGTGACTGCCTGACCTTGTGGTACCTTAGATTCATGTCCACTTCTCCAGATGCGGGAACAGATGCAGGTACAGGTGTGGCTGGCTTTCTCGCAACTGGTGGAGGTGCTCTCTTAGCTGTGGGTTGGATATTTGGTGTTGCCTGTCGGGCAGGCTCTTCCTCTGGCCTCTCTGTGAAACGTCCGTAGCCCTCCGCCTGCCTCTTACGCACGGGAGATTTCTGACCATCGTCCAACAACGACTGGACACGCTGCTGAATCATGTTGGCTTTAGAAGGCACAGGAGGAGCACCTCCGCGACTGCGATGTTCGGCGGCTGCTGCTGCCACGCGCTTCTCTTCCTGGGCCAGCTGTAATCTCTCCATTTCTCTGCGCATCTCCGGTGGCAAGTCTTCGGTCTCTATCAGGTCAGCGAGGTCGGTGGTAGTGGCTTCCGGACGACGTGGCGTTTCGTTTGTGTCGGATCCTGAAATTGGGCTGAGTAGGTTGCCTTCAAGCTGCATTGCCGGGTTTGGACTTGGGGTCCTGAATCCTGATTCAGATCCTCTACCGCTCTTCTGGGCCTTCAAATCTGCGCTCGGTTGCTCAAATCTCTTGAACGCGTCGTTGAATCTGCCAGATAGCATGGTTTTGGTTCCGCTAAAGCTTAGTGAGGACATGCTTGAGCGCTTCTTGTGAGAGGCATCTTTGCCGCTACTCCTACGGCTCAAACCTTCGTTGCTTTCCAGACTTCTAAGATAGTCTGCATCGCTCTCAATATTCGCAGCATCATCAAAATTGATGTCAGTACTTCTGATCGATCGGCTGGATCTCCTAATCTCAAGAGATGGTCTTTTCCTTTCGGCTTCCTGTTCTCGCAAGTAATCCAGATTTGAGTCCACATACGCAGCACTAACGGGTCGTGGTCTTGAATTGGCAGATCTCGCTCTGCTGATATTGTCTTCATATCCAAATGATGGTCTGTGTCCTTCCAATGATGGTCTGGAGGAAGTCGTTTGTTTTGCGAGTGTCATGGTGGCTGTTTGCGACTTCGAGCGGTAAGAATCTAGGAGTACAGGTCTCTGCGCAGGCGGTGCACTAGGCTGGAGTCTGTCGGCTTCTTTTTGGGCCAATGGAGATGCACGTGGCTGGCTCGAAGATCTCGAGTGGTCTGGTACACGCCAGATTGGTCGCTTGCTAACGTCCGGCATCTTGGGCAAGGCTGGTTGGGTCGATTGTGCAGATATAGTTGGCGAGGGAGAGGTCATGGTACCAGCCGAAGAATAGTTCGGCCTCTGAGGTGCTGGCTGGTGCATCAGTGTCTTCGGCTTGGGAGGTGCTTCGGCCTTTGGTGCCGCCTGAGGGTTCGCCGACTGGCCAGGCTTCTGTGTTGAGGCGGATTCAGGCTTCGGGGGAGGCGTATCTCTCGCTGATGCAGGGCGTGCAAATACTTCATCTGCCAGTGCACTCGTTGCAGGATCGTTTCTCTGCGGCTTGGACGAGGAGAAGTTGAAACCACCAGACTCGTGTGCAATGGAGAATTCGTCCAAGGAGGGGAATTTGGCTGAGAGTTCGTCCACGGCACGTGAGCGAATAGTGTTTGACGCCGAATCAAGAGCAGCAAAAGGATCGGAGCTCTTAGCTGATGCTGCACTCTGCTTAGCAGCCACGGGCTGAGGAGCAGCTGTTGGTCTGCCTCGTCTCATGGGAGCAATCTCGGGGATATATTGCTTCTGTTTGATTGGAGATGCGTGACTGATACCAGCTGGAGGGGGTGAGGCCACTGGAGATGTTATGTCAGGAAGTTTTTGGTTGCGTCCGGCTTCAGATTGGGTGCGTTGTGCATAGATCTGTACACGATTAGATACAGGCCTGAGAAAGGATACGTACAAACATACGTCTTTGATGGGGATGGGAGTGCCGCGCATGCTGCAAACCTCAGTCACGACTTGATATATGTTGGGTCTCTGACGAGGATCTTCTCGTAAACAAGAGCCTGCAACAAACCGATTAGTGGAGCGAGCACAACCCTGAGGCGACATACTGACCGATCAACGCCTTGAGACGTGATGAAAATGGAGGGTAGTGCGGATACTTGAATGAGGCGTTCAAGATGGCCATCTGGCCGACCTCCTCGAAAGGAGTAGTGTAATAGCACAGCTTGTACAACAAGACACCCAAAGCCCAGATATCACTCTTCTCGTCGATAGGCTGCCTACGCCAAACATCGACCATTTCGGGACTCCGGTATTGCATAGTTGTGTGGCGCTGGATATCTTCTTCAATGATCCTGCCCTCTTGAGCATTGGTAGCCGCCGGTCGTGGAGGAGCGGTACTTCCGAAATCGCAAAGCTTATAGATAGCACCCTTTGTCGAATTGGTGATAAGGACATTCTCGACTTTCAAATCTCTATGCAAGAGCGGAGGCTTCAGGTAGTGCATGGTCGCAACACCCTCGCTGACGTCGCCAAAGATGTGCAAGATCTCAGGCTCTGTCAAGCGGTGCTGCAGGCGCGTGTTCATGAAGTCAATCAGACCACCACCCGAGCAAAACTCCATGAGCAAAAAGACCTCGTAGCCACCGCCTTTCAGCTGACTGGCATGGCTGTCGATGTATGTGACAATGTGCTTGTGGCCTTGTAGCTTCTTCATAGTCTCGACCTCGGTACGCATGTTTGCCAGAGCATCTTTATCCGGCACAGCGACTCTTTTGAGCACGGCGATTGTGGGTTTGGCCGAGCCATCCTTGGGCGGTACCTTGACCGTGTAGACATGGGCGAAGCCTCCCTCGGAGAAGTACTTCTCGATAACGACGCGGTGGGAGCCGACTTGGACCTTGGTACCCGGGGCGAAGGTGCCTGGCGGGGCACTCGAGCTCGACATGGCTGGAGGGACCGTTCCCGGAGCAGAGGCAGAGTATGCGGCGGCCATGACGGGGGCCTGGCGTGTCCGGGGAAGGGTAGCGGTCAAGTTTCAACCAAGTCGAGACGTGGACACGGAGATTCGGGCGATGTGGAAACAAGGAAGCGAGTCGAAACGTGTTCACAGCATCCAGGAAACTTGCACCGAACACGATACGAAAGGGTTGAGGGGACAATTGGCATTCGGTCAGGAGCTGCCTCACTGTCCAAGTCGTCGCTACTATGATGCCAAGTCCGTGCGGGCCGTTGTCATCACCGAGCACCGCCGGTCCGCCGCATGTGAACAAGGGAAGCTCCGCCCTATCGATACATTTATTTTCCTTCTATCTTTCTTTAGACAATCACACATCTGCGCCTGCTGCATTCGTCAGCTGTAAATTCAGCAATCATGCGCTCCCACCTTGACCCAAGCGAACTCGGCACGAAGCAATAGTACGCCTCCACAAATGACCCATCATGCGACAAGAACTCGGCTGATCAACTCTCCAGCTGGGACGAAGCCTATGCACGTGAAATCGCAAATCATGCCCAGGACGCACAAGACGAGGGCACCATCTGGTTCGACGACAGCGGTGCTGAAGAGAAGGTCATTGAACGCCTGGAAGCTTTGGAAGACGAGGGCCTGCTGAGCAAGGACGACTCGCGCATTCTCGACTTGGGCACCGGCAACGGACACATGCTGTTTTCTCTGCTGGATGAAGAGTGGTCCGGAGAGCTAGTCGGTGTCGACTATAGCGATGCCAGTGTGAAGCTTGCCCGTCAGATCGCTGCTGGACGCGAAGAGGAAGATGCTTCCATTAGTTTTGACGAGTGGGATCTTCTCAATCAACAACCTGGAGAATGGCTGGGTGAAGGCTTCGACGCTGTCCTGGACAAAGGCACCTTCGACGCCATCTCGCTGTCTTCCGAGACAGACGCTCAAGGCCGCCGTATCTGCGAGTCATACCGCGAGCACATTACTCCTCTCATTAAGCCTGGACAATTCTTTATCATCACATCCTGCAACTGGACTAAAGAAGAAGTCATGAACTGGTTTGTCGCTCCTGACGGCGAGCTGCAATTCTTCGATGAGGCCAAGTATCCCACCTTCACCTTCGGCGGCCAACAAGGCCAGAGCGTCTGTACTCTAATCTTCCAAAGACGTTCGAACTGATCGACATCCTGCTCTTTTCATGCTCTCCATATCGCATCAGACATCTTGGCCACCTTGGCCATCTCGTCTACGTCGTGTACGCGCACCACGTCTGCTCCTCCCTGAACTGCTGCCGCTACTGTTGCAGCCGTACCCCATGTGCGCTCCTTTGCTTCCTTCACTCCGGTGATCTTACCGATGAAGCCCTTTCTGCTGCTTCCTAAGAGCCATGGTAGACCCACCAAGCCAGGCCAGTTTCTAAGTTCACTCATGCCCCTTAGAATCTCCAGGTTTTGCTCGGCTGTTTTGGCGAACCCGATGCCGGGATCTAGTATGATACGCCAGCGACGAATTCCTGCATCTTCTGCTGCCTGGACGCGGTCCAGAAGCTCTCGAGCTATTGTTGGGATCAAGCCGTCAGGATATGAGCAGTTTTCTGCACTGGTCATAGTCGCTGGAGTGCCACGCATGTGCATGAGACATACAGTGCATCCCAGGCGACCAACCGTAGGAAGCATATCTGCGTCCAACAGACCTCCAGAAATGTCATTGATGATATGTGCTCCCGCCTTGATAGCCGCCTCGGCTACTTCAGCTCGATACGTGTCAACACTGATGCAAATGTTAGAGCCTTCTGGCAAGGCCTTTGTGATCTTGATAGCGGGAAGAATTCGTTGAATCTCCTCTTCTGCCGTCACATCCGGGGCGTTCGGGCGAGAGGATTGTCCTCCAATGTCAATAACCGTAGCGCCTGTACGAATATGAGATGATATCGTTTCTCGAAGAGCTGCTTCGTCTGTGGGTGAATTGAGACCACCATCCGAGAATGAGTCAGGAGTAGTGTTGAGAATAGACATGATATGAGTTGGGCGTGTTGATTCGAGGGCTCGAATGGAAAACGTGCCTTCTCCCATACTCGTTGTAGTTGAGATGGGGGTTGAAGGAGAAGATGCCAGTTTAAACAAACTCTCACTGAGTGGGACCCGCGTTTTGCCAATGGAAGGGATAGCCTCTGGGATGATACTGGAGACTTATAAATTTGTGATCCAGTCGACACGGGACAAAGATACTCACTCGCAAAGAGGACGAAGCACGAACTCTCGTTCAAGCATGAGCATGTGTGGAACTTTCAAGCGTTCTGTGTCAATCACTTGATTCTCGTAAAGCAAGATGTCAAGGTCAATGCTTCGAGGTCCTTTGTCAATCAGCTTGACACGTCCAAGCTCGTTCTCGATAGCTTGTAGTCTGTCCAGTAAAGTCATTGGCTCGAGGGTAGTCTCGACCTGTCCCTGAGTGTTAGTAGCCCGCCCTGTATCACCGAACATCAGAAGGTCTTACCTCACAAGCGCCATTCAAGAAGCGAGCCTGATCCTCAACATACATAGGTTCGGTCTCATATAGCGAGCTTGTTCGCGTGACTTTGATATTTTGATCCTGGTCAAGAGCCAGACATGCCTTCTCAATCATGTCAAGTCTGTCGCCTACATTGCTTCCGAGAGCAATATACGCACGCCGACGTACTTGACTACTATCAGTAGACATATCGCGACGGAACAGCGGCATTATCGAGATGTTGGTCTTATCTTGTTGTGAAGTCAAGCCATGCATTCGACGTAGTGTTGGACTGTGCTGTATTGGTACGGTCGTCCTTGAGCGGTGATGATGTGTCCGGCTGAGAGAAGATCCAAAGAAAGCACGCTGATTATACAGTCGAACGCATCTACACGGTAAGTTGGTCGCTGGGAAGATATATCTCATTCCGGAACGTTTTGTCGTGTTGGTAAAGGGAGCCAAGAACGCAAGTGAATTTTTCCTCCGTTCGCTAGTCGAAAGCGGGAAGGGCCAGAAGCAAGAGATCCGATAGCGGGATGGGGTTCTCTCTAGAGCATCGATTAGAGTGTTGTCTGGATCACATTCACTGCAGTGTTGTGAAGGAAAACAGGTTCATTAGATCTTCTCGAAGCGAACATCGATTGCAGATGTAGGACTGTGTTGATGTTGGGGCGAGAAAAATAGATGCTCGAGTTCCAGCACGTGAAAGGAGACCCTGTCCGGCTCCCGAAGCAGTTGCATCCGAGAAAGCTTACCCCGGACGCCCCGCTTTTGAAGGCTCGAGCGACATAAACAATCATCTTTTGCTCAACTCGAGAACTATCAGTCCGCTAAGGTGTAACACAAAACGACTCGTCAAGGATATGATAGAGAGTTCAGCGCGGCCTCTGTGGAGGAAAGCAGAAGCTGGAACAATCTGGTAGGTCTGGTGATCGAGGATTTATCGATTACGAAAGATTGTTGCCGAGTGTGAGATGCCTCGGCATCTGGTGATCAACACTTAAGTCCTCGGTCGTGCCTGCTTTCTCCTCTCTTTCATACATCTATCTTGCGACTTCACTTCTGGCTGACATTCCATCCATCAAATACCATACCAAACAGTCAACAGTCAACATGGCGTCTCCTCGTAAGGAATGACACTAGACAAAGTCCGACAGTGGCTGACCCGATGTAGAGCAAATCCGAACCACAACGACCGATCTCTTGAAGATCAACCACCCTGTCATGCTTGCCGGAATGAACGTCGCCGCTGGTCCGAAGCTTGCCGCTGCTGTCACCAACGCCGGAGGCTTGGGCGTTATTGGAGGTGTTGGCTACACGCCTGACATGCTGCGAGAGCAAATCGCCGAACTGAAGAGTTATCTCAAGGACAAGAATGCTCCCTTCGGTGTTGACCTTCTGCTGCCTCAAGTCGGTGGCAGTGCCAGAAAGACAAAGTAAGTGGCCTACCACATAGAGCCTGCTATGTCCATGCTCATGTAAGATACAGCTACGACTACACCAAGGGCAAACTCGACGAGCTCGTCGACATCATCATCGATTCCAAGGCCTCCCTTTTCGTTTCGGCTGTTGGAGTTCCACCAAAGCACATTGTCGAGAAACTGCACAAAGCTGGCGTCCTCTACATGAACATGATCGGCCATCCCAAACATGTCAAGAAGTGCCTAGAGATCGGTGTCGATATGATCTGCGCACAAGGAGGCGAAGGAGGTGGTCACACTGGAGATGTTCCTACGACGATCCTCATCCCCACCGTTGTCAAGATGTGCGAGGGCCACAAGAGTCCCTTGACCGGCAAGCCGGTGCAGGTTATCGCTGCTGGTGGTCTCTTCAATGGTCAGTCGCTAGCGGCTGCACTCATGCTCGGTGCCACTGCTGTCTGGATCGGTACCCGCTTTGTACTCAGTGAAGAGGCAGGTGCTAGCAAAGCCCATCAGGAAGCAGTCCGTACATCTGGATTCGACGACAACGTCCGCACCATCATCTTCACAGGACGTCCGCTTCGTGTGCGAAAGAACCCATACATCGAGAAGTGGGAGAACGAGAGACAGGCCGAGATTAAGAAGCTGACATCTGAGGGTGTCATCCCTGTCGAGCACGATCTCGAGAGCCTTGGTGATGACCTTGACGATGATACCATGGATAACGCCCGACCTTTCCTGATGGGCAAGGCCGCTGCTGTTGTAAATGAGAGGCAGTCAGCCAAGCAGATTGTTGATGAGATGGTTGGCGATGCTGTAACATGGATCGGCAAGGGCAACAGCGCCATTGTCAGCAAGAGCAAACTTTAAGTGATGCTGATGTTCTTTATAATGACTTTTCTGAATCGCAGGCATGATTGTATTTTATCCTTCTCTTTTGCTATGGCTGGATCCAAACCAGCTTTTAATCCATTCTAATCGATGCCGAGGAGGAAGCGGTGTTCAACGGAGAAGTACCGAGGGCCAGAGAAGCATGGGAGGTGCCGCGGTGCAGACTCCAAACCAAGCAGACGTTCAGGCGGAGTACGATATCGCAGGTCGATCGCGAGTCGGGTGGTGCAACATAGCTGTCGCTGCTACTCTGAAGCTTCCAATAGTTGATGCGACGGTCCTGATTCGGTCGAGGTAAGCGGATCGTGATGGGCATTGGCTGGCGTCGCTCCAGATACCACATTTGCCATGGTCAACGAGAAATGCATGCGTGGCAGGAGCGTCAGCAGACTGCAGCAGTGCAAGCGGTTACGAGTAAATACAGGTTCTCCCATGGCCTGCTTTACGGGGCATCCTACTCTTTTACTTCCTCAAATCTCGATCTTCGGACATGAATGCCTGAGCTACTGGGGGTCCCGTCTAGGCGCTTAAGCGAAGTCGTAGGCTGTCCGTCCGCCTCCCCGTCTGTCCTCCCAACTCAGGTCTAGTGAGCGGAGCATAGCTTGGTCGAGCGTGCCGGCTCGCGCATCGCCACAGCAGATGGCTCAATATAAGACAGTAAGTCTGCAACTGCAGCCCGGCGCTGCGATGGTGCTGTTTCTCTGCCCTGGAGTTCCCCTCGTCAAACACCTGTCAGCCCTGCCTCGTCGCCTGCCCCTTGAACATTGGTAAACCGATTCCACCCGAACTCAAGGACAATTGAGCAGTCTAGGAGAACGCCTCCATCAACCAAACTCAGACAGACCCCACTGCGTGCCTAAACAATAAGGTCCAGCCATTCTGCATCGCGGCCCTTCGGAAGAAAGTCCGAAAGAAGGCTTTGTCATTTCAACCGGATATCTTCTGTTCTCATAACAACGTCACCCCCTCTTCAGCTCCTGAACGCTTGCCTCTTACTTCGCAGTTCTGCCGCTGCCCTTGATATCTCTTGAATTGGCGCGTCAGGGTCCAAGGAAATCTGCAGATCTAGAATCGACGAACTCGACGATTCTCATCGTCGATCCAGAACCAGCTTACGGCACTGCGGAAAGAGTTGCCTGGGGACTGCCCATTGAAGAACGCCAATCTCCATGCACAATCGAGTACAAGAGAGCCAAAGTTGCTGGACTCCGCACTGTCACATCCAATAACGCCCTTCACAAACGAACCATTGCTCCTACGGCATTGAGACCCCTCGCTCGCAAGATGAGCACAGATGCGTCTTCATCAACCAGACCAAAACGACAACTCGTCAAGGCCGCATGTCAGTCATGTCAAAAACGAAAAGTAAAGGTTAGTTCACTTGCGATCTGGCTAGACCTATCATAGGCAATTGATCTGACTACAAGCTCTAGTGCAGTGGTGAGCGTCCTATGTGTATGCTCTGCCAACAGAGAGGTCAAACATGCATCTACGATTCCGAAGCGGGTATCTCAAGAGTCGAAGCAGTGAGACGGCGAAACAAGGAGTTGGCAGAGCGAAACTCTGACTTCGACCTCGTCTTCAACGCCTTGCAGACCACACCCGAGCCAGAGGCATTTGAACATCTCCGTCGTTTGAGGGAGTGTCCAAACGTGGAAACGTACGCCAGGACTCTCCGCAAGTCGCGACCAACAAGCAGAAAACGACCGCCGGACAGCATGCACGACTTCATGGACGACAGTACGCTCTCAAACCTCTCGCCTATGTCGACGCACTCCCAAGACCAACATGATGGCGACTCGAACATGTTCGCCGAAACTCTTCCCATGACAGACTACACAAGTCCACCTCAACAGCCTCCGTTGATGATCGATCCTCGGCTTGGTCAACAAACCTTGTACAGCTTTCCAGACAACAATGGTTCGACTCTTCAGAGCCTGTGAGTGGCATTGTCCCCTCTCTTGTCAGTCATCACCATATTCGGTGGTGTGCAGCGTTTGCCTATCAAGCTTCTCGAATCGTGAGCTCTGTCACCAAGAGTGTGTGTTTGCATTCGCCCGACCAAATGCTGACCTATGCTCAGGGCTGAAATCTGGCCGTTCCAGAACTCGTCTCACATTCAACAAGAAACCTACCAGTCGAGCACTCAGGATTGGGCAAAGCCAGATGGTCAGGGTGGATCCTCTCAGCAGAATCACTACCTCTACAACGTACAAATGTCGCAGACCGACTGGACCGATGGCAACCTCGATCCCACGAATGGCCAAACAATGAGTCGAAGGCATTCCAGGTTCGATGGCTGACAGATACGGCGCAACGCATAGCAAAAGAGACGGACATCTTTGTCTTCGTGCCACTCATCTCGAAGCTTTCTTCCACTCGGGCTTTGCTACCAAGTACGAAATATATCCGTCCAGATATCGCGTCGACAGACCCACTGCAAGTAATCTGTTGATCCGCTCAATGCGAACCACTGATCAATCAGTCTCCGTTGCACATAGTCTGGTACTAGGGGTCCAGCATCTGCTCCTTCGCTTTGCAGAACAAAACGATAGCAAGAGGAGGGAATACAAGGTTTTGGGGAAATCATGGGTCAGGCACACACTCTTGCATACAGCCCAAGCTCTAATATGGGGCCAATGGAACACTTTGGGACTTGGACTCCGGAAGAGTAATCAGTCTGATGCTGCACGTACACATGGTGTACCCGGCATTTGGGTTCCGAGCGGACGGGTAGTCCAGCTAGAACAAGCGGAACATGCGCGACAGAGGACTGGGGAGGAAGCGAACATACCCCCAAATCCAGTACCAATTCTCTACCATGTCCTCTAAGTGGTAACCCTCATCTCAAAACTTTACGGATAATCAAACATACACATGGAACGTAAGGCTTCGGCCCAAATCTCAGACCTGTCAAATTCATACCATTTCAAAGTGGAAATAAGAGACTTTCTCACCCAGCACAGACAAATAGACCAAGACGTCGTGTTGGGCAAATCAGAAGTGGCTGAACCCATGTGGCTGCCGCTTTCGCAACTCGGAGGTAACCACCGAGCCAATGGGATGTATCACCGTTCGGGAATCGGGAGATCCATCTCCAACATGTCAGATTCACCAGCGTACTTTTCGATTGCTTCCATCCCTTCCTTTTTTCTTTACCCCTCAACAGCGGTCGCCAGTTTTCACCAGGTTGCTAGTGTACCCTTCGCTCATCAGATGCTTCGTGCATTGCTTTGGATGCGCTCTAGCCCTTGCCCGAGATGAGCAAGAATGCAAGATCATTCACCGTGTTTATCGTATATTTGCTTGCATCTCAGATTCGCATCGGGGGAATCGAGAGATGCGGTTACGCGAAGAGGGGCTGGAATGATAGGAGGCTCGATGGAAGGATATCTTGTGCACTGCTAACCAATTGAATGATTTCTAATGCAGATAGACTGCCACAATCGTACGTGTCAAATCTCATGCAAAGATAATCGGTAAAAGCAGAAGCTCTCAATCTGGCCCAGCATAACCTCATGGTCGCTGAATTAATCACCTTGATGGCGACTCTCGGAGAACTCACCTTTGGATACCATGCTGCGCATATCCACTGACTCGCTTCTTCAACCAAAGGCTTCGAAACACTGACACCGCATCAAACGCGCCCGGACATCACCGCCAGCTCAAGCAGGTCGTATCCAGCACCATGGCTCATACCAACAACTTCCCAAACACCCGACACACTACCGGCTGCATCCTACTGCAACCACGTCACGGCAACCAACTGTCAAACACCGGCCGTCTCCACCCTCCATACCCAATTTAGTAGGAGCATATCCTTCTCAAGGACCGGCCAAACCACAAACGATCCAACCGCCCTTGCACGGTCCGACATGACCAGGAGCCTCTTCCTTCCTTACGCACACCGCGAACGAGAACGACACGTGCATATGCCAAGCTTTGACCGCCCACTCATTTCCCCACACTTACGTTCCATCTCGACTCCCGATGTTGTCGATTCAAAAATGCGATGCTTCTACAAATTCCGATGCGAGTGCTATGCGAGATAAAATTCTGTTGAGAGTCGCAACAACGCACCTGTCTCGCAAAAGCTGAGGAGGAGGCCTTGCAATGATTAGTGATAGAAAGGGTGCCGCGTGTGCTTTGGATCACCCCTCGGCAGTTGTGCTTTTTTGCTCTGGCGTGATGTTTGCATGAGGAGCGAGATCTGGATCTGAGATTTGTATCTTCGATGAGACGATGGAGATGCCCCTTTCGTCGGAGTGAGTTTCCTGTGGTGCGGAGATAGGCCGGATATGTGCTCATGGGTTGTATGGACGAGTGACATGACTGAGCTTACTGATGCAGCAGCATACGGGCATTGCGAAATATCACTGCGCTGCTATGTATCATGACATGTAAACAGTTTTCATGTTGAGTCATGGGATTTGCCTGATATATTGGTGCTGCTCTTGTGAGATATGATGCTGGTGTTGGAGGGACAGACGGCTATCTGCGTGCTTGTCCTGATGGTGTGCTCTCCGATCCCTCGAACTTCTCGACTCAGTAGCCACGGCGTGAACATTGACCTCTGGACATCTGAACATCTTCCAGAGTCGTTTAAGAGACTCCTCCTTCCAACCTACTGACGGGATTGGACTGTCATCTCGTCCGATGGTCGCCTTTCCATCTCCCTTCTTCCACACCAGGGTCATCCCCCATACATCTCCCACCAAAAAGAAAAAAAAAGAAAAAAAAGGAATCAAGTCCCCTTCCACCCCCTTCATTCCTCCTCCCATGCCCATATCTTCATCTACTCTCAGCTTTTTGGCCTCAATCACTCCTCCACCACTCTTATCCTCGGCATAGCTTCCCTCAATTTCCGCTTGTCTTCTTCCGTAGGCGTGTACCCGAGTTTCTCCTCCGCGGTATCTGAGAGGAAGAGACCGATACAGGCGTATGTCATTGCGCCGCCGCCGACCATAAGGCGGGTCTTGGGGGAGAGGGAGTTGTAGTAGCTTTGAGGGGTTTTGTTAGTATGGGATCGTGATTGTCGATGGGATGGGCTAGGAAGTAGTGGTCGACGTAGTGAAAGTATCAAATCCGAAAGGACGAGATGAGAACTGATAGGCCTGAAAACATGTGTACAAAGTGATGGGGATGCATCTGTCTTAAAAAGATAGATGTGATCGGAATGGTACTGGAGATGATGGCAATATTGTTTTTCGTGGATGGGTAGATGAGCGTAGTTAAGCAACCACTTACCGCCAAAGCGACATTCTGATTCTGTTGTATTCTAAGCCGTGCGGATGATATTGTTATAACTCGACAGGGGTTTATAGCATGACTTGATATTGGTGTTTATGTTGGAGATGCACAAGCGTGAAGGAGTTCGGGATTATGGTTTGTCGAGTCTGGCTGAAAGCATCATGATGGTTTGATTACGGAAGCGTCATGATGCGCTAGCACACTTCGCGTTGCGATATGAGAAACCACTTCTTCGACCTTGATGACAGACGGATGGGACGATCTGCGTCTTTCCATTTCTTGCTTCCAGTACTAGCGACAAGTAGGAAAGAACGCGAAGCTTAAATCAAGAGATGTAGCTGAGATGATTCCTCCTCATCATCATGCACTTCAAGAGATCTGCTCTGAGCATACACCTCTGATCTACCTCTCTTGACGGCGTCTATCAGAAGTGGCTCCTTACATTCATTGATGCAGATGATTGCAATTTTTACACCGCAATCCTCGTTGTCCGGATCCTGCCTCAGATCAATCAATTGCTATCCCTCGCGAATGAGAGAGATTCAAGAAATGCCAGACCGAAAACTCCATGAATGAAGAACGAAGAAAAACCGTGAATTGTAAAACACTACGAAAGCTCATCTATTTCGTCGTCGAAGAATCAAAAGCATTAGCAATAACAAAGGGTGCGAAATGGGCTACCCTATACACCTCTCAATTCAGAGTCAGGAGAAGTACAGATAACAAAAACGTGGCCGTGATTGACCATCAACATGAGATGGTGAAATTGACCCCCAAAACGCAAATCGGATATCAAAGAAGCCAGACCCGCGTAATACCTACCAGCGAACCTCATATAAACGCCGTGTTTCTGCTATTCCCGTTTTTTTGCGTCCATTATCTTCATCTCTCCTTCGTTTTGTGGTGGCCTTCGTGATGGCCTCGAATGTAATGTGAATTTGGGGTTGCCCGCGTGCAAGGAACACGCGTCTGCTGATGCCAGAAGAGCAAGGCCTGTGGATCATGTACCATTTCAGGTAGTGTAGAGATCGAAGCAGGGCCGCTGAAGAAGCGTATGCCGGCAAAGCGAAGACGGCTGCATAAAAAAGCAAGAGCAGCGCAGTGACTACTGTCTGTATATATCAAGAAGTGGTTTGAAAGAGCTTTCAAGTTTGTGGCAGCATGTGGTGTCTTCTAGACCTGTCCAGCGGGCTCTCAGCCACAGGATGTTCGTCCTGGTCGTCAGCCAATTCGGTAGCTTCAGAGTCGAGACTATCTCTGTCCGCAGTCTGCGCAGCAGCGGCAGCAGCCATACGAGCTTGTGCTTCTCTTGCAATACGAGGCAATGGGTCGTGTGCTAGCGGCGGCGAGCTCGAGGGAGCGTTATAAGGCATAAAGCGGTTCGAGAAGATGTTTGGCGTGGAGAAGAGGGCTTGCTGAGCTTGGTGTTGCGGTTCAGCAGCGTGTATGTGCTTCTCATTATAAGGGCGTAACGGCGGAGGAGCCATGGGCAGGGCATCGGGGGAAGGAGGAGGTTGTGGTTGAGGGTGAGGTTGTTGTCGTGTGGGTTGCTTGGCGATGATCTGCAGACGCGAAAAGGGTACGTTGATCTGGTTGGTGCGGACCTTGTAGATGGCGATGCGTAGACGTAACCGAAGGGTTTGGGCAGCGGTTCTGATGGTCATGGATCGTGCCGATGAGCCTGCCTGGTGCTGTTGCGAGATCTGCTGTTGAGACGAGGGGTCGTAGTTGATCAAGGACGAGAAGGAGCCACGAGTAGCGTTTGAGTTCTGCGATGAGCGACCGCTGTCACCTTCAGACTGGGAGTCGTGCTCGGTAGGAGAGAGACCTTTTTGCTGGTCCTGAGGAGGTTGCGGCGTGATTCGGCGCGTCAGAGCATTGTTGTGTGAAAGACGGCGTCTTTTGATATAGCTGAAGCCTTTTCCATCATCGAAGATATTCGCTTGTCGCTTCAATGGACTGCCCGCTCTAGCAGTCTGTTGCTGCTTGTCAAGTTTGGCGTTCGGCGTCAGTTCTCCTAGTACTGGTCGATTGCTACTGTCTGGTCGGGGTCGAGCGATTGATTTTCCTGGTGGACCCATGTTCTCGCCCTGGGGCTGAAATAACGGACGCGATGATGGAGCGGTAGACATTATCGATGGTCTTACGGATTGTGCAGGGAGAGAAATGAAGCGCGTCACAAGAAAGCAAGATTCGATCGATACCATCGGCATCCCTAGCAAAGACATGCGATTCGAAGCGAACATGCGGGGACCGTTTTGTGCAATGACGTGCATAATTCTGCTCTAGAGCAATTGATATCTATTTACCGACAACAGATGACCTATCGCTATTCGCTTCTCCCTCTTCTATCATCCTCCGACTCGAGCGCAATTCTTTTGCGCATGAATCCTACCGTGGGTGGTTGGATAATCTCGTTGAACAGCATGGTGCCGTACACCAGCAATCCAAAGCCGACCACTTGCAGCCACTTGAAGGTTTCCCATCCTAGCCCAAGACTGACTACCCAGATGAACAGTGTTCTGCATGTATCAATTGTGCTGCGTGCTGTTGCAGAGACTGTACGTGTGACAGACAGTCCGAAGAAATTGAAGCCACTAGAACAGTGTTAGTCGTGATCCAGTTCTGTCCTTATGATGAACTTACCCAATCGAAACCATCGTAAGCAAACTGCTAAAAGCGATAGCTCGATGCTGGAAGACCTGGCTAAGTCCCTCCTTTGCATCGAAGTAACCACCTCTACCAGCCTCAGTGCGTCCAACTGCGAAGTGCAGAATAACCATACCAATGGCTGTGACAGAGAAGCCAAATACTCCTTCCCAGCCGACAGTCGCCAGCGGGTCCAGCTCATATTTAGCCATGATGCTCTCTTCAAGGACGAATTGCGACGCAGTGAAGATCTGCGCTCCAGCAATCAAAAGTATTCCTACTATGGTCTGGGCAGCTGAATGTTCCTGAGCAGCCACCTTCACGTTCTTTGCGACGTCACGAAGCATGTGGATTGTGCTATGAGCCATCTGGTGACGAAGCTCGTTCATGCCAGGAGGGTCAGAACCAGGTGTTGTTCCAGGAACTGTAGCCTTCTTGTTCTCCAGAGCTCCGGCCAAACCAACCACCGCCACTCCTGCTACGACGATGAACAAGCTACCCCACTTGAAAGCATTCAGATGTCTCTTGAGGAAGATGACACTGAAGAGTCCAACAAAGAGCACAAGAGCACCTCTTGTCATCTGGTATATACTGGCTGCCACAAAGAGCAGACCGACGTTCATCAAGGTGGTTCCAGCAATGTCGCAGCATGCAGGTAGGGCAAGCAAGAGAATCTTCCAACCCTTGAGCGGCAGTCTTTCGCCAGAACCCTCAGCATCGGCAAAGGGTTTGGCAGGAACGTTTGTGGCATCGGCGGGAGCTTCAACATCCTCTTGTGGGAGCGGGTCGCGGCCCAACTCAGTCCTGTCCTCGGTGTCGAGTGGTTGGTAGGAAGTAGAGCCAGACGACTTGCTGATGTATCGAGAAAAGATGGACGAGGCGAGAACAACAAGCCAGCAGCCAGACTCGCCGACAAACATCTGGAGTGTTTGAATGACGGGCTGCTCAAAGTTCTTGCGTTTGGCAGGGTTGGGATCGTCACAGTTGGCAACGCATTGCATGTCCTGTAAGGGAGTCAGAGGATGACAGCAGCTATGCGAATGGCGCATCAGACCTGATACTTGGTAAAGAGAGTGTTGCACATGCCCGTCAGGAGCATCATGGCTACCAGGACCGGGATCATTGCTTTGGACGCCATGTTGGCGGTGATGTCAGAGCGTATGAGCTCTGCTACGTGCTCCTGAGGCGAGCAGGTTGAGAATCTCGCGAAGAAGAATACTGGCTACAAATGTAAAGTAAAGAACAAAGATGCAAATGGGAGAGTGAGAGGAGGAGAGGGTACTGCACACTGTACACTGGCGGTGACACAGCCGTTGCGGAGTTAGTCGGTCATGCGCCATCGGCTTTGATAACGTCCTTATCAGCCTCGCCTATTGACATGCGGAAGCGGACCCTTGTCCCTGACTCGATGCAAGATCCACCAATCAAACATGATCAGACAATGGAAGCAAATGAGCTCGGTGCAACAATGCTTCTTGCAGTACCCGGCGTATGTAAGATCCAGACCGAGTTCTGCCCTTTCGAGAGAATAGCATCCAGGAAGACGCGTGGAAACAGGGTAATCAAGTGCAGCCAATCACGTTGTAGGTCCATAGGTTCGGTACTCGGAGAAGGATTGCCAAGCTCGCGCGTCACGGAGTAGGAAGGAGGTCATGGTGAAGTGTGCAGCAACTAAATCGATGCAATGACTTTTTGTTGTCAATTCTCGAGACACTGATGATATCGCCGGGCCGGGTGATACACGACAACCAGCAAGCGGTGCTGTTGGGCACGCTGCTCGTCACCGCCGCGCTCGCTTTGATAGGCACCTCTCCGCGACACTCCCTCACGACCAGTGCCGCATCATGGACATGCATCTGGGCATACACTCGCTTTAGGAGTGGTCTTAGCAGCACCGGGGAGTCGCAAGGTCGCTTACTATCCTGGGCGGCAGGTGTGCTGCTGGCCTTGTCTAGCGTGTGCGAAAGAGCTGTCGAAAGGGGCCACATATACTGGGCAAAGGTCAGAAGACTCGCTCGTCAAATACATACCACGCATATCGGCTGAATTCTTAAATCATAAGGCCCTTCTTCCCGTCCTCGTCTGCGTAATCGTCAAAGTAGATGCATTCGGCACTGCGCGCTTCAATTCTAGTACGGACACGCGGTCCGCCGAGAAGCCAAAGAATGGAGACACCAGGCTCTTGACAGTGCTTACCGTGTCGGCACTCGTGGCTCTGAGCTACGTGAGCGAATTGAGAGCAACATTCGCACTAGGCTGTTGTAACGCTGTGCTCGTGGCTGTCGTCCTTTCGCTGTTACAGACTGCCCATCGAGAGACAGTCTCAACCGATACCAACGATGGAGTGATATCCGTGAGTGGCCTGCTCTCGCAACCGACCATTCGAAAAAATATACAGCAGGTGCTGGTTGATGTGTCGTTTGCAGCGGCACTGGCGCAGTGGATGTCTGCTTTCCTTCTCGAAGGCTTCAGTACGAGACCATTCTGGTTCGCGTTCCTGCCGCAACAGATTCTCATGGTAGTCTTGGGAGTAAGCATGGTAATTGTCCATGTCATGTTGAACAGAAGCATGATCCTCGTGGTAAGTCGACCACGCAGATAAGATAGCACAAAGTGGCTAGCGGATCCACTTCGGCTTGTGAAACTGACCAGGGTGTACAGGTTGATAAATGCGACCAAGTCACAACAGCCTCGACCTTTGTCGTCGCAGCCCTTGCTGCTCAGCTAGCAACCGACTTTTCTCTGGGACGCCTTTGGTTTGCATCGCTATGCCTGCTTTCGCTCTACGTTTTTCTCCATGACCGCACAAACTCGACGACTCGACAATCCGCGCTAGACGACCGAGCAAACATGCGGTCCAGACGCCTCCTCACGCTCCTACTGCTGGTATCACTCGCCTTACTTGCAGCCTTCAACTTCCGCGACCGCTTGATTGCCCGAGTCGTCCCGAATGGTCCGGCGGCCCCCTGGTCACCCACACTTCGCGACCAAGACCTATCAGCACCACTACAATACAATGACACCCACGTCCATCCTATCGAATACCTAGCGAAGAACGCCGAGCATGATTTCAGCTCTCTTCTGCAAAGACAGTCGCGCACGCTAGGGGAAGCTGTCGCCGAATACAAGCGCAGATACAATATCCCTCCACCGCCCCACTTCGACAAGTGGTTCCAATTCGCACAGGACCGTAATGTCCAATTGATAGACGAGTTTGATACCATTCACAATTCGCTCCTCCCATTCTGGGGTCTGAAGCCCGTCACCATAAGACGGAGGGTTCAAGAGGCTATTGGCTTCGATGGTAACAATCTGATCGCTCTGATGATACGAAGTGGAAAGGTGACACACGTTCGAAGTGGTCAAGAATGGCAGCAAAAGGCGACAATCGGCATGATGGACAAATTTATTCAGTACCTGCCTGATATGGATCTGGCTTTCAACATTCATGATGAGCCTCGAGTCGTTGTGCCTCACGATGAGCTATCCCGTCTGGTCGAAGTAGCCAAAGACAGAAATATGCCTGCTGCATTCGCCAATCCTGACCCCAAAGACGGATTCTCGTCTCGACCCAAGGATTTGAATTCAGGCGAACGAGTAGATGAGGTGAAGGTTACACGCTTCAACGTCTTCGCCCACCAGCCTACATGGATTCCGTCACGTCTTTCGTGCTCTCCTAATAGCCCCGCTCGAGCACTCGAAGAGGAAACCACTCCTGATAATGTTGCAGCATATGCAATGAGCGAGCTAGGATTTGTGTATAATGACACTGCCTTCAGCGACGTCTGCAATTCTCCTTCATTCGGGACATCTCACGGCTTCTTTGATCGACCGAACGCATTTAACGTGGTGCACGATCTTGTACCTATCTTCTCCCAGTCCAAGATGAGCAGTTTCCAGGACATCCTTTATCCTTCTCCATGGTATTGGTACGGCAAAGTCACTTACGACGAACACAAAGATCTTGCATGGGACAAGAAAGAAAGTAAGCTATGGTGGGTCGGCAGCACGACTGGCGGGTTTTCACGCGATGGTGGATGGCGTCGCCAGCATCGCCAAAAGCTTGTGCGCACACTCAATGCTCCTGACCAAGCCAAGATCATGTACGATGCGCACCTGAACTCCGCCTCATCTCGGGATGACAACACGCCCGATTGGCAAATGCGCTCAGTGGCTCGCTCCGAATACTCGGAACTGATGGATGTTCACTTCTCTCATGTTGGCCAATGCGACCCTGGCGACTGTGATGCACAAAAGGAGTTCTTCAAGATTGTGGCTCCTGCCGATCAACAAGATGCCTGGAAGTACAAATACTTGCTCGATATGGATGGCAATGCTTTCAGTGGCCGCTTCTATGCGTTCCTCAAGTCTCACAGTTTAGTCTTCAAGATGGCCGTGTTCCGTGAGTGGCACGCCGAATGGCTGAAACCATGGATACACTATGTACCGCTCAGTCTACGAGCAGAAGAAGCACTTGAATCAGTACGTTACTTTGGTGCAGAAGAGCTTGGTAAGAATATGGCTATCGAGATGGCCGAGCAAGGCAGAGAATGGAGCAACAAAGTGCTAAGAAACGAAGACTTTGAAGTGTGGTTCTTCAGGCTATTACTCGAGTACGGCAGGCTTGTCGATGACAACAGGGAGAGCATTGGCTTTAGGGCCTAGGTACTTTGCAGGACATCACATCACATCGTACATAGATTTTATCATACATAGTACTCGGTACATAAATGAAACGACATTTTATGAAACAGCTGTCCTTGTCAACAATTCCCATTATTGGATGGAGGGAGGGAGAGAATTGCTTGCTCCAAGCAACCTCTTCATCGACCAACCGCCATGGATCAGAGCAATACAAGCTGACTCACAAGCAGCTCAATGGTGTACGAGTAATTGATCGAGGTCGTCGAAAGAGATATCATGATTAGAAAGCCAGCGGTAATTGCCGGGGCGGCGGTCTGAGCTGTCTCGTGCGGGACGCCAGCCAACAGCAGATTCGCGTCATTGACTGTCGGCGTTTCTCTCGCCTTCAAGTCATCACCTCTTCACCACTCAACCCTCGCCGCCCACTTCGCCGCTGCACGCATTGTACTATCCTTCCGCTGGATGGTTGCGTACTGAACTTACAACTCACCTTCCACATCTGCCGCCTCACATCCCGCCACCAACCATGTCAGGCATCTTCAGGCAGTCCATCAACCTTGGTCGCCTGTACAGGCCGACCTACCAGATATCGACCCGCGGTCGCTCGCTATCATTAAGACCTGCATCAATTCCGCGACCAACATATGCATACCAGCGCGTCCGCCGTTACGCCACCCAGCCTGAGGAGCCTCGCGACAAGGATGAAGCCAAGGACAAGACTCCCGGCCAGTCCGCTCCCGGCATGGAGCACCTTTACAACAAGGGCGGCCCTTTGACAAACGAGAAGGCTGCTTCTGAGTCCGCCCGTCCCGGTTTTGCAAAGCTCACACCAGAGGAAGACAAGGAGCTTATGGAGGTCTTTGGTCAAATCAAGAAGGGCATGCCTGCCTCCATGGCCGAAGAGGTAGAAAAGACTTTCCAAAAGATGCGTCAAGATGGTATCCCTCAGGAGCTCCGCGACACTATGGATGAGGTCAAGAAGGGTGTCATGACTCCCGCCATCGCTGCTCGTTTGTGGCGTCAGGTGTCCTCCATGGCCAGAAAGACCGCCGAGAGCGACATCAAGGCCGACGGCAAGGGTCCTCAACAAAAGTCTGGTGCCCACGATCCTGGCGCCGGATCCAAGTCCAAGTCTAACAACAAGGGCGAGGAACGCGACGGCCAACAATTTAACATCAAGGAAATCAAGCTCGACATGAACAGCATCATCCTCTCCGCCTTCACCTCATACCTCCTCTACCGCTTGGTCGTCCCCGGTGAGAACTCGCGCGAAATCACATGGCAAGAGCTGAGAAACACTTTCCTCGACAAGGGTCTTGTTGAGAGACTTGTCGTGGTCAACAACAACAAGGTTAGAGTACATGTCCACCAGCAGTCTGTTGCTGCCATGTACCCCGAAAGCCCCGCTGCTCACGGAAACTTCTACTACTACTTCTCCATTGGCTCTGTTGAAGCCTTTGAGCGCAGACTCGACGATGCGCAGGCCGAACTTGGTATCCCATCATCAGAGAGAATACCCGTTCAGTACAGCCGCGAGGTTTCATGGGCCGACACAGTTTTGAGCTTTGGTCCCACCATTCTCTTCATTGGTGCGATCTTCTGGCTTTCAAGGAGAGCCGCTAGTGGAGCCGGTGGCGGTGGTAGTGGTGGCATCTTTGGCATGGGCAAGAGTCGTGCCAAGAAGTTCAACCACGAAACCGACGTCAAGGTCAAGTTCGCCGATGTCGCTGGTATGGACGAAGCCAAGGTCGAAATCATGGAGTTCGTCAACTTCTTGAAGGAGCCTGAGAGATTCCAGAAGCTCGGAGCAAAGATTCCTAGAGGTGCTATCCTTTCTGGTCCCCCCGGTACTGGTAAGACTCTGCTCGCAAAGGCAACCGCTGGTGAGTCTGGTGTGCCGTTCTTCAGTGTCAGTGGTTCAGAGTTCGTCGAAATGTTCGTTGGTGTTGGTGCCTCGCGAGTACGTGATCTGTTCCAGAATGCTAGAAAGAGCACACCGTGTATCATCTTCATTGATGAAATCGATGCTATCGGAAAGTCAAGATCGAAGCAAAACTTCGGTGGTGGCAACGATGAGAGAGAGGCTACGCTCAACCAGATTCTTACGGAGATGGACGGTTTTGCCAGCACTGAACAGGTGAGTTCTGATAATACTTACAACAGTTGTGTGACATTCTAACAATTCGCTACAGGTCATTGTCCTTGCTGGTACCAACCGCGCAGATGTCCTGGATCAGGCTCTTATGCGTCCCGGTCGTTTCGACAGACACATTTCCATCGACAAGCCCACCATGGATGGTCGCAAGCAAATCTTCGCCGTCCACCTGAAGAACATCGTAACAAAGGAGGATATCGAATACCTCAAGGGTCGTTTGGCAGCACTTACTCCTGGATTCTCTGGAGCAGATATTGCCAACTGCGTCAACGAAGCCGCTCTGATCGCTGCTCGTGGTGGCGCTGACACTGTCAAGATGATCCACTTCGAACAAGCTATCGAGCGCGTTATTGGCGGTCTCGAAAAGAAGTCGTTGGTTCTCTCGCCTGAGGAAAAGCGCACAGTTGCATACCACGAAGCTGGTCATGCCATCTGTGGATGGTACTTCAAGTACGCCGACCCTCTGCTCAAGGTCTCAATCATTCCTCGTGGCCAGGGAGCTCTTGGTTATGCCCAGTACCTTCCTTCAGGCGACACCTACCTCATGTCTTACCTCCAGCTTCTTGACCGCATGGCCATGACTCTTGCTGGACGTGTGTCTGAGGAGATCCATTTCGAGACTGTTACATCTGGAGCATCCGACGATTTCAACAAGGTGACTCGCATGGCTACTGCCATGGTCACCAAGTGGGGAATGTCACAGAAGGTCGGCTACCTCTACTGGGAGGACGACCCGAACCAGCTCACCAAGCCCTTCTCGGAGGAAACCGCCCGCAACATCGACCTTGAGGTCAAGCGCATCGTCGACGAAGCCTACAAGCAATGTCGCGATCTCCTCGAGGAGAAGAAGAAGGAAATCGGCATTGTCGCTGAAGAGCTTCTCCGTAAGGAGGTTCTCACTCGCGACGATCTCGTCCGCTTGCTCGGCCAAAGACCTTTCGAGGACAAGGGCGACTTTAGCAAGTACTTTGGCGGCCGTGGTGACCGTGAGGGTCCCGGTGCCGGTATCCCTGGTATCCCCGAGAAGTCAGATGGACCCATCCTCCCTCCTGGCTCGCAGAACCCTGCACCCGTGGTGTTCAAGGACCTGAAGCAATAGAAAATCTCAACCAGTTCGCTTCTTTTTTCCCATGTATAGAATGAACGAACCTGGAGTTTCGGGACGGACAGGGGCATTTTGGCGTTCTTTTTCGGCATCTTTTTGTCTTTATATTGCGCATAGCGGATTCCCTTTCTTTTGTATTATTATTCTTTCCTCCTCATCTCCTCCCTTCTCCAGTGTACAGAATCGTGTGTGCGGCGTAGCTGAGGCGTCAGTCGTAGGATAGGCTCTGCACAAATCAGCGGTAAATAGTTCCTTGCTCCACTCTTCCAAATTCATCATATTATGATCAGACTACCATCTTCATGGACTCTTCTTGTTCACCTTCCGTTTCTAGAGGTTGCGCTCACTTCTGAGGGGCTGTGATCACAGTCCAGAGGCACGTATGCATTGGTCGCGGAAGTGCGGCCCTGTCAACCGCGCTTCCCAACTCTTCCGGCCGAGCATCGTGTATGAATTCTTGGTTTGCAGCGCCCAGCTGTGGGCCACACCTTACGGGCCTCCACATCGCGTTGCAGCAGTGAGCGCTATGACAAGAGCGGGGGTGGATGCCAGATGGAGTCTCTGATGAGGTGGGTGGATGACACGGACGGCAGTTTCCTTTGTGTGGCGTTCAGAGATGAAGCTTTTCTTGACCCTCTTGAGTCTTGGCCCTCTTCTCTTCTTTTTAGCCGCTTCGCTTTGTTCTGGAAGGTTTGGACATGGAGAAGAGCATGGGTGGGATAATCTCAGGGTGGAGTTGTGACCTTTGTGGAGATGACAGGACCTCTTATATCTTGCTTGCTAACATGGGCGTGATAGAGTAGCTTCAGGTAACTTAATCATGTTGCTGGCTATCTACTGTACAATTAGCTTGCTTGATCTGCATGGTTCGTAGAGGCAGTTGCAATTTTGCTTCGGCCGAGTTAGATGAGTTGTCTGATGCGGACATTGATGGACAAATTTCCTTGACCCTTGCCCCGCTTTCTTTGGTGCCCCGCGTGAGGAGTTGATATGTGGTGGCTGGAGGAAGCTATCCGGCACCTGCCTCCCTCTTGCAGATGGCCACATATTTAGCTGTAGAACAGCAAAGAGATTACAGACTCTCTGAGTCGCCCAAGGCGAGTGTCGCCAGAACGAAAGCAGAGGTATGTCTCACCTCTGTCCAAATCGCATCGTGCATCTCTACAGCTGCGTCCATCAGCGATGGGATGCTGGAGCGTGTAAGGCACGGCGTCGTATAAGATCCTACGTGTGCTGTGTATCCATTTCACCCCGCTAGAAGATATTAACCTCAGTCCTTGCATATCTCCGGCATGCGGCACTCCCTATCAGAACTCTTGTCTTTCTGCAAACGTGACATGGTACGTACGAAAGGTACATCGATGATGCCTAACCTTCGTACAACAAGATCCCACCTTGCTGCATAGAGATCCTGCCAGCAAACAATCATCACTCGTGACCTGATTTTTTCTGACGTGATACAGAGATCAGATGCACTCCGCATGCCTTGCAGCATGGACTTGCTGGCGGGCTAGGTGTCATGACCTGTCCTGAGTGATCAAAAGATGCATACAGCCGAGGCGAAGCAGGATGATCGACATCATCGCGGTTCTCCACATCATCTCAAAAAAAAAGTCTCCACGACCCCATGGGCACAGCACAACCGATCTTCCAAACCTTGGGGTCGAGCGAACCAAGATCTCCCTCATGGGTCGCACACGCGTAACACGTTGCCTAGGGTCTGAAACACTGGATCTTCTTGACTTGATCTTGGGAGAGCCGTTTGTTGCCTCTCCCTGGTAAAGCGTGTTTTCCAAGAATCACACCTTGCTGCAAGATGGAGGCTGTTGAACCGAAGTGAATGACCGATGGATGAGTGATACCTCCGGCCGCTTACTACTGCAATGCACCCCTCTCTTCAAACACCTGTGCCGTGCCTGCATAGATGATCAATATATGCAGGCTGACACTTTTACTCGGTGTTGCAGCTTCCCTGAAGAATAATTTACCCCGCGGCTCTGGGCAGCTACTAGCTATCCCAATGGCATCATGAGGTTACTCGGCAGGGGAAGTGAGTGAGTAGAAATTATTTAAATTGGAACGTAGGACCGTCACTTTGTCACTGGGTTACTCAAGACGCACGGGAAGCTGCACCGCATCGTGCTTTCCCTCTTCGCAATCAGGTCCCTTCTTCACCAATTCCTCGTTTCCAAATTTGTCTCTGCATTGAGACAGCACCGCCTTGAAGATGTCCGGTTTCAAGAGTCTTGCCCTGCTATTGGCAGCTCAGCTCGCCAATGCTCAGGGTGGCTACCCTAATCCTCCCGTTGATGGTTTGCCTGTAAGTCACTTGTTCTCCCCAGAGGCACACACAGCCCCTTCAAGACCAGACCAATACAAGATCTTGAGCCAATGCAGTGCGCGGCCACTGAGAGTACGACATCTGCCCTTAGAAGCCTTGCTCTCATCAGCATCCCACGGCATTGGCAACAGTTCTTGCATTGCGATCGCTCACCAATCCCGAGCCTATGCTTTGAGGAGGCCCAGTTTCAACATCTCAATGTTTCAACAGTCAATTGACACCCTCACAGTTCCCTGGTACCAACTACCCTGGCTCCGAAGTCCCCTACGCCGTGGCTGGTGCGAAGTTCAACCAGACCTCTCCCCCTTACTACCCTTCTCCCTGGGGAACCGGTGCTGGAGAATGGGCAGGTGCTTATGAGAAGGCCAGAGCATTCGTCTCTCAATTGACTCTGGCCGAGAAGGTCAACTTGACCACTGGTACGTTCATTCAATGACTCTTTTGCAATTGGACCCAACTAACAGTTCGCAGGTGTCGGGTTAGTCTATCTCATCACTTAAAATGCTCCCGAGCTCTTGTAGCTAATCGCTTTCTAGTTGGGAGTCTGAGCTCTGTGTTGGTAATACTGGTTCCATCCCACGTCTGGGCTTCAAGGCCCTCTGTCTGCAGGACTCCCCATTGGGTGTCAGATTCGGTATGTGGTGAGCCGTCCACAGAAGAGTATCCTGTGTACTGACAAGATTCAGGTGACTTCGTTTCCGCATTCTCCGCCGGCGTTACTGTTGCTGCCACATGGGACAGAAAGCTTGCCTACGAGCGTGGCCATGATATGGGCAGCGAACACCGCGACAAGGGCGTCGATATCATGCTTGGTCCCGTTGTTGGTCCTCTTGGCCGCAGCCCCGAAGGTGGACGTAACTGGGAAGGCTTCAGCCCTGACCCAGTCCTTTCTGGTGTTCTGAACGCCGAGACCGTCAAGGGTATCCAGGATGCTGGTGTCATTGCTTGCACTAAGCACTACATCCTCAACGAGCAGGAGCACTTCAGACAAGGAGGTCCCAACATCTCCGACGCCGTCTCTGCCAATGTCGACGACATCACCCTCCACGAGCTCTACGTCTGGCCTTTCGCTGATGCTGTTCGTGCTGGTACCGGCAGTGTCATGTGCTCTTATAACCAGGCCAACAACAGCTACGTCGTAAGTGGAAGAACACCACTTCAACGGACTCTACTGACCAAGTTTAGTGCCAAAACTCTCACCTCCTGAACAAGGTCCTCAAGGCCGAGCTCGGTTTCCAAGGCTTCGTCGTCTCTGATTGGGCTGGCCAACACTCCGGTGTTTCCAGTGCTCTCGCTGGTCTCGATATGACCATGCCCGGAGATGTCAGCTTCGACAGCAAGACTTCGTTCTGGGGTGCCAACCTCACCATCGCCGTGTTGAACGGAACCGTCCCCCAATACAGAATCGACGACATGGCTGTTCGTATCGTTGCTGCCTGGTACCTCGTCGACAGAGAGGACACTCAGCTCGAGGATGGCCCCAACTTCTCCTCGTGGACCTCAAGAACCGAAGGATACCGTCACTACATTGCCCAAGAAGGCTTTGAGAAGATCAACTCTCACGTCGATGTTCAGGGCAACCACCGCGACAACATCCGCGAGGTCGCTGCCAAGGGTACTGTCCTGCTGAAGAACAAGGGCGGTCTGCCGCTCAAAGGAACTGAACAACTCGTCGGTGTTTTCGGCGAAGATGCTGCCGACAACCAATACGGTCCCAATGGCTGCTCAGACCGTGGATGTGACAACGGTACCCTTGCTATGGGATGGGGATCAGGCAAGTGATACTGTTTGGCGATCGTAACAAAGAGACCCAATGCTGACTGAAGTTGTAGGAACTGCCAACTTCCCTTACCTGGTTGCCCCTCACACTGCCATCGAGAATGAAGTCCGCTCCCACGGCAAGTCTGTCGAGAGCATCTTGGACAGCTACGCCTACAGTCAGATTGACGTTCTTGCCCAACGCACTGACGAAGTCAATGGTGCTTGCATTGTGTAAGTTTCTATAAATCAACACCAAGTACTCCTAGAGACTAATAGATGGACTCTAGCTTTGCCAACGCAGATGCTGGCGAGGGCTATATCATCGTCGACGGCAACCAAGGAGACCGCAACAATCTTACTCTCTGGCAAGGTGGTGAGGCTGTTATTGAACACGTCTCATCTCTCTGCAAGAACACTATCGTTGTCCTTCACACAGTCGGTCCCGTTCTGATCAACGACTGGTGAGTGTACTCTGTTCTATTTGGTCAAAACTCAGCGCTAACTAGCCTTCTAGGTACGAACACGAGAACATCACTGCCATCCTTTGGGCTGGAGTTCCCGGACAAGAGTCAGGCAACGCCATCGTCGATGTCCTCTACGGCAAGGTCAACCCCTCAGGCAAGCTTCCTTTCACCATGGGTAAGACACGCGAGTCGTACGGTACCGATCTTCTCTACGAGTACAACAACGGTGGTGCTCCTCCTCAGACCCAATTCGAGGAGGGTGTCTTCATCGACTACAGAGCCTTTGACAGAAGCGGTGAAACCCCTGTCTACGAATTCGGTTACGGACTTTCGTACACCAACTTCAGCTATTCTGACATCTCGGTCTCGGTCAACACCGCTGCTCCCGCCTACAAGCCTAACTCAGGCTTCACCGATGCCGCCCCTATCTACGGCACTGTCTCGAACAACTCTGCCGACTACGTCTTCCCCGATGATGTCAGACGCATCGAGTACTACATGTAAGTCTTGCCTAAATTGGTTGGTTATCAGGACTTCGACTAACCCATACAGCTACCCCTTCCTTAACTCGACCAGCCTTCGCGCTTCCTCAGGCGACCCCTACTACGGCAGCAACTACAGCTTCCCCGCCGGTTCGTCATCCAGCGCACCCCAGCCTCTCCTTCCTGCTTCAGGAGCATCAGGCGGTAACCCCGGTCTGTACGATGTCCTCTACACCGTCACTGCCACTGTTACCAACACTGGTGCCGTTGAGGGCGAGGAAGTCCCTCAGCTCTACATCTCCCTTGGTGGTCCCAACGACCCGGCCGTTGTCCTCCGCCAGTTCGACAAGTTCTCAATCGCCCCCGGTGCCTCCAAGACCTTCACTGCCGAGATTACTCGCAGAGACGTCAGCAACTGGAGCCCTGAGCTTGACGACTGGTACGTCAGCGAGTACCCCAAGACCGTTTACGTTGGTTCTTCCAGCAGAAAGTTGCCTCTCAAGGCTGCTCTTCCTGCTAACGGTGCCACTTCTCCTGGTACTGGTAACGGTGGCTCCGGCAATGGCACCTACACCGTTCCTCCCGTCTCAGTCTCTAGCTCTGTCCCTGGCACTGCCACCCTTCCCTCTTCCTCAGCTTCCAAGTCCTCGTCGAGCTCGAAGTCATCATCGCACTCTACCAGCCATTCGACTTCCAAGTCCTCGTCCCACTCGTCTTCGTACTCTACTACCAAGACCCATGGTCCAACCTCGTGGACCACCTACACCATGCCCACTGGCTACCACTCTACTTCATAGATTGAGGAAGACTGTAGAAAAGAGAGCAATATGGAAAAGCAGGAACAAACATGTTACGCTCGTTTTTAGCTTGACGACTTGATGAACAGGAGAGAGACGCAGAAGATCAAAGTTCTTTGACACACTTTGTAAATATGGAGAAAGATTCAGAGAAAGGAAATAACACATGAAATATTCCAGTCGCTCCAAAGCTTGGTGTCTATCTTGATGGTGCTGCTATGTGATATGCGACATGCTACTGACAGCCCTTCACGATTACAATTCCTCTATTGTTTCTCGCCTCCGCTATCTTGAAACCCTTGTTATATGTAAAGGGACGTTTTGTCCTCGTCCCTCGATACCATCGTATCTTCTCAGTCTGTTCCTTTTGGGCCTTGATCACCTACTCCACCTTGCCTTGTGCGTATGTATCCCTCAAAGTTTAGAGATGTGATCTGCGTTTTCACGATCGCTCCTTCCTCATGTTCCTGGTTGCTCCTTCCCTCTTTCACAATCCCGAAATTTCTCAATCGCACCTTCCTCATGTTTTCAATTCGCTCCTCCCTGGCATCGTTGGTCGTGCCTCCCTTGTTAGTGGAACGCCCCTTCCTGATTTGAACAGATGATTCCTCCCCTCCACTTGGAGCGTTTTCTCGAAAGTGTTTTCCTTGTTGTTCTGTTCTGGTCTTGGGCACTGATATAGTGTTTAGTACTGATTTCTTGGAAGCCTCTGTATCGTTGATTACGAGTATTTGTTATCGGGTGTTCTGACATCGATCGTTGTCTCCTGGCTTGTTTCTTCCTTTCTCTGGAAAACGCTTTTGTTGGGTCTTGTTTAGTTGTTTGTTACTATATCTTTTCTCGTTTTAGGAAAGAAGAAACAACGACCTTAGGCTAAGTTAGGTTTATCGTCCGCTTATGTTATCGGCAAACAAAATTTGAGAAAGGGGTATGATTAAGTATAAAGAGTGAGGAGACATAGACTGCTTAGGAAGAACATGAGGGGTGAGAGCACACAATTAGGTCATGTTAACAGATGGAATTAGTAAACAATCAGAAGATGGCTGCGGCGGCAAAAAAACAAAACCCATACAAGTAAGTATATACTACATCAAGTGTAGCTGCGAGGCCCTGACTGTTATTTCTCTTATGAGGTGAAATAGAAGGAAGGGTGCGATGCGTTCTCGGGAAAAAAGGAAGGAATAGTTCATTTCACATCTTGGTGACAGAGAAAGAAGGAACGAATCACCGGTCGTTCCTTCTTAGTTTGTTGAGATATTCTTCTTGTCTCCATCACCGCCTGATACCTGGTTCTCATCCAACCCACATCGTGTAAAAGCGTGCCTCCGAGTAGTTAGTTGGGCTCGTAGGCATCGTTTGTTTCGATAGCTTCCAGATCAGGCTCCCAGTGTTTATCGGGTTGACGAACCCTACAGAAGAAGGATCAAATCCATCTGCAGATGCGTTGTAGACCACAGACTTTAAGGCCTCGGCATCGACATAGATATAGTATCGGTAGCGTTGTAATCGTACGGCTCGAGTAAATCAACAAGGGTGTCGTTGAGCCAGAGCATTGGTTGGGAACAGGCGCGTAAACAAGGCCCTCCGTCGTTGCGGTGCGTAAAGATCGGCGAAACACCTGACTGGTGATGTTGATTATGATTGTCGGCCCGTAAAAGCATTCTCGGGCATCTGTGATTGGCCTCTTCAAGTGACAAAGTAGAGCTGGAAACGACATGTGCTTGAGATGCTCGATGCCAGAAGGAGTTGAGATATGCAAACGACAACCGAGATTGATGACGTCCATAGAATCGTAACCTCACGGACTGTCTGACAATGAAGCAATTCTGGAGGATGAACTACGTGTGTGTACAGTCACACCAAAAAGCTGTTTCTTACGTATAGCAGGAAAGGAATCGATCCAGTTGCGGATGTCTCTCAAGACCTTAAAGTAAGGTGCCTTCTCTAGTTTTTCGGCATAAAAAGCGGCGCTCTGAGCTTGCTTTTTTGCTCTGAAAATAGGATCTTCTTTGATTCTGAGTTTCTCCCTCAAAATAATGCGTTCAATTTTCTCTTCGCGCCAAGCAGGATCGTTTGCGTATCTACGGCGATGCCACATAGCAGAGGCTGTTGGGCTCATAAGGCGCGGCTCGGAGTCCTCTGTTGATCTGTCTAGAGGCGGATATGTGGATATGAGACGTGGGTTAGTGGTGGGGGCTAGCACCAGTGAGAGGGTGCTCACACGAGCGGCGACATGTTTGGTGATCTGTCGACAGATATCCATTGCAAACATAGTCATCGGGTCTTTGGAGGCTATGATACGGACAAGAGCTTATTCGACAATGTCGAATCCAAGAAGGTTGGCGGCACAGGGCCGAGCCAGAGCCATGGCACGTGCATGGGGAGTGACTTCATCCAAACAAGCAGTCAGTGTCACTTTCGGTTTCGCAATCTTGATGTTGATCTTGATCTTGTCTTGATCTTGCCCTCTCCATCTTCTTGATCAGAGCTCGACCTCTATACACAATGGCGCCCGCACTCCAAATATCTATCCCGACAACGTCAACGGGCGAAGAAGGCGGCAAGGCCTACACCCGCTATCACATCCAGCTTGCGCTCCCTATTCGCACCCACGAGACGCTCAAACGCTACTCGGACTTCACGACCCTCCACGACAACTTGGTCTCCCAAACCGGCGCCGCACCTCCTGTCTCTTTGCCGCCGAAATCCTGGCTCCGTCGCACCGTCGACAACCCGACTTTGACCGAACAACGACGCCGCGGTCTTGAAGCCTACGTACGAGCCATCGTCGACGCCCAAGATGCACGCTGGCGCTCCTCCACCGTATGGCGCCACTTCCTCTCATTACCCCAAGACGACAAGGCCTCAAGGTTACAACAACAAAATGACTCTGTCACCGACCCCTCCGCATGGCTAGACCTCCACCGCGACGTCAAGAACCAACTCCACACTGCAAGGCAACTGCTCAAGAAGCGAGACGCCGCAGCCACAGCACAAGAACAACACGCCATTTCCGCAGACGCAAAAGCAAATCTAGTCCGCGCAGCAACCGGTCTAGCCCGCCTCGACGACGCCCTCACCAAACTCTCAAAAAAGCCCAAAGACTCCTCCGACGACGATGGCGGATGGGACCAATCCTCCTTAGGCGAACGCGAACTCCGCCGCAGAGGTGACATGCTGGCCTCTGCCCGCGCCGAAACCGAAACTTTAGAAAGCACTCTCAAATCTCTAGTCGTCAAACCCCAAGGCAGCATGCTCTCCGCCTCCACCTTCGCCGCCTCAGCGTCCGAAACAGACAAACGCGCCCTCTGGGGCGACACCCCCACTGCAACTGCTAGATCCTCCCGCCGCGTTCTAGGTGGCCCAGCCCAAGAAACCGATCGCACGCGCGAATTAGACAACCAAGGCGTTTTGCAATTACAAAAACAAGTCATGGGTGAGCAAGAACAAGATGTTCTTGAGATCGGCAAAGCGGTGACGAGGATGAAGGAGATGGGAATTATGATCAATGAGGAATTGGTCGTGCAGAATGAGATGTTGAGTATGATGGATCAGGATGTGGATAGAGTGCAAGGAAAGATTGATGTTGCAAAGAAGAGAATCAAGAAGATTCACTGAGTGTTTCGGGAGAAGAGAGAAAGCAGGGGGAGATGTTTTTCGTTCGTGTTTTTGGTTTCGCGATAGCACTTGGATACCCTTTGTAATTGTTCTTTTTGGTTTGTATAGAGTAGCATTTCATCTGACCACCACTTTCTTCGTCATCTGCTTTGCTCGACTTTTATTTGTGACATCTTTGCACAGGCACTGTGAGATAGACGGGGCTTGGTTGGACATGTTGAACCACGATCACAAAAATCATGATAGAACATGGGAAAACAGATGTGTTATGATGAAACATGAAGCGACTCATTCTCATCAATACTCCTTAAACCTGTTCACAAGAATGAAAAACCATGCAAGATCTTAGCGAGATGGAAAAAGTGGTTCAATACGAAAAAGTCTCAATTCCAATCGATACTCCTAAAAGAGTTTCTCAAAAAAAAAATTTGAACCACCACCCATCCAGCCATTCGTCGGGTACCTGCCCAATAAAAATGCCCGGAGGGGGGAAAAAGAAGAGGAAGAAAATCTAATGTATACAAGAAGAAAATAAGAAAAAAGATGCGACAATAGCGAATGTATGCCTCAACAAGCGGAAAAGCCTGGAGTTGTTCTGGTGTGTTGATAGTAATACAGGGATATCAAAAAGTTGATCATTGGGTATAACACCGCCAGCGAGAGTAAGTGTAGTGCGTGTGTGCCGTTGAACAAGCAGGGGAGGAAATAATCAATCAGAAGCGGGTCATGTGGACCGCCTTGGGTATCTGTGAATCCAGAAAGAACGCCGATGCACCACCCTGAAGAGATATGTTCATCGCCGGAAACTCCAATAGTAGTAATGCTTTGTGGGACAAAGGAGAAAATGAGACCGAAAGCAGCAGATTCGGATCTGCTATGATGTGTTGGAAGATGGAGATGCAAAGGCGTGAGTCTCGTTAAATGTTCATCGTTCGGTGCTGGAGGTGCGGCTCAGCGGTCCTTGCCACTCTGGCCATTGAGGTCTTCTCCTGCGTTCACTGGATGCGCGCTTGAAGATCTTTCTAGACCATGATCTCGAACCTTGTCGTATGGATTCCGCCCGCGGACCAGAGACTATAGGGGTAGGTTCGTCTTTCATCTCGCTCGAGGACAAGGCGATGGGCGAGTCCTTTCTGATGCGGACGAATAGTTTGGCGTCGCGGTAGCGTTCGCCATATGAGTTGAAGAGAGCTAAGTGGCGGTAGCCTTGTTGGAGGCTGGTGAGTTTTGCGGTAAAGGTGGCAAGGAGCGTGCTGTTAGACGAGGCGTTGCGTCCATCCGGTGAATTCCAGACTGTGCATCGGACGAAGACCAGGCTTGGATATTTGGTCTCAAGAGAAACTCTGAAGCAGTCACCAAAGTTTGGATCAAATCCATTGCCTTCGATCAATCTGGTTCTTCTCTTGACAGATGGTCCGATACCAGAAGCTTGAACATCGATACCACCATCGACTTTGGCATATCCGCGAGATTTGTTGTCTTCGGCGGTATACACCTCGAACTCGACGTAAGGATTCATCCCGAGCTCAGGATTGTGATTACGTGGTCGAGGAAGACGCTGAGCTGATATGATGTCCACACTGAATTGCACGAGATGCTTCCCTCTTTTGTGAAACCTGAGAGTGTCAAGCAAAGACCCACTGGTTTGAGACTGCTTGTTGTCGCGCATCTCGTCGGGCTTGAGAACGTATCCAGTGCGGTCAGTTCCAGCAGCAAACATGGCTTCATTCATCTGCATGTGGATATCGTATGTTTGCCAGTTCAAAGCGGCCATCTGTACTCCACGCTTCCATGACTGAAGCGGGTTGAAGTTCGAGGAGTCGATGCGCATAGCAGCAGGGTAAACCCTCATGAGGTACTGAGAGTTGTGGTTTTCCAATTGACTCTTGACTCCAGGATCTTTAGAGATGCGCTCGAATGTGTTCTCAGCAAAGGAATAGATGTGGTTGTAGGTTCGTGCTTCTTGAGCAGAGAAGTCAGAATACTTTATGCCGCAAGCGTAAACACCCAAAGCACCCAGAGCAGGCACAATGTTACTAGTCTTCTTGCTGTTATTGTTGTTCTTCTTCCTGGAATCCACAGATGTAGGAGCAGTGTCGCTATCCTCGGAAGAGCTCGATGTTGATGGGACGGTACTCTGTGCGGATGAAGAACCGCGAAGTACAGGCCAAGTGTTCGATGGTCTGGTAGTAAGTCCATCACCATTTACAGCATTTTGGAGGGGCGAAGGAGGGACGCTGTTGTCCGTAGCTCGGCTGAACGGAGAGCTGAAGCTTCTTTGACGGCGAGCGTTAGCGTTGTCTGTAAAGTTCTGGCCTTCAAATTGCTGAGAGGCTGCTTTGACTTTGATCAAGATTTTATTCTTGAGCTCTTCTGGCGAAGGGAGCACTGATGCGTTTTCGACCAGAGGTGTGGTGAGCAGAGCATCTCCAAAATAGAGCTTCATGATGTTGACCATGTGCAGCTGTTGGTCTGGATTACAATGAACTTCCAGTGAGATGATCAGCGGGTAGACTGATGATGCAAAAGCATATCGCGCGATAACAGCAATACAATCTTCGAACATGACTTCGGTAGTCAATGTACGACCATGATTGACGATGGGTAGGCCGTTCTTGCCATCCCAACAATCGATCTCAATGCACCTACATCCCTTGACCAATGCAGAGATGTATCCTTCAACACTTGAAAGTCCAGCAACCTGGCGACCCATGAGGTAGGTGTTGTGAGAACTCGAGATGAAATACTCGTTCAGAGGTCGATCAAGGGTAGGATCGGACTTGATCGAAGCAGTAGCACCGTTTGAGCCAGAAGAAAGGAATGTCTGGAAAGCCTGCAAATTCATAGTGGGTGGTAGCTGCCGGTCAGCGGCCTTGCCAGAAGCACTTCGGCAATAAAGCTCGAACTTGCTTTCCCACGAAGCACGATCCTTCTCGACATCGATGCGCTGCTCTTTGCGCAAGAATTCGAGGAAGGCCTCCAAGCTAAGCTCCGGCTCATCTGAGCGTTTGATGCCGTAGTAGAGGGACTGAACGTCTTTGCGGATCTTGAATAAATTCACAAAGTACTGGTATTGCGAGTAGTTGAGCATACCCACCAAATCGCGGTCCGCGTGGTTGAAGTGCGCACGAACAGTGTTGATGGAGCAGTTGATTTCGAGCTTACGACAGATCCACTTTGCATCCTCGAAATCGATTTTCGGTTCAGCGTCAGGGTTCTTGCGTGACGTGGCTTGTTTCCACGCCATTCTCATGCTGCGCTCACTCTTCTCGGGATTTGCTGATAGTGCGTTCATAATCTCAATACGCTCGCGTGACACGCCGTTCAGGGCATCGGTCCAGAGCTTGACAATGTAGTCGTTGGGTGCGATAAGGTGCATTGTCTTGATAGAACTGCCCTTGGAGCGCTCGTAGGCGTCGTAGACGATGGTAATCCAGCATCGCTCTTGATCGTGGGGTATTTGAATGTCCTGACGTGATGATTTGGCCTCAGCACCAACTCGAATGTCGCGGACATCATCTATGTAGAATTGCTTGGACGGGTTCGAGGGGTTCCAGCAGACCTTGGCAGCCAATGGATCCAGACGAAATTTGAGAACTTTGCGCTTCTTTTTGGTCACCTTCGTGAGCCAGGTACCTTGTTCCAGGACTGAAGAGATGGTTGGAGCGACTCCACCTTCGGCTAGCGCTGCTGAACTCTTACGGCTGGCAAGGGATCCGAATGTGCTTGTTTGATCCGGAGGAGGAAATGTACTAACAGAGTCCTCGTTGCCATCCTCCGAAGTGCGTCCTAGGTCAAGGTCTGACATGTCGCCGGCTAGATCGGATTGGCCAGTACTGTCGCTCCTTCTGCGCACCAAGACGGGACCGGCGCTTTGATCGCGGATTCGGTTCGTTTGGGTGGTGGATGGACGTCGTCTGAGTCTGTTGTGTGCACCACGAGACAAACGGCGGATGAGACCGGTACCCTTGGACATGCCAAAGGCTTCGGTCATGGAGCTGTAGGACGACGAGATAGCGGGCGAGGAGGAGGGGTATTCGGACATGGCTGATGGAGGTAGAGATATGGGAGCGGCCCGATCAACGGAGCGTTGGTAGTGTGACATGGAGAAAGCATCTTGAGGGCTGCTGGCGGCCGTCGAGGCCTTGGAAGCA
>JGI24891J29808_1000287_pt1 | contig 43738 bp, 36 predicted proteins | sample FreactcultuFSWF8_FD_29808 | JGI IMG/M metagenome (IMG submission 29808) | reverse complement strand
CGGGTCGTCGTCGCTACTGTGGGAGTCTCGGCGGCGGTGGCATATGTGCGGCGGGCGAAGGCATTGGTAGAGGCGCGGAACAGACACTGAGCTTGCCTCCAGGGCTGCTGCTGCCATAGCCGTGGCTGTAACATCTTGTCTGCTGATTGAGTGAATGCACGGCGAGAGGAAATTATGAATTGCTCCAACGCCTTGTCCGACTCTCCAATCTAAACCCTAAGCTTGTGCCGCCAAGACGTGGAACTTTGAACATTTCTGGACGGACGGTTGAAGTCCGGCGCTTTCCTCTTCCTCCTTGCTGTTGCCTGCCCTTTCTTTTCCCTCGACCGCGCTTTCCCTTGCAAGCAGCCGCGCTGGACGTGTGTTGTTTCCCCAGCGATGAGACCTCGAGTTAAAGTGGTTCCTTCTTGTGCTTCTGCCATTCAAGGCGTGCCATGGCCTAATCAGTGTTTTACATGTCACATATAATTCAGGAGTCAACTGCCAAACTCTGATGTGTAGTTGTAGAGGTGTACTGTTTTGCATTCATTTTATGTGATGTTGTGAAGACGTTTTAATAATAATGAGGCTGGGATTTGTGCTCTCATACACACGAAGCATCATTCTGCAAGTCGCGAGACGTGGAGCGCGAGAAAGCCCGTGCATTTGATGTTCAAAGCCAAAGCAAACAACATCTCTTCCAGTTCTCTTCAAATCCCTTCCCTCAGCATCCGCCAACGTCGTCGACGTCTTCTATAATTCACCCATCGACCGGGAGACCGCCTCGAGCAGCCGTGACAGCAAGTCCCTGCCGAATTGACTGCAGCCCTCCTCGACCTGGTCCCAAGTTCCCGCTCCCTCGCACGCAGCACTCCTACTCGGCGCGTCAATTGTTTCAAGAGCATCAGTATCCAGCAGACCGCCCGCTTTGCTCCAACTGCACTGCCATTGCTCCCATCTTATCCAACACGCACAGCTCGTGTCCGAAAGCCCTTGTTACGTGCGTTCTCTCGCGTGCCCAGAAGCCGATTACCCGATTCGGACGTGTTTGTTGTGCCCGCCCAGACTGACTCGACTTGACCAAAGCAGCCACTCCACTACTTCTTCCTCACGCCTACCACTTTGTCTAACCATCTCATCCTCATATCAACATGCCTCCCGTACGTATACCTCTTGCTATACCCTCACTGTCGCTTCCTTCTCTCACTGCCAAGCCTCCCTTGCTGCTCACCTTGACGCGTCCACAACTAACACATCAGCTCTCAGGCCAGAGCAGTGAGACGCGCCGTGACGAACGAGAACGATGAGAACGCCGCCACCACTCGTCTGACACGCGCAAAGGCCGCTGCCTTGTCGCAACCCGACGCCATCGCCGGTGACCCACCTAAGAAGGCCGCTCTTGGCGTCAAGCGTGCTACTACCACCACCACTACCGCTGCTGCCACCCAGCCCACCAGAAGACGCGCTGCCCTCGGCGATGTCAGCAATGTTACCAAGAACGAGACCATCGACACAAAGGCTGCCCCTGCCAAGGGTGGTAAGTTGAGAGACGCACAGAAGCCTACTGGCATCACCAAGCCCTCAACTCGCACCGCTTCGACCCGCTCTGCCGCTTCCACCAAGACCGATGGTGCCGAACCCAAGGCTAAGAGGCCCATGCCTCTCTCTGGAACCTCTGGCAATGTCCCCAAGGCAAAGAGACACATGACAACCAAGATTCCCAAGGTGGAGGACGAGTTCGTGAAGGATGATGTCAAGATTGAGGCCATCGAGGAAGAGGAGGAGAGCACAACTCCCAAGGAGGAGGAGGACTTGGACGAGCCCCTGCACAAGACTTTGGAGCAGCTGGCTGCCGAGGCCAAGGACCTGGACTCCGAAGACCTTGACGACCCCCTCATGGTTGCCGAATACGTTCACGAAATCTTCGACTACATGAAGGAGCTTGAGATCACAACACTCCCTAACGCTGAGTACATGGACAGCCAGGGTGAGCTTGAGTGGAAGATGCGTGGTATCCTGGTCGACTGGTTACTCGAGGTCCACACCCGCTTCCGCCTGTTGCCCGAGACTCTCTTCCTTGCTGTCAACATCATCGACCGCTTCCTCTCAACCAAGGTTGTCCAGCTCGACCGTCTCCAACTCGTTGGTGTTACTGCCATGTTCATCGCTTCCAAGTACGAGGAGGTTCTCTCTCCCCACGTCCAGAACTTCCGTCATGTCGCCGATGATGGCTTTACCGAGCAGGAGATCCTCAGCGCTGAGCGCTTCATCCTTGCTGCTCTTGACTACGACTTGAGCTACCCCAACCCCATGAACTTCCTCCGCAGAATCTCCAAGGCCGACAACTACGATATCCAGACCCGTACCCTTGGCAAGTACCTCCTTGAGATTGGTTGCCTCGACCACCGCTTCATCAAGTACCCTCCCAGCCATGTCGCCGCTGCCGCCATGTATCTCGCTCGCCTCGTCCTTGACCGTGGTGAATGGGTAAGCACAATCGTCTTCCACTTTCTCTTCTGTTATTTATACTAATCATGATATAGGATGCCACCCTCGCCACCTACGCTGGCTACACCGAGCAGGAGATCGAACCTGTCTTCAAGCTTATGGTCGATTACCTCCACGGTCCTGTCCAGCATGACGCCTTCTTCCGCAAGTACGCTAGCAAGAAATTCCTGAAGGGTATGTTTCACCACCATCTCGTATCAACATACATTGCTAACACGTTCCAGCCTCCATCGTCCTTCGCCAGTGGGCAAAGAAGTTCGCCCCCATGTACCTTCACGACTGCGATCGTGACGGAAGCGAGACCCCTCAAATCTAGTCGTTTGAAGGTCCACTTCTTCCCATGACTGCTTATGGCTGTCCTCGATGGCAGCCTCACCCAAGCACCAAATGATCATCTTTGTCTCTTTTCACACATGGTTTCGGCGTTCCTCGAATTGCGGCAATTTGCATCGCAACTGGCATGGCGTTCACGGCGTTCAAAGCGATTCTCCATTCTGGATAATGCCGTCATCCTGCACCAGCTTCATCACGTCCACACGCAACAACAAGACTCCCCATTCACATCATCGCCTGTGCTTCTTTTTTCTTTCTTCCACGAACTCAATCCCAGACATGGACGTTGTTCTTGGACACTATGGCTCTCATGCTGTTGCACTGCAAGATCCTCTTCCAGCAACATGTCGCCACCGTCAAGACATACAACGGACCTCTACGGTAAGAGGTCCTACTTGCTGATTTTTACACGACGGATGGCTTTTTGTGGCTGCTTTTTTCTACATTTCTGTTGCTCTGTTTGCTCTTCTTCTTACAAGTATCCACTAGCTTTTTATGCTACAGCTCCTCGTCGCTCAAGCGTTGCTGGGAAACTGTAGAACGATATCCATGGGAAGCCCGGAGGGATGTACGGGAACAAGGGGAGGAACATTTGGATGAGAAGGAGTGGTCAAATTGTATTGGTTGTTCTTCTACTGTAGTCCTTGTTCTTTTCTTCCAGATTTGTACTAGTGCACAAGTAGTGACGAACTTGTTAAACTAAAGGGACAATTGCATCATCTCAATACCGCGTGCTCCAGTATGTGTTTTGCTCAAGTGCTGAGCGTCGTGAAGATGCGCATCTGTGAGACTGCAAATTGACGGTAGTTTCCCGAAGACGCGTGGTGTAACACAAGAGGACGTGCGGTTTCCAGTGCCATCTACGTACCAATGTGAATAGCAGACATGATCCCCTGATTGAGCCGTCCTACTGTTCTCGAAGGTTACAACGATATGCTGGTGTTGGAATCATTCGGAGCCCATCAGGTAGCTTGCCTGGCGAGAGACATGACACGAGCGTAGAGACGGCGGAAAACCATAAAACCACATTTTGCTTCAACAGTTCCTACGAAAACGTCACCAAGACTCTTGCTGCATATAACAGGGACCTGGGAGATCTCTTACATCGTTTGCGACAACTTTGATACCGAAGGAAGTGCGTTCAATATTTCTGTCAAGTGATCTTCTTCGCAATGCTGAGGCTAATTGGGTGACCCTGTCTCTGTGTCAGAGCTCTCGTCATGCTTCAACCCTCCTATGTTCCGCGTCATCGCGAAGCAAGACCATAGTAGATCTGATTGCTTAGTTCCTGAGACCTCTGGGGGGTTCTCGAAATGACATGATTGGATCCATTCTCCAGAACTGGTGTAGTAATCGTATTTTGATTTGACCTGAACGCCGCGCCTTCCTCCATCTATCGTAGAACTTCATTGCCAAGTTTAGATTGGCTTGATCTGGGTTAATAGTGAGCAACAGTTACTTCATAGAGATGATATTTCATGGGTTGGACGTACCTTGAAGTGCAGAGCGATCAAAGAAAATACGAGTGCCTTCAAATCTTGCACAAGATAGTAGAAGACACGGAGGCCCTCAGGGTCTTCTGATTCGTTGACATCGACAAGAGATCCGATTTTGGCAGTCTGTAAGGAGGATCAGTATGGCGAACAGTGCGAGTGGTTGGGAATGATGTTGACCTCGAAAGAAATATGCTCGTTGCCTAGGCGAATCTCAAGCTCCTGTCGACCGTCCTTGTTCTTTTGCGGCCATTTCGTGTCGTCTTCCCTGTGAATGTGTAAGGACCGTATCTCAAGGGATTTGGGAGCTAGGAAACATACTTCAGGATCTCGCTGTCCTTGATAATACGCTTGATCTCTTCAATCATGAGTGAGCTGACACACACTGTGACGGTCAGCCAGGCCCGCGACAAGAAATGTGTTTCTTCACATACTCTCTTTTCGGATCAGGGAGTCATTGCGATAGTTAGAGTTGTTGGCATAACGCGCCGAAGCAGAGCGGCCATCACCCAGGGCGCGGAAGTCGAACTCTGTAGATGGTCAACAATCATGACGGAACTTGCCAGCTGGACAGTAAATACCTAAAAACTCATGTCCGAATCTACCGGAATGACCTGAGCTGCGATAAAATTAGTAGGTGGAATTGGCAAACATGTGACTCTTGAGATATGAGAGAAGGAGCGAAAAAGCGCCATAGGCCACGATCAATTGCGAGACAAAGTAACAAGAGACTCACTAGTAGCGTAGATAGAATGGCTCGTTGCTGGCCATGATGTGTTGAAGTTTTGATGCAATGCGCAAATGATCAAGACGCGATGCGGCGTTGGACGGCGATGGAGTAGTTCGCTTATTCGGGCCTAGGCGAAGTCGGGGGTGTAAACGTACAGCTTTCCAACAAGGAGGAGGAGCTCTCCTGACAACTAGGCCGCTTTGAAGACAACAATCCACATTTTCCTTCCATACGTCTTTCGCATCTACTCAATTGCCGACCGTCCGACACTTTTCCACCCCCTACCGTCGCTTCGTTCCAATCTCCTGGTCCCAGCCTTCACTGCGCCGCTCGACCCCGTCCACAGGACCAAAGGACAGGAGACCCGCAATACCACCAGGACCTACTCTAGAGCACCCCGCGTGCATGGTCCACTGATAGACTACATCAACAATGGCGACTTTCCTCGACAATGCATACAGCTTGGTCCACCAAGACAACACGGCCGACCAGCCGTCGTTGCAGGACCTCAAGAATCAACTGGAAAAGGGCACCGACGAGTCCAAGCAAGAGACGATGAAGCGCATCCTGACAATCATGCTCAACGGCGATCCTATGCCTCAACTGCTCATGCACATCATCCGCTTCGTCATGCCGTCCAAGAGCAAAGCGCTGAAGAAGTTGTTGTACATGTACTACGAGGTCTGTCCCAAGCATGATGCTGGCGGCAAGTTGAAGCAGGAGATGATTCTGGTTTGGTATGTCTACGACTTTGGTTGATGTGTGAGATCCCATCGCTGATTGCATTTCCTACAGTAACGGTATCCGTATGGACTTGCAGCACGCCAACGAGTACATCCGCGGCAACACACTCCGTTTCCTCTGCAAGCTTCGCGACGCCGAACTCATCGAGCCCCTTCTTGCGCCCGCACGTCAATGTCTCGAACACCGCCACTCATACGTCCGCAAGAACGCCGTCTTTGCGATTGCTTCCATTCACCAACACAACGAGGCTCTTATGCCCGACGCTCCCGAGCTTCTGCAGGCCTTCCTCGAGTCCGAGAGCGATGCTACGTGCAAGAGAAACGCCTTTGCCGCCCTGATCTCAATCAGCCACGACCAGGCCCTCGAGTACTTGAGTTCTGTATTTGAGGGTATCCCCAACGCGGATGAACTGCTTCAACTTGTCGAGCTGGAATTCATCCGCAAAGACGCTATCACCAACTCCCAGAACAAGGTTGGTCAAACAGAAAAACTGCATTGAAGCTCATGCTAACCCACATCTACTAGGCGCGCTACCTCCGTCTGATCTTCGACCTCCTCGAAGCCAAAGAATCTACCGTCGTATACGAGGCCGCATCTTCACTCACAGCACTTACCAGCAACCCTGTCGCAGTCAAGGCAGCTGCTGCCAAGTTCATTGAACTGAGCATCAAGGAGTCGGACAACAACGTCAAATTGATCGTCCTCGAGAAGGTCAACCAATTGCGCCGCGTCAATGAAGGCATCCTCGACGATCTGACCATGGAGATTCTACGCGTGCTTTCTAGTCCCGATCTTGACGTCCGTAGAAAGGCTCTCAGCATCGCCATGGACATGGTCTCAAGCAAGAATGTCGAGGAGGTCGTTCTTCTCTTGAAGAAGGAACTCTCCAAGACTGTTGACGAACAATACGAGAAGGTGGGTAAGCCCGAGCCGCTGTCAAGGGATGATACTGACAAAGCCTGCAGAACAACGAATATCGCTCTCTGCTCATCCACTCAATCCACCAATGTGCTATCAAGTTCTCCGAGGTCGCTGCCAGCGTCGTTGGCCTATTGATGGACTTCATCGCTGACTTCAACAACGCCTCCGCCGTCGATGTGATTCAATTCGTCAAGGAGGTTGTTGAGAAGTTCCCCAAGCTCAGAGGAACCATCGTCGGACGCCTCGTCTCAACCCTTAGTGAAGTCCGTGCTGGCAAGGTCTACCGTGGATCGCTCTGGATCATTGGTGAATACTCCCTGGAGGCCAACGACATCCGTGAAGCCTGGAAACACATTCGCGCCAGCTTGGGTGAAATTCCCATTCTCGCTTCTGAGCAGCGTCTTCTCGAGGAGCAACCCGATGGCGAACCCAACTTGAATGATCAAGTCAACGGTAACGCGAAGGCTGCCCCGACTGGCTCACGAAAGGTTCTCGCCGATGGCACATACGCTACCGAGAGCGCTCTAACCAGCCAATCTGCGGTCAAGGCCAAATTGGAAGCCGTCAAAGCTGCACAGAAGCCTCCATTGAGACAACTCATCCTCGACGGCGACTACTACCTGGCCACTGTTCTTGCCTCTACGCTGACCAAGCTAGTCATGCGCCACAGCGAGATCTCGGACGACGAGGCTAGAACCAACGCTCTTCGCGCCGAGGCCATGCTCATCATGATCTCGATCATCCGTGCTGGTCAATCACAATTCGTCAAGCACCCCATTGACGAGGACTCGATCGACCGTATCATGTCGTGTGTTAGATCGCTGGCAGAATTTGCTCAGAAGCGCGAGCTCGAGAACGCTTTCCTTGATGACACCAGAAAAGCTTTCAGGGACATGGTCAACGTTGAAGAGAAGAAACGCGCCGAAAAGGATGCCCTTAGCAAAGCCAAGAACGCCATCCAAGTTGATGATGTCGTGTCTATTCGTCAGCTCACAAAGAAAAACGCCGTTGATGGTGCAGATGAGATTCAGCTTGACTTGGAGAAGGCAACAGGTGGTGATTCTGCCACGGAAGACCTCAGCTCTAAGCTTAGCCGTGTGGTACAGCTCACTGGTTTCTCCGACCCTGTGTACGCTGAGGCATATGTTCAAGTTCACCAATTCGACATTATCCTCGACGTCTTGCTGGTTAACCAGACCCAGGATACTCTGCAAAACCTCTCGGTCGAATTTGCCACTCTTGGTGACCTCAAGGTTGTTGAGAGACCCACGACCCAGAACTTGTCACCATTGGATTTCCTGAATGTCCAGGCTACCATCAAAGTTTCTTCTACAGACACCGGCGTTATCTTCGGAAACGTTGTCTACGAAGGCGCTTCGTCAACGGACCAGAACGTGGTCATTTTGAACGACGTTCACGTTGATATTATGGACTACATTCAACCAGCTCACTGCACAGAAACACAATTCAGAACCATGTGGACAGAGTTTGAATGGGAGAACAAGGTCAACATTAACACTAAGATGCCAGGCGGCAAGGGCTTGCGTGACTTCCTCAAGGGATTGATGAAGGTCACCAACATGAGCTGCCTAACACCCGACGCAAGTCTTAGCGGAGATTGTCAGTTCTTGAGTGCCAACCTGTACGCCAGAAGTGTATTCGGTAAGTTCAGCATATCTTTCCTTTTCTTCTGGACCGAGACTAACGACCTGTAGGCGAGGATGCTCTGGCCAACTTGAGTGTCGAGCAAGAGGGTGACAACGTCACTGGCTTCGTGCGGATAAGAAGCAGATCGCAGGGACTGGCTCTCAGTCTCGGCTCGCTCAAAGGATTAAGCAAGATTGGCGACTATGTTTGAGACGATTCAACGATGAAAGATAGACCCTGAATAAGTTGCTTATGGCAGCCAAGGATAGAGACCTTGGATGGACTTTAGCGCGAGGTAATGCTTGCGATTCATCGACCGTGACTGGGTCTGGGTGGGGTCATTACTGGCAGGCTACGGCGTAACAGAAAAGTAGAGCGGTAGCATGAAAGGATACTATTTGTTTTGTATTATGCAGAGACAATGAGTGCCCTTCATTGACTGCATCAAAGGTGACATTTGTTGAGCATCATGGGACGGCAAGAAGATGTATATTGACTTGTGGAGACAGCTGGAGCAAGCAAAACATAGCGACCGACATTCGTTTCCAGCCAAAAAGATTGTTACCTCGAGGCACTCAAGTCTGCACAGCCGGAAATGGCAAAAGGAAAGCTCTCCATCGGGGAATCGAACCCCGGTCTCCCGCGCTTGACGAGATTACTCTTGACAAGCGGAAATCATGACCACTAGACCAATGAAGATGAGCCAGCTGAGCTGGTATTGGCTTATGGTTGCTCGAGAAGCGCATTGGAATAACACGTTCAAACTTCCTGCTTCGACCTCCCGAGCGACATGCTAGCCCAAGTGGCATGTCGCGAGTCCAAGCTTGCACATCAACACCCCTGGATCGACCACGGTGATCACTACGCCAGGTCAGGTCTAATATTGTCAATGTGCCTTTGCGCAGATGCAGTGTGATACATCATAATCGGCCATGTACTGGCCCATTGGGGCACCCAAAACATACGCTGCTTCTAAGCATGTAGCTCGCAGCACCAATTCACCCATTCCCGAACACGATGATTCCGAGACAACTGCCATCACACCACTCTCGCCCGATGCTGGACAACTCACACCTCTCGTCTTGGAACACGAACAGACTCTCTTTGAACCCTCGACCACATCGCACCTTACTTCGGACGGCGCTAGCAATAGAGAAGAGCAGGAAATAGTGGACATCAAGACATCGCGCGCAGGCAGCATATTCACCACAATCACTGCATCTTCGCTTAGTGTATGGCAAACCAAGCCCACTGCGCTACTTGCCACCGTTGCAAGATCGAGCCATTCACTCGACACCTACGGCCCAAACACCTCTCTTCTGCTGCGCCCAGATGCCCTTATTGTCATTGTTCAGACCCAGAAGGGCTTCTTGATTACATATTCTCTGGCCATTGATCCGGCTGCCAGGGTATACCAGACTTCTATCTACACCCCCTCTGGATCTCACGTTCGGCGACCAAGCAATGAGGCATACAGCAAAAGGCCCAATCTTGCGCCTGAAGTCGGACCCGCAGAAGGAGAAGGCATAAAAGAAGTCAGCATCCGCTTCCGCATGGTCATTCGGATAGATGCTGGTATTTCGCGGGCTCTTGTTCTGGACGACGAGCTCGTCGTGACGACCGTCAAACCCGCAGCCGTTCAATGCATACGCTGGACACCGGACAGCTCGGGCTCATCACACAATACCGAACTTCTTAAGCGGATGACCTGGCTCATTGGAAAACCCGCGGTCACGGACATGGCATATGATCGTCCCATGAACCTGCACACTTGGGTGACTGACGACGGACGGGCATACGCAGTGCAAAGATTATCGGGAGCAACTGCGGATCCAGCAAATTCAAAGAGTCTGTTCAGGGGGTTCTGCTTTCATTCTCCCGAGCACCAAGGTCATTTTGCAACCAAGTCCGCAATCAATGCTCGTTTCTCCTTGATAGCCATCGGCTGCTCAAACGGCTCAATTCAAGTATACTCCGCAAAGGACTACATCGGTAACATTCCTCGATCGCATGAGCTTAAGTTGCCGGTTTCAGAAGCATCTTCTGGTGACCTGACTTTCCTGAGCTGGTCTCCGGATGGTTATTGTCTCTTTGCAGGATACGATCAAGGCTGGACAATGTGGAGTGTCTACGGTAAGCTGGGTGCAAACTCTTTTGGCGCAGATAGGCCAATGTCAGAATCCAATGACGAAGAGTGGCTCTGTGGCGTGCGCGCAGGTTTCTGGGTCGGCGGTGGTGCAGAAATCTTGCTTCTTGGACCCAACAGGCACGAGTTTCATGTGGTCGAGATGATGCGCAGCAGCGTGACGGGCTGCTTTGCAATGCCGAACATCTCTCGATCGTTGCTACAAGGAAGTACCAGTCTGATGCTATACAAGGGATTTGAGACCTCGGACCACACTACCATCTCCGGCGACATCTCCCTGTGGCAGACCGTACAGGTTCCACAAGCCTATCTAGCATATCAGTGGCCGATCCGACTGAGCGTCGTCTCTTCTGATGCACGGTATCTTGCTGTAGCTGGAAGACGAGGGCTGGCACATTACAGCGTTGGTAGTGGGCGCTGGAAGACCTTTGATGACACCATTACCGAGAACAGTTTCACTGTAAGAGGTGGTATGTGTTGGTGGCAACACATTCTTGTGGCTGCCGTGGAATCTGGCAGTAGTTATGAGGTATGTGTATTGCAATGTCCTCAATTATTGAATGCTTACCAACTAGGTCCGTCTATACTCGCGCGAGAAAAGCCTGAACAATTCTCAGGTGCTACACACCGAGACATTGGCATATCCAGTGGTTTGTATGTCCACATCGGGTGAAGATTCGCTCCTGGTATATACCTACGAGAACGTACTGTTGCACTACATCTTTGTCTCGTCCTCGAAGTCTGTCAAGTTGGTACAGGTTGGTCAGATCGCTTTTCATGGCATCATCAGGGCTCCTCCACGCGTTCGTGCTATCAGTTGGATCCTTCCTGAGGAGCAGCGAGGTATGTTTACAAGTCTTGCTTTCTCTCTGTTCTTCATGCTAATTATCTAGACAATGGTGATCCCTCACATGATGTTGCTACAGCCTCTGTGCTATTTCTAGTTGATGCCAAATTGGTCTTGTTGCAGCCATCAGCAAACGAACACGGCGAGCTCAAATACGATATGCGCGTCATCGCTCACAACGTGGAATTCTATACACTATCAAGAGAGCAGCCAGCATCGAACTCACCATCAAGCCCATTAGACGACAATTCTGATAACAACTATCTCCCTATGGGTGCTCTTGGCCATAGCTTGCGAGATTCTTTATGGTATTTCGACGGCACATCGATGCACGCTTGGTCTGACGTCCTTGATGTGCTTTCTTCTGCCCTTACAGAACATGGGCGTGAGGTTGCGCCCACTGTCGCGATCGCGACTGACTTCTATCCATTGTCTGCCATCGTAGAGAAAGGGCTACTCACCGGTCTCGAATCAGACTTGGTTCAGCGTCGGGACATCAATTTCGCATTTTACCGCCTCAACCCTCGCACTCATTTGTCGATACCGTCTCTTTTACGACATCACTTGGCCCAATACGACTCGCCTGCTGCACTCCATCTCTCACATTCCTATCAAAAACTTCCATACTTCAACCACGCCCTAGAAGTGCTCTTGCATGATGTTCTAGACGATGAGGTCGACACGCCTCCCGAATCGTTAGAGACAGCCCTGCTTCCCGGTGTGCTTTCGTTTCTCTCATCATTCCCGACGTATCTCGATATCGTCGCAGGCTGCACACGAAAGACAGAATTGCGAAGCTGGAAGACCTTGTTCCGCTACTTGCCTCCTGTAGTTGAGTTGTTCGAAGAGTCATTGCAGAAAGACATGCTGAAGACAGCCGGAAGTTACTTGCTTATCCTGCATGCATTCGACGAGGGCAGTTTCAGCGCCCGGCAGATATCGACTTTACTCAAACGAGCTAGAGAAGAGGGGGATTGGGATCTATGCAAAGAACTGGCTCGATTCCTGGTGGGAATCGACGAGACTGGAAATCTTCTGAAAACTGTCCTCGTCCGAGCTGGACTGAGGGATGCCGAACCTAATAACAGCTACAGCTCGGATGAAGATGAGCACATGATGACCTCTAACGGAATCAGCACCTCCAATGGAGCGGCAGTACAGACTCCGGACAGATCTGACGGTAACAGTAGTGGCAGTATCATCCATGCCGGCCGACACACTGGTTCGTCCTCACAAGACTATTTCGCCGATTCGGCGAGGTACTCATAAGAAAGGTTCCCCTGTCTGGTCAGTGGATGCCTGGTGGTAGCCTTATCGTAGGGCTGCATATAACGTCCCACGTATATTATTTGTTTTGATCGTGGCTGCCTTGTGCAGCAGGAGTCGGGCGCCTCTATACAATCTTAAGCAGGGGGAACCGCAGATGATGGTCCTGATATGACGCCAGAAAGCCGACAGGGAAGCTTCACGCGGGGTCGTCCCTTCTGTTTTGGGAAATGTAGACTGTTTTCTGCTTCAGGAAGGAACACAAGCTGGGGGCGCACCTCCCATCCTTCTCAAGTGCACCATATTTGAGCATTTCGAACGAAGAATGTTGAATTGAAATATTTAATGAAGCTCTTCTTGCTCACCGTTACTTAGTCGCATTGAATGCCGACATGGCGCAGTCAGTTGGGGCAGTGACAGGATGTAAAAAGGCCCCGAGTCTGACCCTCGCGTGGTTGGCATAGTGCATGCCAAAGCCGAAAGCTTGGTATGTAGCTATAGCCTGCATACACCGCCCACCTGCTTAGGAAAATGGAGAGGCTTCGGTCATCTTACCTTCCGTCTGCTCAGACTTCTTGCTCCAACCGATGTCCAGTATCATCATCGTCACCCCACATCAACCGGTGTGCCTTATATGCTTCTTCTTGGCCTTTCACTGCTTTTGGGATGCCCGAGGTGTCACGCAACATCGGGCTACGTACGTGGCAGGGCCGTATTGCCAAACATGCCTTTGAATCGAGGGGCCTCACCGTAGATTCGATACACATTGCGAAGGTTTACTGTTAAGTTTAAGAGGTGAGGAGAATGCTACCATATCCTGTCACAGTTGCAGCTTGAGGAAATAGCGCTCCGTCATTTACTCCAGGCATCCTGGCTCCAATTCACGAACCGCTGGGGATGGTCCACGGACTGACGGTCGGGCGCTCGCATTCGTCTTGGGAATTTGTCTTCGGCGTCCCCGGTTATCGAAAAGACCTTTGCATATGACTGCGATAGCCTGAGGTGCTTCATTTAACGCTTCGGGTAACCTTTTTCTTTTCTAATGACCGCGTTTCTTCTTCTGCCACACAAAGTAGAAAGAGCCACACAGCCTCTTCATTGCGCCCAAGCTTTGTTCCTGCCTTTAAATGACTATGTTGCGTACATCAACTCTCTTCCTATTCTGCTTTTATTCAGACTTGGCCTGTCTATCGTCAGCTCTTTGTTGTTGCTGTTGTTGATTACGAGCTAATACTAAAAGAAGATCAGGCATGCTGCACACCATATCTGGCTACCAATATCTCTCAACAAGATACAACCTTGCGATTAGAAGACGCCGAAGAAGTTCAAAAGACGCTCTCTGCCCCGTCCCATCTTCAACCATCAATCCCAGCAGAGATCGATGCTACCGTCAATATGATGATGAATGGTAGAAGATCCAGACCATCGCCTTCCCCTATGGACAACTCCAGCAGTCAAGAGGGCGAGCAAAAGCTTGCCAATCTCACCTGGATCATGATAACCGACCCAAGCCAGTCAAAGGACAAGGAGATGATGCGAAACGTTCGCATACAAGTCATGAACGACTATCTCACCAAGGAACGGCGCAACCCAAACAGTAAAGATGCCCGCGTACGACACAGTGGAAGAAGAGATCGCACACCAATCAATGCAACACCAGAAGCGAGAAAGAGACCCGGACTGTCGACCATGAGGAGTCACTCTCCTCGAGCTAGGGATTCTGTGATCGACCTGACACTACCGTCAGAAGAGGAGACCTACCAGGAAATCGAAGAAGAGTCCACAGAAGATGCACACATGGCCATATTGACGCGTGGCGTCGCTTCAAAGGTCCAGCTAGCAGGTATTGGTGCAAAATTGGACGTCTTCAGTGCCACCCCCAAGTTCGATGGGGAGCAGCACATTGATGTCTGCATGCTCAAGCACAACTGTAAGCGAACCCAGCCTTTATGTCTGACCTTGGCTGACACATAGTCGTAGGCACAACCTACTTTGGAAGCCAGGCCATGTGCAAGAGGTGGGCCCCACTGCTGTTCGCTGGCCGCGCAGCATTTCTCAGCACCTTGTGCATATCTTCTGCATATCTCGATATGATGCAGATGGACTTCTCGCATGTGACGACTTCGAACACAATTGAGTCTGTGAGGACACTCACCGTCAGGGAACACACTGTGAAGCTGATCGGTGAGCGTCTCTCTGATCCAGTCACCTGTTGCAACGATGGAAACATAGTCTCAGTCTTGCATTTCTTGTATGGTGAAATGATCGTGGCATGTGATCAAGCTTTACACTGGCACGAAGAGGGACTGCATACCATGGTGGAGTATCGAGGAGGTTTAGACCAATTAGGCGGCGACGGAGTGCTTGCTGCTATGGTCACAATGTAGGTGACCTGGGATCAAAGTCGGACAACCAACGCTGACCACCTATGTAGTGAGGTCTTTGAACTGTCAATCTTCCGCGAAACATGTCCTCGCCAAGAATACCTCGACTACGCTCGCTACATCTCCAATTCATCCAAGCGTGGCTCAGCAATTCCCGAGTCACCTCTCTACTACCCTACAGGTCTCCACCATACCTTGGGTCGAACAAGACGCTGCGATGAAGAGACCTTGGATCTCATCAACTTCACACGAGACCTCACACAAGTCGTACTGGATCTGCAGAACGCATCTTCAACCGGAAGCTCGCCTCTTGGGAGATATGGTCCTCATACAGCAAGAAGAATATACACGGAACAAGAGATACGAGCGTTAAACCAGAAAAAGAGCAATGTCACAACACAGATTGTGGCACTGGAGGCACGAGGCGACCCTGTCTATGAAGCAACACGGTTATGCGCTCGACTCTATGCCACCGCCGTCCACTGTAACCAGCCTTTTTCGGTCACGGCTCGCAACTTTCCAGCACAGCGTGGAGTCTCGAGTATCGTGATACAGATCAGAAACTGTCTTCTCCGCACAGACATGTCCAACTGCTGGGACAGCATGGTAGGTATACTCTTCTGGTGCACTCTGGTGACCGGAGCCGCGTGCAACGACCCGGATGATCATGATGTGGAGGTTTTGGCCACAAAGAAATGGATGGTCGCTTTGGCAATCAGATGTTCAATTCTCTTGACCTTTCAACACACGGATGCCGTGATAAGGACACTGAGAACAGTACTGGCTGTGCAAGGAGTGCTAAGAGGCGCGGCTGGGGGGCAGGAGGTTTGGGCCAGTACCCCTGGTGGGTTCTGATCAAACCGGGAAGGCAGATGAGTCAATGGAATGTGATTGTACAGCAGGTCATAGCAGACCTCCAGCGTAGAAACAGCTTATGCACTGATCTCAACTTCACTAATTACGAGCTTTCACAAAATGCTACGATGCATGGCGATAAGCATGAATTTCCTGTAAGCCACCAACATGACTTGCATCAGGAGTGACAAATAGTACTTCTTCAGCCAACCATAAGCGCCGATAAACTTTACTCAACTCCAACATACAGACGGAAAGCATATCTCAAGAAAGGACAGACTCAGAGCAACACCCCAAACGAAAGTCTTCTATTTTGATCGGATAACCCGCGTCTACAAACCGCCCCGGACACACACGTAAAGGAGCAAACTTGCAAATCAGCACGAAGGCGTCAGCAGAGGGAAGCCTAAGCGGTGGCCATTCGGGTCTCTACGCTCCCCTGGGAGGGATCTCGAGTAAGGGCTGTCGCGTTATCGGCCGTCGCTGATAGAGAGCGCTGTGGCTTGATGGATGTCGGTTAGGTCTGCTCTTTTCTGATTATGCTCATCGAATGTATGGGAGTCAAGCAAGCCATCGTCGAATACGTTGCGCACGCCAGCATTGGAGTCGTTCGGTATGGAAGCTCGACCCAGATGGGACATACGAAGAAGAACGTCAAGAAGGGCGTGAGAGAAGAAGGAGGATAAGGAGGTTCATAGTGCTTTGTTGCTGCTGAGAAGAAGAGAATCATTTGGGTATCATAGAGGAAAAGCTGGTACAATAGACCGATGGATGGAACGTAGTCGGCAATCATGGTTTCTCGCGAGGTTCTGTGGCAACACCGTTACGGTCGCGGAGGTCTTTGATGACAGTCTATGGCGAAGCATTAGCCAAGGCCGTGTGTAAGATAACATGTCGATCGAGCAGGGGATGGGATTGATGTTGATGGCTATGCTGAAGTCGCTGTGTTGAGAGAAGCACTCACAGCCAAAGCGTCTGGATTGACGCCATTTTCGATAAGCGAGACACAGTAAGACAAGGATTGACGATCCAAATTGGTGTTCTATGGTTTCATCTGAACATCAGCATGATTTTCAAATAAATGGAGAGTCCGAGAGCAAGGTTTCCAAAGGGTTGATGATGTTCGATTCTGAAAAGGTGCATGGCGCTGTTGACCGCCGACGCGTTGACAAGCAGTGATCACAAGAGTTCATCGAACTTACGAGCAGGGAGGAAATCTCGTAGAGGATATCAATCGTTTCGCGCGCAGCTTTGCGCTTGTCTTCTGTAGGCGGCATCGTGATATTCTGATGGTGTTTGTAATGGGAGATCAAAGCTGGGTGAACGGAGATGGAATGTTTGGCTGTGGCGGGGCGCCGCTTCTGAAAATGCAAGCTTTGGCAACCATTGAAGGTGAAGAAGGTACGACAAATTCTTGACAAATTGGAAGAACAGAGACAATTCAATTGTGGGAACAAAACCGGTGGTATCATTAATCGTGACAAAACAGCAAGATAGACACAAAGAGAATCAGGGCCTGATCGAGGCCGCGAACAAGGCACGCATTGCTTTCAGGAAGGATGCCAGATCCCTCGTCTCGTTCAGTCGCTCGACAACAGCATCCACAGCCTCGTCATCCAACGCAGGCTCGACTGCTACAACTTGATAGTCCTTGGTCTCCATGTTGAGCTCAAATGCGCATTGTCGGTCCCAATCCCTCTCGTCAATGTGAGTATAAACAAACTTGATCCTGTCATCAATGCCCAAGCCTTCAATACGCATGCATAGGTGCGACTCCCAGAATTGTAGCTCTGGTCGGTTGTGGCGTGCTTGGTTGTCGAGTTGTCGCTGATGATGGTGTTGTGCTTGACGGCGGGTATGAATAGCTTTTTGCAACGACGAAATTTGAGAGCGCAGGTCGTCGCGGTGGGCTTCGTGGTTTTGGCGTTGAATGTCGAGTTCTTCAATCTGCTGTTGCATCTCCTCATGCTCTTGCGCCTCCTTGGCCAGAGTGTTTTCGTGGGCGATTGATTTGTTGGAAATATCCTCGAGCTCTCTGCGTCTTGATCTTTGAGATTCTGTTGGATAGCGCACGTCAGCATAGCACTTGGGGTCTTTGTTCGGACAGGGGACGACTGACCTTGGATCTCAGACATGTTCATGCGGAAATGATTGCGCTCTTCGAGTACGCGCTTGCGACCCTGCTCGATGAAGTCATCGAAGCGCTGAGTAAAGCGAGCCATGCGATCGCGCAAGTCATCGAAGCCGAATTTGATGCTGGGCAGCTGGTCGACCATGGACGGTGGGTCGGGAGTGAGGTAGGGGCCTCGAAGGCCGCCTGCGCCGAAGGATGCATCGAAGCGCGCATGGCTAGGTGTGTTCATGACGGCTGCCATTTTCCTGGTGGTTTCCGACTTGGATGTGGTATAGAGAGACTGTGGTCAGAGCATGTGAATGTGTCGAGCTCGACAGAATTGTCGCCGAGAGTAAACACAAACTCCGCCAGCGTTGCCAGGGACTTAAGCACGGACGACGTCAGATCGCGTGTCGAAAATAGGGAAGCCCTTCCACCAACCACCCTCCAGCTTACAGACTCGAGAGAGTTAGACAAAAGAAGACGGCATCAAGGGGAAACTGCTAGGAACGTGTCATGTTTCTTCAAAGATCTGTTATGGAAAGGCAGAATCAACAGCCAGATGCACAGAACCAAGGCCGATGGATTGTTGGTCGGTCGGCACGCCCCCGGCTAAGGAGCCGAGGGCTGGTCAAGTCCTGACGCGCTCCAATCTCGACAAGTTTTTGACGAATAATTTCTCCTCAACTCTCCTACCTCGACAATCATAATCTAGAGCTCTCATCTACCGCCGCCACCTGCGTTAATCACGATATTCCTTAGGTATCATAGGCAACAAGATTCCGCGACGACCTTCTCCCCGGCAATGATTCAGTCCGTCTCTGGCGCACCACCACGCATAGCTAGGAAGAAGCCGCATGGCTGACCAACTCACCACCGACCTGAAATATGGTCACTTTGGTCAAGCCATCTACAACTCCGAAGACCAGACCTGGTTGTTTCCTAGGAATCTCGAGTCTTCGTCCTCATTACAGCCTCTAGGCACATCGCAGCTCGTCTTCAAGTCGCAGCATGCTCAGTCACGACCAGACTCTACCACCGAGAAGCCGAGCATCCACCTGAATCGCCAGATCGCTGAACTCGTCAACTTTGATCCGACCTTGGCTCCTGGCGCCCACCTACTTAGCGAGCCTGCAATCGTGTCTGGAGAAGTTCAAAAGACTGCCATCCGTTATGACCCGACTGTCGGCCATCTGCTAGCTTTCGGTCGTGTGCCCGATGACTCCACAAAGCGCTCAATGCCAATCGTCGCCTTCCCGGCAGCAGACCATACACACGTCTTGCGACTCGTTCAAGTCCAGCCTCAAAAGCATGGTTGGGAGCACAACAAATCCATCTGGATCGATGTTCCTCGAATCTATGGAGAGTCTGGCATCTGGCACGCTCCTCACCCTATCCGCCAAATATCTTTCGCCGACGCCGATGAAGACTCGAATCTTGCCCGCACTCTTGCTGTTCGCACTACTCTCGCCGTTCACATTTTGCGCATTGCTGCAAAAAGGCATGCCTCATCCTGGAACTCTCTTACCGATACGCCATCACGTTTTGATACGCATCAGTTGTGTACACTGAGTCTGGATCTGCTCGGCGGCGTTGCACCTGCTCATGTAGCTTTTAATCGCTGGTATCCTAAGCAATTCGTCACCGTTGACCAACATGGCACGTGGCGTGTCTGGGATTCAAGTCTGCGACAGCTTCCATCTGATCAAGGCAAGCCGACAGAGCTTTGTCGCGGAGCTACTAACGATAAAGCTGTCTCGGACCACGAGGCCAATGCCACTCTTTTGGACGATAGCTGGGGAAGAGCAACCTGGGCTGGTAATGTTCAAACCATTGTTACCGCCAGCAGAAAGTGCTTAGCGATCTATGACATCCAGGGCAAGCCTGTAAGGTTACAGTCTCCTAATCTCGGCATCTCCGGAACGCCGCATTGGATTCTTGACGTTCTGCTCAATCCTGTGGATTCGACTCTCGTGTTCGTTCTGACTTCAACATCACTCTTCTGTTTACGTGTGCGATGTCTTGATGGATTCGATCCGGAAAGCTATAGCACGGCTGGTGCCGAGGTCGTATTGCAGTGCAGACATTTCCGAGATCCCGAAGATATTGGGCTAGGTCTCTCTAGTCACGTCGATAATGAAGGCAGGCTGCCCCCGCCCTGTCAAAGCGATTGGTTGCTAACCTTATACAGACGCCGTTGTACTGATCAAGTCGTCTTTGAGTCCACTAGCAACAAGCTACCGTTTCATCTCGGGTGATTCGTCTCCTCAATTCCTTACAGTCGCCGATGCTACCCAGACTGTTTTGCCCGAACTCCCCTCCACGGCCACTTCTGCGACAGCATTTCTCACCTTTGATCTCCAGGCTGCGGAGTATGGAGAGAGTTCTCACCACGAAACCTCATCTGGTCCAGGAAAGATATATCGAGACCTCTCAGTAAAATTCTTTGTTGCAACTGCCATCACAAGTGACATGGTCGTTGTGCAAAAGCTGTACTTCGCAATACCAAAACCAGAGACTGCGTCTTCATTCTCGAGTATTGTGCCCCCAGACTGGCGTGGTAGACTCGTACATAGTCGCCCGCGTCTGAACGAAACCAGTTTCGTCGAACACTCTGCAGTGCACCAGGGTGTGGCAAAGATCCAAAGAGAGGAAGAAGCAGCATTGTCATCTGGACTCGACATGTTGAAATCAGCGCGGGACAACTGGACAATGCTATACGAGCTATCGCATGCTCGAACTACTAGCGCAGCTTCTCAGACCGAAGACTTTTCGCGCATCCTTGTGCGAGTAGGGCAGGTCTTGGAAATACCCGACGCTGTTCCTGGCAGGCACAAATTGTTGTCGGAGTTCTGCGACAGTCAAATCCTCGTACCCGATATCGACCAGGTTGCTGCAGAGTTCAGGGATATGATTGCTTCCAGAGCACATTTCGGAGACGAAGCGGAAGAGATTGAACAGAGTTTACTACTTGCAAATATCGCTGGGATTGACGCCCTCGACCTTGGCCTCAAGGGTGACATGAATCCGATGGACGTGTACGACAATATCATAGCTCATTGGCTGACACCGCTGTCTCAAAACGTACCTGGTCGGGTTCGACTTGTCAAGGAGCAATTGGCACGAAGAATCTCTGCCGAGATTTGCCTGGCAAGCCACGTTCTCAGGCAACCACCTGTAGAATCAGCTCGAACGGAGACACAGACCACGGAGACACAAGGCCTAGAGCACTTCGCTTCCTCGCAACTACATTTCCCGCAGTCTTCTCTTCCAACGCCGTCGCCAACGGCCACACCATCGCTGACTACCATGACGTCTCTGTCTAGCCATCCATCAACTCTCGTGTCGTCCGAGTTTGCACGTCTCCAACGATACACTTCATTTTCATCGGAAAAGTCCACACCAGGTCCATTGCCTAAGCCGTTGACGAACACACTTGCGCATTGGAGTCTTGGCGGCAATCCGGATGAATACGACTGGCTTGCCATACAAAGGGATCAGGAAAGAAGGGCCGAGGAAGAGGATGAGGACCTCACGCCGAAAGAGCGAGCGAGGTTGAAGCGTCGTGCCGAGAAGCACTTGCTCAAGCAGAGACGTGAGTCGCAAAAAGCATCCGCTATGGACCTCGCGAGTAGCCAAGTTCCTGGAATCATAAGTGCGAGTCAGCCTGCCTTCGTGACACCTTCTAGAAGCGAGGCGCCGAATCTCCCTCAGTCCGCTAGAGCAGCAAGCCAGGGCACTCAACTGCTAGCGAGCTCTCAAGTTCAGCCAAACATGTTCACTAGCCAAGTTCAGCCTGGACGGTTTGGTGGAAAACCGGCAAAAAAGAAACAGAAACGCAGGGTTGGGTTCTAAGCAAAATCGGAATCCTTCCGTTCGCTCTATACTTCCACATATGTACAGCTAGAATGCATTTTATGGGGTCATGTGCCATCTCAAGTCTTGAGCCCAGTTTCCTGGTTGTGTGCATCTGCGATCAAACCCATGTCGCGAATCCTGAGGTGCCGTTACCCGCATTGGAAAGCTAGGGTGTTGGCGCAGCAAAAGCCAGCAGAAGCAAGTGTGCTGTCATTGAGGCTTGGCCCGCGCTGGAGCTATCATGTGCCCCGAGGTTGATGGAGACACGGCACATGCGTGCAAGCGCCTTTTAGAATGATTGGACGTCTTCTCGAACAACATGCCAAGCCGGGCTACTGATACGGATTGTTACTTTGCGCGCATGTGTGGTCGTCTTTAAACTGCCTTCTTGACCCTGTCTATCAGGCCTCAATTGCACGTTTCGGCGGAGTCCGACAAAGGAGCGTGGGGGGCTGTGATGATGGAATTGTGTTTTGAGTGGTGGCAGGAGCTAATCGCAAAGGATTCCTTCCCCGAAACCCCGCGCAATGACATGGTCTAGCAAGGCTGAGTGAACACAAGTGTGCAGATAGGCTTGTGTGAGGAAAGAACCACCTTCGTGACTGTACACATTTAATATGACTCTGACCTGCCATTATGGTTTCCCCTGTTCTGACCAACCCAATTCTTTCCACCACGCACCCATTTTGCTTGCTATATATATCCTCTTCAGAAAGAGGGAGGACAAATCTACTTGAACATAACAATCAGGATCACTCGGATTCATCAACGTGTTATCATATACTATCGCTCCTCGAATGGCCTGGCACAAATCGACAGCACTATACGTGAGTGCCCATTGCGTGGTGACGATTGAGCAACGCCGCTGACTATAGACAGGAGTTTACCGAAGACCATCTGAACCAGGACTTCGAACTCTTCCCATCGACAACATCAATCGTCGGTCAAACCAATGGCAGTAAACTCTCTCCAGTAACGGCCAAACCCTTCGCCGAAGCGAGATCTTTCAGTAATGGATCAGACCCCATGGCTCAATCTATCGACAGCGAGCAAGCATGGCTGGCTTGGTGTCGTGCCAGTGCTGCTCAAGATATGCACACATTGCCTGTGATCAAGGCTAGAGCCATGCCTTCTATCAGTGATAGTGGTTACGGTTCTGTAGAGTATACTGACAGACATGAGCTCGACGCTGACCGGAGTGTAAAACCCGGCATCGTCGATCCCAGACACCAGCAAGTGCCGCAATACTGCGAGATTTGCTATGATGAGTCGGAGAAGAGGCGTTACTTCAGCAACAACGCAGACAGAAGGTGGGCATACTGGCCACTGATTCTTCTCATGACGCTGATCTTTGGCAGAAAACACATGCTAACACACACTCGTCCTTTCAAGTGTGATGTATCTGGGTGCGATAACCACAACGGCTTCGCGTCTCCACACGATCTTGCACGACACAAGAAGACATGCCACAGTGTGTTGACCGTCAAAACCTCGAAGTTCTACTATCGTTGTGCTGCTCCGGCTTGCCAGAAGAAGGACAAGATTTGGCCACGCAAAGACAACTTTAAAGCTCACCTGGAGGGAACACACAAGTACGATGAGGTTGAGGTGGCTGAGCTCTTGATGAAGTAAGTCGAATGGTCGGACGACTGAAAGTGTTGCTAACAATGACAGGTCTGAATGTACTCCCGACTCTGTACAGTTGACTACTGGGGGCAGCCGGCGCAGAGTCATCAAGACGTCCAAGGACAGGCGACCGTCTCGGAAAGGGCCGCTTGCAGACCATGAGGGCAGTATCAACTCAGAAAGTCCTTCTGAAGAGGTACAGCAAGAATTTGAAGCCATCAATTCTAAGACTGTGCCGTCTGGATTCTGGGCGTCTCCGAACATCCCCATGGAGTCTACAGATTTTATCCTGCAGCCCACTCATTTGGATCCTGCAGCTGAATATACTCATCCTCCATCTATCTTGATATCCGATGACTCTGAAGTCAATGCATGCGAGCCAACATCTCCGATCGAGATGATGGATACTACAACAGACTTCATGGACAATTTGTACTCACCATACCTGATGGTATCTGCCTCTTCCTCTCCATATGCGATCGAGCATCCACCAACCCCATGCGCGTCAAGCACGTACGCAGATTCCTTGTTCGAGTCGGACATGGACGATGTGACCACAGACAACGAGTTTGATATCGATGTGTACGAGCAAGAAACGGTCTTCCAGCCACTGTTAGGGCCGGCAATCCAGCAGCTCCTTGCTGCTTATACCATGCATCGCCAGATTGCTGGTGGCGAGAGATCATCGCACACTAGCCACCCATCCAGTTTTGGCAGCAACTTCGCAGTCGAGTCTACATCCGGCGGATCATCACTGCCACCGGTGGGGAGTAAGCGGAGACGCACCGTGGATGACGATGGTGACGATAACGAAGACGAACAGCCTCCAAGGCGGAGGAGCAAGGTCACCAAGTCTGATGAAGACCTTGTCCCTCTGGCATGTCCTTTCAACAAACTCGACCCGATAAAGCACGACAAGTGCTATACCTTCGTTCTGAAAGGCATCTCACGTGTCAAGTAAGTGGACCTTACATCTTCAGTCACGTCCAGTCCTGACCTAGTTTTCGCAAGGCAACATCTCGAACGTGTACATAGTGAGCCTGTGCACTGTCCCAAATGCTACTCGATTTTCCGCAACAATCCGGAAGCCAGAGACAAGCATGTCAGACAAGGCGCGTGTCATAATGCTCCGGAGCGCCGTCTCGAAGGCATTGATGAAGCTACGATGCGAAAGCTCAAGCGTCGCGTAACAGGCAAATCTGTGGGAGAGAGCTGGTACTCGATCTTCACACTCTTGTTCCCAGGGGCAAGGAAGCCCGAGTCGCCTTGTAAGTCTACACTTGATCAATCGACTGCTAATCTTTTACTAATGATTAGCAGTCATGGACACCACACTCTCCGCAGAGCTTTCAGCCTTCCGAGACTTCTGGACTCAGGAAGGACAGAATATAGTCACAAGCATAGTGGACGCGAGCATGCCCTCATGGGGCCACCCACATGAACAACTCGAAGACTTTGCAAGACAGGTTTTCCAGACAGCTTCGGAGCACTTGTTCCACCAGTGGCAGAACCGATCCCGTGCTGCCGCAAGTGCGCCGGCTATGGCAAATCCGCCAGTGCTTCCACCCACTCCTACTTCTACCTTTATTCATGATCTGAATGACATGGGTATCGGTGGTGCTTTTTCCGGTATGAATGACGAGGAACCTTTACTGCCAGCGTCGCAGCAGCTCCAGGATGTTGATATGCAGTGGATGGGTAGCGAACCCCAGCAACAACTGCAGCAGATGATGTATTTTGGAGAGATACCCCATATGGATCAGCAGCAACAGTTCTGGAACGATCATGGTGTGTTGGATGGGATGGGAGGTTGGTCGCGTTGAAGATTATAGAAGGAGTTTTGTATGCGGCTGATTATGTTTTGATGACTGGTGACGATAACGCTTATGTATAGATAGCCTTGTTGTACATGTTCTTCGTCTTGGGTATACTAGAGGGCGTTATGGACGTTTTATTAGAATCCGGTTAGGATAGCTTTTGTCAAACGGATTTACTTTCATCGTCTGTGAAGCGAATATCCAGATCGCCTGCTATAAGACCAGCTATCTTGCGCTGCAGACTGCGTTCGTGATGATCGACTGTCTTGTAACACAGTTTCTTGTTACATACAGTCTTGTCGACACCTCAAAGATTAAAACTGTAATGCCCAATGCTAACAGAGATCTTGTAAGTCTCAGTGGTCAACAATGCCCTACCAGCCGAGTGTAGCTGGAACCACCCTGATGATAAGATGTTTGCTCATCGACATATTGTATGGTTGATAGTTTTACTACAAGATGCTAAGTCTTTGGCTTTTTTATCCTAAGCGTCAGCTCCCGAGACTTCGCGCTTTGAGGCGGTTGTATGGACGATACGCCTTCAGGTCGTCTGACAAAAGACCCAGGAACCATCGGATCACCTCGTGAAGTATATTTGGTGAGACGTCTCACCAACTGCCACGCAGCAGAACGAGCGGTCAAAAAGACCCCGGCCAGAGAAGAAACATACTGTGGCTCTCGTAAGAGCTCTGGCCGTAATGCAAGCATTAGAAGCGTATGCATATTGTAGAAAGCGTCGTTCCCGGCATTGTGAAAAGCATGGTTGCTCTTGTAATCCACATCTGCGGTTAACTGTCTAGGAGAGAACAACTTAATAACATCTCCTGGTGTGACATCGCCAGGGCTCGAATTCACAAGGAATCTCCAGAGCTCGGAGAGCCGTCCAGGTAATTTCATGCGGCATTGCTGTGCTAGAGTATATGTGTCCACAATAGCAACAACGTTGGGCTCATTGCGTAGCTGATGACCCAACACGTGCGCAAGTTTGTCGATATCATGGCTTACAGCATGGCCAACAAGGATATACAGCCGATCAGAGCGCAATTTGAGATATGGCTGTATCGCCGTCAGAGGCACTCGATGCTCGACAGCTCCAAAGAGGAATGGCTGACGCTGACCGGCTTGGAAGCGGAATTGACGAGGCTTGATCTGCTTCGACCATTCCAATGCTGAAGGGCCAGGATCGATGTTTTCAATATCCCGAGTGTCGAAAGTCGAAATACCTAGCTCGGTGAGATTATCCTTGGTGCCCTCGGTATCAATTGCGATGAAGATCGCATCTTTGGACGCCCGATCCGTTTTTGATTTCAACCCAAGACTAGAACGAACGAAAGCAATACACTTGTTGTTCAATCGCAGTTTAGTCTTGGGTGGAGGTATCGGTTGTGATTGTACACGGTCCTCATTACTTCGAAACGGTAAGCCAAGATCTGCTCACAGTGCTCGGAGGTTTGCGTGCACATGTTTACTTAGTCAGACACCTTTTGGGGGACCTACTTGGGATTGGTGTCAGATTTAGTGCCGTGGTTATCAAGACCTCGCCTGGGGCTATGAATGGTCCCACGGAGCCCCTCAGTGCTTCCCGGCTCTTCGCGAGGGCGGGTGAGGGAAGGACTTGACGGTGCCGAGTCGGAGGACGAGGCTGCCGATTGATGCCAAGAGTAGCCGAAACGAGACCTTTGTCGTACAAGAAGTCCTGAGACTCTTTGGCAGACGAGACTACAACGGCAGATAACCATCAGCAGTGACAGCGACCATCAACTACCGAGGCACTTGCGTGGCGAGCAGGAGACGACAAGCGGAAAGTGATCGGTAGAGGAATTGGGTGAAGCCGATGGGTTCGAGAATCGAGGCTGGAAAGCAAGATCAAGAGAGGCTCCGGAGAAGTACCGGCGCTTTGATGATTTCACGGTTGGGCGCGGAGAATGACGAGTGGGAGGATGGAGAATGGTGAGGTGATACGTTGGAGACGAGCGAGGGGAAAGGCGGAGGACAGGTGATGTGCAGTATCTGAGCAGGTCACTTGGTCGGCACCGCAAGGTGAAGGCTACCCTCGAGATGCAGAAGGAGTGCTTCACTGTGAAATCAACAAGGCGTTTGACAAAAGGCAAGAGGTCCATCGCACGTTTCTGTGACGTGGAGGCGTTCTGGACAAGACGCACGTACCCCGCTACTTTTTGGCTCTTGAGTCTCATAAACGATGCAAAAGGTCAAGACGCATCACGGCGCCGTCAAAAACATCAGGTAATAGCAGGTTTAGGGCTGCTACTTAATTCCCTCTCGTCTCGCGTGCCCCTCCTGACTCCTGTCCCTCTTCTTTTAAATACACATCACCACCCTGGCGGTCCATCGACGCACCAGATCTCTCCCAACTCCCTCATCTCGCTCCTCATCCCCATCTCACGCGGCAGACCCACCCTTTCTCCGCGAGCTCCGATCTGAAAAAGGCTCGTTTCTCTCTCGCTCCTTGTACGCTGTCGTCCTCCTCGTACTCGTCCTCAGCGTCCAATTCCTGCTCGTGCCCCGCTTCGTAGCTTCACTCCGCAAGCCAAGTCAGCCACAGAACTTGGGCAATCCTGACTTTTGTCGCTACAACCCCTCGAATCCTTTCCTACAGGACTTGATCTGTCCTCACACCTTCGAGGACCGCGCAAGTACGCTCTACGACACATCAGCACCTCGCAACATGGGTCTCGCACAAGAAGCCGGCCGTGTGGCTGCCGAGTTTGAGTACTCGGACGCCCAGGTCAACAAGGCCGTCAAGGAGTTCATCCGCCAAATGGGTAAGTTTACTGTTCTCGCTCTCTCGTTCTGAGCCCTCGACTAACCATTGGACTCAGACGAGGGTCTCGAGAAGTCTGGCACCACCATGAGCCAAATTCCCACTTACGTGACCGCTGTCCCCAACGGTACCGAGAAGGTGAGCATGATCCTGCAAGAAGCCCACCTCTCAAATCTGACAACCACAGGGTCTCTACATGGCCGTTGATCTCGGTGGCACCAACTTCCGTGTCTGCTCCATCGACCTTCACGGAAACAGCACCTTCTCTCTCACTCAGTCCAAGGTCGCCATTCCCCGCGAGCTCATGGTCGCTCAGACCAGCAAAGAGCTATTCTCTTTCCTCGCAAAGCAGATTGCTACTTTCCTGCAAACCCACCACGGCGAGCACTACCACGCTACCATCCGCAGACGCGCCACAATCCACTCCGAAAGCGGTTTCGAAGAAAGAGAGATCTTCAACTTGGGCTTCACCTTCTCTTTCCCTGTGGAGCAGGTTGGCATCAACAAGGGTAAGTTGATCCGCTGGACAAAGGGCTTTGACATTGCCGATGCCGTTGGCAAGGATGTCTGCAAGCTTCTCCAAGACGAGATTGATGCTCTCCACCTACCCGTTCGCGTTGCCGCCCTGGTCAACGACACCGTCGGTACCCTCATGGCTCGCTCATACACTTCTCCTGGCAAGACTGGCACTCTCTTGGGTGCCATCTTTGGTACCGGCACCAACGGCGCTTATGTCGAGAAGCTCGACAAGGTCAAGAAGCTGAACGGTGCTGAGAACAGCGCCAACGTTGACCGCACCACTGGTGAGATGATCATCAACACCGAGTGGGGCTCATTCGACAACGAGCTCTCCGTCCTTCCCAACACTCCCTACGACACCTCACTCGACAAGGAGACCCCCAACCCTGGCATCCAGATGTTCGAAAAGCGCATCTCTGGTATGTTCTTGGGTGAGATCTTGCGTCTTGCCATCGTCGACTTGATCAAGGAGCGCAAGACCGGTCTCTTCAGTGATGACAACAGCAGCAGCAACGATGTTCACAGCACCACCTGCCTCGCCGAAAACAGCCCCTTGTGGCAACCTTGGGGCCTTGACACCAGCTTCCTGTCCATCGCTCACGGCGACAACAGCAACGGCTTCAAGGTGACCCGCCAGACCCTGGACAAGGACTACGGCGTCCACGCCGCCAGCTCCGAAGATGCCGAGGCCGTCAAGCTCATCGCCGCTGCCATTGGCAAGCGTGCCGCTCGTCTCTCTGCCGTTGCCATTGCTGCCGTCGTTATCGCAACCGACAAGCTTTCAGCGCCCAAGGACATTGCCACTGCCGATGACACACCCGTCAACGAGGACGAGATGGTCGACATTGGTGTTGACGGCTCGCTCGTCGAATTCTACCCCGGCTTCGAGGACTACATCAGAGAGGCCCTTCAACAGATTGAGGGCATTGGCAAGCACGGTGAGAAGCGCATTCGCATCGGTATCGCCAAGGATGGTAGCGGTGTCGGTGCTGCCCTCATCGCTCTTGTCGCCGACAAGCTCGCTAAGCAGGAACAGCTCAAGGAGTACGACTAGAGAAGCTTTCGATGATTTGACCAGAAATTTCTTTTTGACGATTACAAAATCTTTACGCATTGAGCATGCGGCACAATCTTGGGAGGGCGTTTTCTTATTATCTTCACTCGTCACATATGTGTACATATATCCCAGTACATTGACATCTTCTTTTCTTTTTCAAATCATTATCTCATCGGTTTTCTCGTCGCATACGTGACTTCCTTCTATTGTGTCGCTCGAAATGAGGCTTGACCTCTAGGCTTCAGGCTCGTCCAAAGTCCAGTAGATCTCTGGGGCCAATTTCTCTTCTCAGCACATAAGCACCCTGCGGAGTAAGTCTACGGTAGTAACACTCCTCCATGTGCGTCTCCCTGAATCCCCTCTTCCGATACCACTCCCTAGCATCCTGACTAGCCTCCCAAACATGGGCCCCAACAGCATTGACCCCGTGTTTCCGTATGCCTCTCTCTATAACCGCGTGTAGCAGGTGGGTCGCAACACCATAGCTCCTGTATGGCGATAACACACCCAGTGTAGAGATGTATAAAATCTTGTCTTTGGGCTTGGCTTGTGTTGATGGATCTGGCAGGATGCGACAGCGTATTCCTCCTATTACTCTTCCTTGCACCCCTCCTATTACAGTGCCTTGTTGTGAAGAAGCGGTTGTGGGATCATCATGCCATATTGCGAGGATGGTGAGGTCGGCGGCTATCGGATCCGTGAGGATTTCCTTGTAAAAGGTTTGGGGGTAGGGGATTGGTAGGAGAAGGGTATTCAGGCGTTGAAAGGACGAAATGTTTGTTTCGTTGCAAGGGACTAGAGAGATGTTCTTCACTAGTTGTTTCTCTGGATGTGAGAATGGAAGGTTTGTTGTCGTCGTTGCTGAGGTTGGTTGTAAGGTCAGGGTGGGCTGTGGTGATGGTTGTTGCGGCGGTGACGATGAGGTCGAGACATGTTGGTCATTTGATGGAGATGGAACATCTGATGGTGTTTCCCGGGATTCTTGCTCCGTCAGTGAAGATGGAGCAATCGATTGCTTGACTGCAGCAGATTTCTTGAACCAGGTAGTAATTGATGTCTGCATGTTTTAGGGAAGTTGCTGGGAAGACGCGTCGCGTTGGTTTGGAGTTTAATTGATTTTTTATTCTCGCAGCAGCTTCCTTCCCGGTCGGAGCAATCGGAGGTGGGAAGTTCGGCTTGGCATCGACATCGCGGCAGCAGCACCAGCGAGCATACAGCGACGACGACGATTTGACCTTCAGCAATTGAACATTTCCCACACTTCAATCACATTCGCTCAACATGGGTTCTGGAGGTTCCAAGCCGCAAGGCTCGCAATACGTCTTTGCTGCGTACGATATACAGTCCAATCGCATGCGATAACATCTTTACTGACAAGCGCAACAGAGACAGCCCCGTCAGCTTCTCGCCGTCCGTCGTCGACTCGCTGCAAAACAGCTCCGAGGTACTAGGATACTACACATGACAATGGAGAAACAATTCTAACCGAATCCACAAGACCGACTCGACCCGCTCGCGCAACCTCGAACTCCAGATCCAACAGCGCGTAACAGCCGAGCTCGAGCGCATCCGCGACGAGGAAGCCCAACGTCTTGCTCAATACACCGAGCGCCTCACCCCATCTTCCGAAGAGCAATCCGACGACTCGTCTTCGCCCTCGCTCAAGGAAAAGATCTCCTCCGCTCTCACACCTTCGTCATCGCAAAACAAGGACCGCAGCAACGACAGTGTCTCGAAAGAGGTCGCCGAGTTGCGCAGCAAGCTCGAGCGTCGCAAGAAGCTCGATCAGACCGACGCTTCTGTCGAAAAGGCAAAAGATGGTCTTGTGCAGTGTTTGAGATTGAACGACCGCAGGCCTTTGGACTGCTGGGAGCAGGTTGAGGCTTTCAAGGCAGAGGTTGCTAAGCTCGAGCAAAAGTTCGTTGACAGAACTCTGCGATGAGCTACTTCATTGTTCCGCCTATCTTTGATGTCCTAGGCTTCTTCAGGGAGTTTGAAGCACGCAAGCCTAGGAGATTCGACGACATTGGCAATTGCGAGTTTGAGAAGGACGATTGTCGAAAGACACGATTATATTGCACTACAAAAAGCAACCACTACCTGAGCATATCCTATTCTCTCATCTTGCCTCTACCTTAGAATCACCCTTATCCTCCCACATTTTACTCATGTATAAATTTGGTTTTGATGCTTGTACCGATTGATTCACACATATAGATAGCTACTCTTACAATCTGGTAGCCACCCTTGCTCTAACGATCTATCCCAGAGCATGGATATCGCTTGTGATCATACCGCGTAGGGTCTTGATACAAGAATCGAATTGCCTCAGACGACTGACTGCTGCGATCATATCTCTGTACTTGTATGCGCCGAACCACTTGTCCTTCTCTTTCTGCCAAGGCAAGTCTTCAGCCATGTCAACAAGACCGCCAATTGACTTTTCTGCTACGTTGAAATATGTGAACAAATCGGAACCAACTTTTACCAACGCCTTCCGTAGGGTATTGAGATCGTTGATACTGGCCTCCAATTGCTTCTCGTCGGAATCTGGGTGGCGGTGAATGTGTAGTGCGCCTGCAGCCCGCTTGCGGATCGACATGTATTCGTTGAGTTTACTGTCTGATTGTTAGACTCTATGTGTACTAGATAGAGCAGAGATATAATCCTTACGCAGTGATAGCCGACTGTTCCGTGTGCAGGTGTTGAACACTGTCAAGAACAAGTTTCCTGCTTGAGAACTTCTCAGGCGACACTCTGGTATATTGGTTGACGAACTCGCGGTACAGCCCTCCGCTCATACCCTCCAGATCCGAGACTAGCGAGGTGAAGGTGGTCATATTCCTTCCTCTTTTGATCACAAGATCCCAAGCACGGGTTCTGTGAGGATCATGTTTGCTTTCGTATTGGCCAGATTTACTACCAGACCAGAAATGACTCCAGAGTCCTGGAGCTGCAGCTGCACCAACACCCAAGCCATATTTGGCTCCATGCTCGAGGCTATGCTTCACACCAAGGTCTGCAGCATTCACGTCGTAGTCTTTGACCTTGATGCCGTAGTCTTTAACTGCGCTGACGACGTTTCGATGTGGTAAATATGCTGCTGAAGTCGGCTGCATAGCGGATGACGAACCAAGGTTTGTGATTCTTGCCGCGTTCACCTCTGAAGGCGATGAAGCAGGAGGACATGGCTCGGGGCAAACAGGGGTGAGGTAATTCATATATAACACCGCTGCAACACTGGCGAGCACAAGCTTAAGTAGAAAACGTAACACATCGTCTCCAAATATATCGGAAAGACTGGCTGTGGTTGCTTCTCCAAAGGTTCCGGTGTTGATCTTGGGAATACTGTCCGAGGTCTTGGGCGGCACACTGTCATCTCGGCGAGAGCCCTGGTTCGCTGCAGGGCCTCCGAGCCACACTGCACCTTCAGAAGCATTGCTGCCGGTACGACGGCGTTTGAACATTGTTTGATTCTCGGTTTCGTTCGGTGATAGGTGGGAAAAGCCTTCTCAGTGAGTTGTTGACAGATTTGAGAAGGAACAAAAGACATGACTGCGCTGTTAACTAGAAGAAGAACCGAAGCCATGATGGTAGACAAAGCCATTGAAGCGTCCTGTTGTTCTCTTTGACAAGCTGCTTCCGCATCCGGCAAAAACTGTCCCCTGGTTGTTTCCGTCACACCTACCTTCTAGAAGGACATTGAGTTCAAGGCGAGAAGCGAATCAGACAGGAAATATATGAGATCAAAGAGGAGAAGAGTCATTACCAGCCTGCCAGCACTTACCGTGCCGCACACAGGGCTTACCTTTCCCAGATGTTGTATCCGGGTAAAATAGCAATCTACGTGACCACGAACAACGGGTATTTCCATGGTCAACTCTGATAGATGCCGATGCATATATGTTGCTAGGTAGAATACTGTATTGCGGGTTGGCCGAGAAGGGTTGAAGTTGGGATCAAGGTCAACCCCGGACAAATCGGACTTTGTCGGCCGCAAGGGTCTCGCAAGGGCAAGAAATTCTGACCATCAAAAAATCCAAAGTAACTTTTGAAACTTACCATAATCAATCAACGACAGGATATAATGGCCAAAAAGAGAAAGGCATCCTCCGCTGGAGCAACCAAGGACGATGTACCAGATGACTCCAACAAGCGCACGCGCATGCGCATCAAGACGTACGAGGATGTGGCGGGCTCAGACGACGAGTTCCACATCAATCGCGACAAGATTATGCTCGACGATGGTCCGGAGGCAAAGAGGAGAAGAAAGGTCCAGGAAGATGGTACAGTCTCTCATATATATGCGCCAACACGAACAGTCGCTAATGCAGATTGCAGAGGAATTCCTCGAATTGTCCGACGAGGAAGTTCTAGGATACTCGAGCCCTTCGGAAGCCGAAGATGACGACGAGCACGACATCGAGGACGAGGATATGGAGCAAGCACCAGCCAAGAAGTCAAAGAAAGATGCACAGGATGAGGAGGATGATGACGAAGACATGGGCGCATGGGGTGAATCCAAGCAAGACTACTACAACGCCGACGCTATCGAGACGGAGCAAGATGCACTGGACGAAGAGAAGGAAGCTCTGCGTCTGCAGAAGAAACAGCTCCAGGCCATGAGCGCTGCCGACTTTGGATTCGACGAGGCCGACTGGCAACAAGATGAGGAGGAGGATGCACAAGACGGCGAGATTGTCACAGAAGTTCTACCTCAGCTCGAGCTGGACGAGAAGATGACCTCCAAGGAACGCCTGAAGCTTCTCAAGACACGCTACCCAGAGTTTGAGCCTTTGAGCAAGGAGTTGCTCGCCCTGCACCAGACATACCAGGACCTCTCTGCCGTCGAATCGCCATCACTCGCTGTTCACACCAAGCAGCAAGCAGCTGCCGCATATCTCGCCTCGCTGACCATGTACTTCGCTCTTCTCACATCGACCGCCCAGGACTCGCAAACCAAGGGTCTTGCTCTTTCTGCAACCGCCATTCGTGACCACCCCGTTATGGAGAGCCTGATACAATGCCGCGACCTCTGGTCACGCCTGAGGGACTTGCCGGAGGATGATTCAGAAGACGAGTCCGCACTGAATGGAGCCGAAGAGGAAGAGATGAGCGAGTCAGAAGAGGAAGCCCCCGTCACCATCCTCCCCAAGAAGACCAAGAAGACCGCCGCCGAACGCGCAGCCGACACCGTCACAGCAGCAGCCGAAGCCCGCCGTGCCGAACGCCTACGCAAGACCGAAGCAGACTTTGGCGACCTCGACGCCCTCCTCACCTCCCGCCCCAAGAAATCCGCCTCCAAGAAGAAGTCAGCCGCAGCAATCGACGAGAACGACTCTGATCTCGGCGAAGACAATTCGCTCACCGCAGAAGAGCTGGCAGAAAAGGCCAAGCGCAAGAAGTCGCTCCGTTTCTACACTTCGCAAATCGCACAAAAGGCAAACAAGCGTGGTGCAAAGGTTCAAGGTGGAGACGAGGATGTACCGCATCGCGAGCGTCTGCGCGACAGACAGGCCCGTCTCAATGCCGAAGCAGAAGCAAGAGGCAAAAGCTTCGACCGGGACCAACTGGGCGAAGACAGCGAGGACGACAACGACCGTGCTGTTGCCCGTGAAGTACGCGGTGAGAAGGGCATCGACGACGAGGAAGACTACTACGATATGGTTGCCTCGAAAGCAGCAAAGAAGAAGTCAGACAAGGCTGCCGAAGCCGCTGCTTTCAGAGAAGCCGCAGCTCAAGGTGGTAGAGTTATCGAGAAGGAAGAGGTCGGCCCCGACGGCAAACGAGCCATCACATATGCGATTGAGAAGAACAAGGGTCTCACGCCGCACAGAAAGAAGGATGTACGCAACCCGCGTGTCAAGAAGCGCAAGAAGTTCGAGGAGAAGAAGAAGAAGCTTGCTTCCATCAAACCCGTGTACAAGGGTGGTGAAGGAAAGGGTGGTTACGGTGGTGAACTCACAGGTATCAAGAAGGGGTTGGTCAGGAGTACCAAGCTCTGATGAGATGTCTGATGAAAAGAATAGTTGTTTCTCTGTTGATAGCAACATTTTGCATATACTCAAATACTCTTTATTTCCCCTCTCTGGTCGTTCCTGCTGTTCCAGAAACGGAATCTAGCAATCTCCTCGAGTAACTCGTTATCCTCCTGTTCCGGCAAATTCTTTTCGGGTAATAGGAGACATCGACTCTAACCGGCGCCGCTGAGGCCCATGAGCGCACCGACGGCCATCATGTCTTCGTCTCTCTCCGCTTGTGAAGCACTTGCTTGTTGCGCATTGGCCGTGTGATTTGCGTCTTCAAGCACATCATCCACGCTCATATCTCCTGGGCTTGCAAGATGATCGATCTTATCGTGGCCCTCCCTCGTCCACCAAGGACTACCTGACCATTCCAGCTCCTTTGATTCAGGACCCCATACCTCATCCTTCATTTCTCGTAGAGTTTCCTCGCCCAGTTGTGTGTATGCGAGCTCGCCTTGTAGTACACCCTCCAGTAAAGCCTCCTTTGCAGACCATTCTTTGCAACGAAGTTCCTCGAGTGCCTCGACTTCTCTTTTTAGCGCATCGCCTTCGCTTTGAGCCCAATGAAGCTGACGTCTAAGCAGGCGCATGAGTTGGTTCGCGGGGATCTCACTCTCAAACTGCGAGAAGTGGATGTCGGGAGGATATGTGATCATGAAACCTGCCTGGCCTGTGATAGGATGACGAGCGGGTATGTATTGAATGTTGTCCATAGGTGGTGACGGGTCATTCGGGGCCTGCGTCGACACAGGAACTGGGACGTCTGGGGCGACGGGCTTGACTGTGGGCTTGCCATTCATTGAGAGCCGTAATTTGGGGCCCTTCTTGGGCTGTCCGGTAGCCGGATCAATGGGGTTGGCGTTTGTAATGGCAGCGCGTGGTGGTTCAGGCTCGTGGACGGTGCGCATGTGTTTGGCGAGGGCATCGGAGCGAGTAAAGGAGCGGTCGCATTCTGGCAGAGGTTAGCTGGATTGGTCCTTTTAGCAGGAGCGTGCAAGGTGGCATACCTGGAAGATGGCAGAAGAAAGGCTTCTCCTTGGTGTGACTCCTCATGTGGGCTTTTAGAGCATAGCCGCTGGGATGATTGGTGCCTTTGCGAGCGCAGTCTCCCCATTCGCAGGTATAGCGTGCTCGCTTCGGAGCAATGTGGTCGTTCTGGACGTGTGCAATAAGCTCGTCGCTATTGGCCAAATCTCCCACACTGCAGCCTTCCCATGCGCATGTCGTGACCTGGTCTGCTCTCATAGCGAACTCGTCTGCGCTTGGTGACCCTGGAGCCGATCCCTCGCTGTCGCAACTGATGTCTGCTTCGGATTCTTCCATCGCATCACCGCCGGTTGCCATTATTGTACCGCCATGTGGTGTACCAATGTGTGCCGGTCCGCCTCCGGTGCGTCGTTTCTTACTAGGTGGTCCTGCCGTGTCTGTGTCTATGCTGGGTCTGGCAGATCGGTTCGGTGTGCTGATGTGGTCGTCGGCTTCGTCCGACGACGATAGCGACGACAATGGTGATTCCGGAAGCATATCGCTCATGGTTGATAGTCTGGTGATGGTCTTTTGGAAGAATTACGACCAAGGTTGGTAGATGCTTCAATAGACTTGCGCAGGTCGCATCGAGCTGTCGGCCTTCTCGGCGTTTTGAGAAGGAACGCCAGGGTCGCGCCTGCCGTACGGTCAAATCATGCTGTTTATCTTGACTCTTCATTTTGACCAGGCTTGCATTCAATTCGATCAAATCCGTTCCGATCGCTAGTTTTGCTTTATGACGCTTGCCCATATATTCTCACATGAACCAAAATCGATCCCTCGCGTAGAGACCTTAATGACATGCCTTCCCCCATCTCCTCAGCCTGTAATAGTTCCACGGTAAAGGTACCAAGTATCCAGCAGCAATGCTCACTATCGCAGCAGTCCAGAATCGCGGATCCTGGAGAGCTACCACACCACCCGTCAAGTGGTAGTCAACGACATTCTCGGCCATTTCCATCGCTAGCATTGAGATAAAACTCATTCCCATTGCTGTCTTGAATGCCATGTTGAGTGGGAACTTGTCTTTGCCCCATCGAAGAAGACCTGTTTCCAGTGCGACTGAGGTGCTAAGACCAGATGCCACTAGTGATTTTCATCAGCGTCTGTTGAAGTGCGCGGTATCGTGATTGCTGTGAGGCACTCTCAAATGGAAGTTTATTGGATCATAACTTACTAGATAGACCCATGATAGTACCCATTCCCAACTCTGGCGCATATGTTTGCAATGCCCATAAAGCAGAGAAGTCACCAACGGTGCATCCAACAAGACATCTAAAGGTATTGATACCTGCTCGTTTCCATGTCCCTCGGCAGGTCCAGAAGGCACGTTCGAATAACGATATTTGAGGCTTTGTAGGCGCCGGCTTCAATTCATTACTCTGCAGTGTACTCTTCTTCCTCCGATTGTAGGCTTCAGTGGTCTTTGGGCCGAAGGTAAATGTCGAAGTATGCTTTGCTTTTAGGACACAATTGACAGGATAGCGGTGACCGAATCCTTGCAATCGGCATAAAGATGAGGTTGACACATTCATGTTCATTGATCTAAGACGGCAAGTTCTTAGGGTTTGATGGAAAGTGGTGATGATTGCTAGAAGAAAACGGTACTCTACTTGTACTGTAGTCGTCAACTTTGAAAGCCTGGCCGCAGAAACCACGCATGTCTTGGATCATAAGCTTCGGATTTCCAGGTCTCGTATTGACCAGAGTGAAGTGCTGTACATTTTTACACCAAATGTTGGTCTATACGCCTGAGTATCGCACGAACATGACATCGTCTGATGTGAGGTGAAATGGTTCAAGTAAGGAAGTCGAGTGTCAAACCGAAAGAGGAAGTGACAGTCCGCCACCAGCAGAAGCGTCAGTGCGGCGATCATGAGAAACACTGCTTGACTCACGACGTCCTACTATCTATTTACAACCTATTACCACCTTGGAATAAAGTTACAATCAATCATGCCGTCTCAGTCGAAGTCCAACAATACCAACTCCAGAAAGTTGAAGATTCTTATGCTTCATGGTCAGAGAGATCACACATCTCATCATGACGAAACTCGCCACTAACTCACTCGAAGGCTATACACAATCTGGCCCCCTGTTTCAAGCCAAGACCCAGCGTGTGAAGAAATTGCTCGAGAAATCACTTGCAAGCTCACCTATCAAAACCGAATCTCCAATCTCTGGTGTTGAACTCTTCTACCCAACCGGACCTTTCAAAGTCACCTCGGCGGATATGAATGGGGTAGAAGTCAGGGAAGAGGCCAACGGATGGTGGAAACTTCGAGAGCGAGGAGAGATGCAGGAGGGAGTGGAGGAAGGATTGGCTCGTGTGGCAGAAGTGCTCCGGGAACATGGACCAATGGATGGTGTCATGGGCTTCAGTCAAGGAGCCGCTCTCGCCGCTATGGTGACATCCCTACTCGAAACAGGAAGATCAGAAAGTTTCGCCAAAGTCACTGATGGTATGCCTTTCCCTCAGACCTTTGCCGAACTGCAACACCCACCGCTCAAGTTTGGCGTCTGCTTCTCGGGGTTGTTAAACAAGCATGCCAAGTATGCTGCATTCTACGAGCCAAAGATTCAGACGCCAGTGTTGCACGTTTTGGGTAGCATGGACACGATAGTGGAGGAGAGTGAATCACTGGCACTGGCAGATCGGTGTGAAGATGGCGGTGCTAGCATGGTCATCAGACATGCAGGCACGCATACTGTACCCACGAGCGAAAGGGACATTGCAGCAGTCATCCAGTTCATCCGTAACGTATACCCTGGCGGCAACACGACTGCAAAGAAAGAGGAAGAGGAAGACGTATTAGACATGGACATGCCGTTTTAGAAGAAATGTGCTTGCTTCACCCGATGGAAATGATAGAGACGCTTCGATAGAGGTCATCAGAGGTGTATCCGGAAGACTGAAGAGAGAAATTACATTTTTCGATCAGGTCTTTGCATTTCGTAAAACGTCGTGACTAAGAAAATATCCAGATCTTCCCGAACCGTCTCTCAACCCACCAAAATCCTCAAATAGCCAAAACACAAGACAGACATTAGAAAGACGAAAAAGCTGTATGCATCTAAAGGGAAAAGGAACAGAAGAGAAAATAAGAACGCACGCATGAACCAGCAGCTTGCAAGCAAGTATATCAAATCCGACCGTCGCCCGTACTTGATTTCTTTAATGGACAACACACAAGACATTTAGTGCTCGTCGTACCTGGCAGAATGGTAGTATGAGTAGTCTCCGTTGATGGCTTGAGCCCAAGCATCCCGGATGTGATCCTTGTCTCCACTCAACAGCATTTCGGCGATCTCTGTCAACAGTTCTCTGCTGACGTCTGGCACGAAGTTTTGCAGCACATCCGAGTGACTCCAGAGAACGATAAATGTCTCGACCACCAAGCCTCTTCCGATAGAGTCAGGAGGCAATGACGGGTAAAGTAGCTCGATAAGCGGTCGGACAATATTTTCTGATGAAGATGCTGAGGGTAGGTCGTCCTTGTTCTCGACCAGAGCAGATGTCTTTGGTGATTTGTTGTTGTGCATGTTTCCGATACACTGCAAAATGCGGTTCATGACCTCGTTCTGGAAATCCGAGTTTTGGACCTTTTCGCCAAAAATGTAGGCTTGCAGTAAGTCGATATATGTATCATAGCCGGCGGATCTTGAGTCCAGAGCTGCATTCGAAGCGGTAAGGTCCAGGGATGTGATGCTCTTCTTGTCATAGATGTAGTGGGCGTATAGTTGAAATACGATGGGATCATCTTCGGGTAGTTCGAGTGGTGCGTCTTCTTCGATCTGCTTTTCTAATAGCTCGGTGAAGTACGGTGATGAGGCGGCAAGGCGGGCGGAATGAATGTGGAAGTCTTGACTGTTGGTCAAGCTGCCAACACGTACAAGAATAGGCTTCGAGAATGCGCTAAAGCAATTGAATCAGCTCCATACAATTTTTCCGTTGACGTGTATGTTTTTCCGCTAGACGAGTCCAAGTCTATTCACAACCGGTACTCTCACTGATAAGAACATCAAGATAGGTAAACAAGCAAATAATCACCTACCTTTTCTTAATCTGATCAGTCATGGCCAAAGAGAGTGCACTTTCACGTCCGCGACATATGCGCTTGTATGGCCGGCCACTGTCCTCATCGTCGTCTTCAATAGCTTCTTCATCATCCATGTCCAAGTCGTCGGCGGAATCCATCAGAGCGTTCTCTCCTGAAGCGACAAGCTCGGCGATCTGTTTCTCGCTGGGACTGTCGATTTTCAAAGCCGCATCATCTCCGTGAACACTGCTGTTACTGCGTGGGCTGACGGGCATTTGAGCGCCTGCGGTCGTTGCATCTGCTGATCTCTTTGTCGCCATCTGCGATGGTGTGATTCGTTATCGGTGTCCGGTGGGAGGGAATCGCTCGTCGTCTGCGTATACAATCTTGACAGGTATGTGAAGAAGGCAGAAATATCAGTCTAATCAAAATAACAACACGGACGGACACGGCAGTCACGTCAGACGCTCGCGCACTCGACTAGCCCTGCGCATATTAACCCTTGTCCGTGGCAGAAAACGCCTACGCCCGCCCACCAAAAGGTCAAGAGGACGGGTTGGTGCTCTGCCGCGTCAACTCGCGGGGCAAGATTGCTATTCCGGCGCTAGGTGCGAATGTACATGCAGACATCCTTGTCCCAAGCATGCGCCGTGGTGGTTGGCAGCTGAAAACATGTGCAATTCACGAGACTCGTAAATCATGCGCACAAGCCTTGCGATTTTCACTGAACTTGTCGTTTATTCATATCTGAGCTGATCTCTATTGCGAAAAAAGAGCCTCGATCCCTGGATGTCGTGCAGAGTTACCTTGATTTCGAAACGCCCACCCACTTGGCGAACTCCGGAGCGTTGGGGTTTCATCGTATTAGGTTCAGCATCGCTTAAACCGTATCTCACAACGTCCGCCTAAAGTGCCTCTTTTTCTGCCTCTCCGGATCTCCATGTGCCTGTTCACATGGTAACAATGTGTTTTGCGAACTCTACAATCCTGCTTAGGTTGCTGTTCGCTCCCCTCTCTACCCGTCAGTTATACAGTAAAAAATCGCGCATGCACATCTCTACATAGAGTTTTGGCCTATGCTTGATGCAGCTAGGTATGTCGTCAGTATTCGAGCGGGGTTAGACCTCGTCCTCTTAAATAATGCTCTAGGTCGTATCTTAATGCTTCGATTAGTTAACTTACTACGCCTCGTCCTCTATCCGCTCGTTAGCTAGTAACTATTAAGATGTTTTACGACCTTAGCTAGAGCACTAGGGTTATCGCAAAGAAGGCCGGATGTAGCCGGCGCGCTATATAGAAGTTATTAAAGTTGTTAAAGGAGGAAGGGACAATAAGACCGGAACAACTAAGACCTAGGCCGGAGCCTCTACTCTATTAATTTGTAATAGATAGTCTACTCGTAATGCTATTATATAAACCGATGTTAACGCTATTCGAGATGACTTAATAGATACTACTCGAGTTTAGCATTTTACCCTCGCGATAGACCCTTAGTCGTATAATTACTTAGAATAACTAGACTCGGAAGACCCTTAAGAAGATTACGATCTAGAGGTCTTATAGACAGAGAAGCGAATATATAGGCCGCATCGCGCAGTACGAGCTTAATTAGCTTATGTTCGTTAATAAGTCTAGATATAATAGATTAGTAGCATCTTAGCGGTTTAGATAGGCTCCTTATAGTATTATTGCTACCGTATATAAGATACTTACTCGTAAATAGAGGTAGAATATCCTGCCGGCGTATATAGTTAATAGCCTACTACCCTATACGAAGATCTATCTTAGTATAACGGACGGTCTATTCTTCAAAAATTAGGTTAAGGAGTACCTAATGCCTAAATGTTAGTCGTTTCCTACGTAGAACTCGGTCATTATTATAGATAACGCATCTTTCTATCGTATCGATAAGCTTAGAGCTATTATAGAGTAATACGGTATGCGCATAGAGATGCTACCGCCTTACTTACCTAATCTAAATCCGATCGAAGAGCTTTTTAGCGATATTAAGAAGGCGCTAAAGAAGAACTAGATGCGGTTTATAGATGACCCTTCGAAGAGCTTCCGGAACTACCTTAAATACTACGTAAACCTCTATAGTAATGATACTGTAAGGGCGCGTAAGCACTTCGAAAATAGTAGTTATTAGGAGGTTAATGTCGAGGTAGAAGATTAAAGGTCTAAAGCTTAGGTAGATAGAAAGAATATTAACTAATTCGCTACTAAATTCGCTTAATAATTTACTCCTCTACCTATAACCGTAACCTCGCTACCTCTAACCTTTTAACCGATACCCTCTATACCCTTACTTACTTCTTTATGTTCCTTACTACGCCGAGTTTCATATTCTTTAACTTAAACCATTTATTAGATACCTCGCTATCTACTAGAGCGATAACAGTTACTCGCGCATTATCGAGAGCTTCGAAAGTAGCGCGGTAATCTAACTTCTAACTATCTATATATAAGTGCTGCTTAAGCTACTAGAAGTAGTCCTTAAGCGCCTTATTAAAACCGAGCTTAGAAGTAGTAGGTAAGAACACTAATAGGATCGACTACGCCTATAATAAGGGCGGTAAGAAGTAGTTGTTTATAATAATTAGTGTTGGCGATAAGTCTCCTCTACCTATCGTTACTTACTTACTTCTCTTCTTCCTCGACTCCTTAGTAACCTCCTTCTACTTAATATAGAAGCGCACATACTCTAGCGCATTATTATTATCGACCGGCGCCTTACTATCGTGCTCTACTTAAGCCTATATCTTATAGATAGTCTAGTCGACCTTATAATAAACACCGCCCTCTAGCTAGTACTAGCCTTAGTTAACGTCGTAAGGGTAGCGGAAATAGTCTATAAGGAACGAGGCGCGAGCATTAATCTAACGAGTAGTATCTACTAGTCTATCTACGCGTAAGTTATCTTCCTTCTAAGAGGCCGATTCTTTATTAACCTTAGCCGCCTCGATAGGTTTTATAAAGATATAGGATATCTCGACCTTTAGCGGTAATGTAAACCTACGC
>JGI24891J29808_1000286_pt1 | contig 43925 bp, 49 predicted proteins | sample FreactcultuFSWF8_FD_29808 | JGI IMG/M metagenome (IMG submission 29808) | reverse complement strand
TCCGATATGGTCTAGTGGCTAGGATTTCTCGCTCTCAAACCGTTCGAAAGAACAACCAGGTCCGAGGAGGCCGGGGTTCAATTCCCCGTGTCGGAAACAACTTCATTTTGCTCTTTCACTGGGTTCTGGAGAGATTAACGAGGGTGCAAAACCTTTTTTTGTTTGGGGGGTCAGCGCGCGGGGCTTTCTCGGGGAGATGGGAAGGCACATCGGTATGGAGCTGGGGCCAAGCAAAACTCATTGTTCCATTTACAACAGAATCAGAGTACGGAGTATTCAACAAGCATCGCAAGAAGTCAAAGTTTTAGCCAAGATAGAGCATTGATCGGAAAGGCTCTGGCTTTCTGGTCCAACCTGATCTATACCTAGGGTTTCGTTGATTTGTGTGTACACCGCGATCGTATCCTTGTCAAAAACACCGGTCGTGCGAAATAGATCTCAAACAACAGGTTCAGCTATCTTACCCCTTCTCGCGAGTCCCGCAATAGACGATAACATCTCGTAGAAGTACCTGTTCATACTAGCAAGAACGAGTATAAAGCCAAAGAGAGCTTTTCCACAGCAATACCGTTATCAAAGATGCTCATAGCGATGGCCGGAGAATATACCCGGTAAACCATCTTATGACAAAGAGCCAGAACTCGAAGAATTAGCTAATAGAAGAGCCTCCTCGAGGTATATGAGTAGGGTACTATGTTCACCTACTAGTTAGTTTTTTCTAAGAGATGTCATAAAGCATAGTGTTGCGAGAATGTGGCAATTGTATTTCACAGTATTAGAGGCAGTGACAGCGGGCAGGAAATAGCATCACTGACCTGGTTGACTCTCTCGCCATCAACACTTTTGTAGCCGTCTCTACCACCATCTCGATGCTACCAGAAATTCCTCAAGATCCATCCAATACTGGCTAGAACATTCTGGTAGTGTCTTGGAAGATGGTTAGATAGTCCAAGTGAGCAATCTTTATAACAGTCGGATTCGTGGACCTGGTGTACATGTTCCTCTGCATTGCGAGAGATTTGAAATCTTGAGATATGGCCGTCTGGACTCTGCTACGAGATAGCTTTGAAACTCAAGCGTCGACGTCGGAGAGATTGAAGCATAAAATTAGTGATCCAAGACAATCTGGGGTACTTATAGAGTGCAGATGGAGGATGCAAGGGAGAAGAGAAACGATTATGGGAGTAGCGTAGCAGTACAATGGAAAAAGCAAGCTTTTGATCAGTTCTGACTATGCAATCGTGGATAAGCATAAGAACATAATCTCGGATAGTGTTACGATGATAGCAAAAGCACTTACTTGACTAGGCACTACTACATATAGGAACCAACCTGTTCCATGGCGTAGTAGTTCAAAAAATCACAAGAATCAGCAGATGTGGCAGAGCATGTGAAGGTGTAGTTTACAAATTGTGACTTCGAAGGTTTGGTCCATTGGATCATGAGCATCCAAACGAAGACAAGAAGATAGATGATCAGGTCAGTGATCCACAGACTCGTAACCCTCAACCCATAACCAATCTACAGTGTTAGACGGCAGGGAACCTCGTCTCACTCCAGATTCAAAGATTGTATCCGTGAGCTGAGCATCACAGACCTGGGGTCCTCACCCGAGTGGTCACGCAGGCCTCGAGGCTCGGTCTGTTTTCCACCTCCGAGAATCGAAGGAATACTGGATCCAGCTCTGAACCACGTTGCTATTTCGGAGGCCGGAATTCCGCTGCTGAAAGTCAGCTGAGAACAATTAGAGCGAGCTTATATACGTTCTAGAGAGATTGTTTCTGATGAGCTATGGTGAACGCGCTTTTCCACGATAGAAGGGCTTGAGACTCGTGGTCGTGTTCCAAGATATGATGGTTGAGAAATTGTCGAATGGTTGTGTCTCACATAGGACACATTTACAAAGAACAGAGACTCTGAGATACCCATGAAATCATGTGATCGAAACTACAACAAGAGTAGAAAGAATAAGAAACAGGGCGTGAGAAAAGAAGATTATCAAACGGTACTCACTCCAATACACGGATGAGAAACAGCTATAAGGTCTCTGCTCTCAATCCCAATGGAATCCTCTTCTCTAAGGGCGTCAATCTGATCCATAGCCGTGTAGAGGCTAACATGGGACGAGATCCCAAAATCAACTCGGAGGAGAGCAACGAAGTTAGTGCAACAGGCCACTGAACCACAGAATCATCAGACATCACCCGATAATGCGGTGTAAAGCCCACGTAGAGTTGAAAGTGCTGAACAAAATAATTTGGAGACAGATATGCCGGGCGCGAAATCACAGACCTGGTCGACTGATTTGTCTACTAGCATGCGAGGAAGGAAACCGGGCAAATGTGTAGTTCGAAGCCCATCTACTATGCGCAGCGCACTTCTTCGTGGAAAGCAAGAGCCAGTCGATGCCTCCGCTCTGATTGTCTGATCTTGTCAACCAGCAACGACAGCAAGCTATTGTAGCGGGAATTAATTATGCAGTTATATATTCTTGATTTTTGAACTTTGCTATCATGGTAGCTAGTCGAAAGTGAGGACAATCACAACGGCTTATAAGGAAATCGAAATCCAGATATTTGGTCCACTCGAAAATGTAGACAGGACGACTTTGATGAATCGTGGAGGAAGAAAGAGATTCCAAGAGAAACAGAATCAGAAATCATGCAAAGTATATCCCACTTGTGATGAGATGATTACGTGGATCTGTCGAGATGTTTCCTAATTCGCTTTGTAGCTCAGCGCTGTCACATGCGTGCAAAGCGGTTGTGCGGTCTGCAATCAGTGTGGACTGTGAAGGGTCATGTTGTAAGACACTGAAGGGCTTGCGAGAAGCCCTGTCTGAGTATATGTGATCTACCTCATGTTCAATCTGCTACTATACCCCCACTATCTTCGTTGTCGGGCGGGGTATGATATGCTTGAGCAAGTACGCATATGGTCCTGCCGTGCTTGTCGTGGATTCGACGCGGCTGCTGCCCAGAGAATGTTGCTGGAGTGCGGCAGTCTTGGTGGTATCCGTTGGTTGTACGGTAGGAAGGTGAGACTTATGGTCTGCTTGATGAGGCATGATTTCCCCACGCCTCTCATGATTTGGGGTGTGTCCGCCGATGTTCTGCGACCAATCATCCCTGCTGCATAGTCCTCTTGATACGATCAAGCAAGACAGTACTTTCTCTTCCCAACTTCCTCTGACCATTCCTGCCTCCACTTCTCGCCTTTGCCATTGCCTTTCTGAATCTTTCCCTCTCCTCGGTCTTCTCAGCTCTTTCTCTTTGCGACCTCTCATAGGCTTCGCGGCGTTCCTCGGCTTCTCTCTTTTGGCGCTGGGCAGCGCGATGTTCTTTTGCGAAAGGAATGATCTTTTGACGACGACTGTGGTGGATGCCGTCGAGATTTGACTCGGTGTTGACTGCAGGAGCTTCTTCTGCGACGGGAGCCGGTGGTGGTGATGGGCGCTTTGGTTTTGATTGTCGTGGTGCCTTTACTTTTTCCACGACCTTCTCCTCGATCTCCTTCTCTTGTGCGGGTTCCTCTGGTGATTGTTCCTCTTCATCCTCGCTAGGTGCGTATGTTGCTGGTCGTTTCGGCTGGACGTCGTCTCCGGCTTGAGCCTTTTGTTTTGCGTATTCCTTCTTCAGCTTCGCCTTTTCGATCAAGTTGCGCTTGATTTGGATTGCTGGAAGAGGTTGTCAGATTATGAGGGTGCTGATTATGTGGGCGCGCACGTACTCTTGCGACGATGAGTGCCGTCGGGCAGGTTTTGCGGACCGACGACGAAACCCTTCTTGTGCTTTTTTGCGACGCGGTCTGCGGGCGCATCATCACGAGGGCGTTTTGTTATGGCCATTTTCTATTATGTTGATTCTGATTGAGGCGTCTTTGAATTTCTTTGATGGTTTGGATGATGGCAGTCTTGAATTGCGGGGAATCTTTTTTCTTTAACACAAAATGCGGAAAGGAAAAGGAAGAAGCTTGTTGCGAGCGTCAGGGGTTTTAATACACGGCATCTGTCAAATCTAGCTCTTCGTAACACGGTTGTTCCTTGCCTATCAGACTGCACGATAGTATTGAATGTCTGATGGGAGTCCACTGAGGGCCTGGTTTCTTTGCTCTTTCATCGGATCTACTTCGATCTTCCAAGCACTTGCGCTATGTTACAGCTCAATATTTGAGGTGCCGAGGACCTGGCTGCATACGTTCTATAACAGAAGATGATGCGTTTTGTATGGCTTCCTGCAAAAAACGCTCCGGGCATGGACAAGGCTTTGGCTTTGATTGCATCAGATGACTCGAATGAGCGTGACGACGACAAGTTGCTCCTTCTTTTGTTTCACCAACTTTGTCCAATCTCAACTACGCACTTCCCTATCCACCTGACACTCTGTCTCGACATAGTACCACATCTCTCCCATCGTCGACCTTCACAGTTTTCTCGGCCAATTCCATCATCATTCTGACGTCGCAAATTCTTATCAGATTGTGAAACCATCAGGGTCCTTGGCCGAGTGATAATCCCCACCTCACCGCCCGGATATACTACCACACACGACACACGACATTTCCCTCCATCCTTGAATCCCACTCTCGACTGCAGGCAGCTCGGAGTTGATATGTGCTCTGAGCTGCGATATGCCCCATTCCAAATACGAGAGTCCGCCGGAATCAAACCATTACAACCCGTTTTTCACTGGCAGAATCCGTGATGGCGACTACCGTGAAAGAAGTCCAACTCCTACCACCGACAGAAATGATATTATACGACGACTGAAGGCAAGAGGCGATGTAGACCGGCAGCATGAACAACCGCCGTCAACTACGCGAATACCGACCGAGGCCGACAGCAATGCACTAGGCCTTGACATCCTCCGTCCGCGCTCGGCTTTGCACCGCGGCGACTTTAGAGAAGAGTCGGACTCTCAACATGCCATATCCACTTCTCCCATTGTACCATGGCATGCTCAATCACACTTCCTGCAACGTCCCCGAGCTACCTCTCAGGCTTCATTGTCAGGCAGCTTCTCCTACCAACCGCCCACAAGTCCGCTCGTCCATCAAGCCAATGCTGCCGATATGCCTGATCACTCGCCTGATCACTTCACACCTACGCGAAACCTACATCCGAACTTGCATCGCCATTCATCCCTTCGCGCCTTTCCCTACCAAGCCCATCAACCTCGCCGTTCAATAGGTTCAATAGGAAGCCTGCCACAACCTCCCTTCCCGTCAGCCCGCCGCCCTTCAATCTCCGACGCCTCTCCTCTACAACACGCCCCCATGGTCGGCTCATACGAGGAGAGCATTCTTCGTGGTCGCATGTCAACCACTCCCTCCAAACCTCTGGACTTTGTCGCTCAAATAGGTGTTCTGGGAAAAGGCGACTGTAAGCCAAGCCTCAAGTGTCCTGCTCATGTCGCGATTCCTTTTCCCGCCGTATTCTATAGCTATGCATCTGGAACGTCAACAGATCCTGAACCAAGTCCGTATGTGGGAATGCTAGATCTGGAGAACACCTTGAAGAAGCCTGACGATCCCGAAGCTCTGGCGGCAAGGAGACGCCGAAAACATCAAGAACACAGCCACACTGCACTGAAGCATCACGACACATCTCACACTTCTCATGATGACGAGACTTCCCGTCAACGACGTCAACACAAGATGAGTCGCCGCATAAACACCTTACCTGGCGGATCTTACCGCATACCCGAGATCGGTCAACTCCAGATCATCATCAAGAACCCGAACAAGACAGCTGTAAAGCTCTTTCTAGTTCCATACGACTTATCAGACATGCCACCTGGCACTAAGACATTCATTCGTCAACGCTCATATTCTGCTGGCCCTGTTGTCGACATGCCGCTGTCATCCTTGCGCAATTATGGCACCGATCGACCCGAGGCTGCCATTGGCGGACTCGATGATCCAAGAGATAGACCGGTCCTGCGTTATCTTATCCATCTGCATATCTGCTCGCCGGCAAAAGGGAAATATTACCTGTACAAAAGCGTGCGCGTCGTCTTTGCGAACAGGGTGCCGGACGGGAAGGAGAAGTTACGAACGGAGATGCAAATGCCTGAGCCTAGATATTCTGCTTGGAAGCCGACATCGACAGAGACCGCCGATGCTGCAGCCATGTCGGCGGCTAAGGTGGAAGAGGCAAAGAGGAGGAGGAGAAGTGCTGTCTTCCCTTCTCATTCCACTCTTTCACTGTATCCTCAGCACTCACCCGCTTCTGGATCTATGGACAGCAATATTTCGTTCTCGGATCTCTCGTTCCGCCACCCTGATGCGCGACCGCAATTACCAACACTGCAATCTCGACCGACTAGCCGCGACAGTAGAGGTGATATTGATATTGATATGAATATGGATCTCGACTTCGAACCCTCTGCTTCCCCGCACAACTCTGCATTCGGACAAAGAAAGGACGCATTCACATTCGAGAGACGGGAAGGACGGTCTGAGAGCAGAGGCAAACAGGAGAGTCTATTGAGTAAGAAGTTGAGAGATCTGGAAGTTCGTGGTAAACAAGCATAGTCGTGGGTGATTGTATTTCATGGCGTTGGTTGAGGCAGGTCAGCAATTGCTCTCTCGGACGGGTTATGGGAAATTTTGCAATTGGAATGGCAGGTTCAAAATGGCTGGCGTTTTTGAAAGTAGTGATGGATATATTGGTTCTGCGTTTATGGACACTTGGAAGGCATTTGGGGGGATCTTGAGGTATGAGTCTTCTCGTCAAGCATTATTTACACGTCAACATATCATCTCAACAACATCATCATCATCGTCATCAAACTCGTAGTCCTACAGAACCCATTCATTCGAATTTGCTCAGATCTCGGCTGCTATGCAGACAGACATTGATACTAATTTGTCGCAGAAGCAAGGGGCGTATTCTTGGATGACATTTTTGATCCGAAGAGCAATAGAGATGTCAAAAATCAAAAGTAACAGGGGGAAGTGTATCGAAGAGGAAGAAGAGAGGATAAGAACGGCACACACAAGAGAGAGAATTATGGTAATACTTTCAATTTCTTCCATATCATATCATGTTTGTTTTCGATAGTGTGGAACAAAAGCAAAACAGCAACAGTGGTTCCCTTCCCCGTCCTATACCTTCGCTCATAACGAAACGCATTGATGCACAGCGTTTTGAGTAAAACAGTTGAACGCCAACCATTACAGCAAAAAAACCCTCCTTCAGAAGACAACTCACCCTCGACGATCATCCTTCGAGTCCCGTACATTTACTCTCACTTCTTAGCCCTGGGCTTTGCAGGAGCCCTCTTCTTGGGTTTCGGCTTCTCTTCTTCCTCGTCATCCTCGTCCTCTTCAACGGCCTTTTTCTTGCCTTTGCCCTTGGGAGCGGCAGCGGCCTTCTTCTTCTTCGGCTTGGCGACGTACTTGTCCTTTGAGATGTCCATGTCTTCTTCCTCGGCGCCATCGTCTTCAGCTGCATCCTTGAGGAGAGCTTCATCTTCCGAGTCGTCCATTGCTTCTTCGAGATCGGGCTTGTCTTTTGCGGTCTTCTTGGCTGGGCCGACGACGCTGGAGGCTTTCATGAAGGGGAGAGGGTGGGATTGTGCGTTGTACCTGTGGATGAGACATTAGTGGAGATTCGAGAGGTCATAATAAGCATGTACTCACATCCTGGTAAAGGTAGCCTTGGTCTGTGTTTCCAGCTTGATCTTCTCCTGATCCATAGGTCCGACGCCCAACTCCAAGATGGCATCAAAATCGTCCTTGGTAAGGAAATACTGATCCATGAGCTTGATGACTTCGGGCACTGACTCCTTGCCTTCGACTTCCATCCTCTTCACGAGGTTCTGCCACAAGGTGGGAAGGTACTGTTGTCTGATCTCATGTCTGTCGCCGGAAGTACGAAGACGCATGTGACCTTGAATCTCCTTGATTTGGCGACTGAACTTGCCGAATGAACTGTTCTTGCCCAACCAGGCTGTGAAGCGAGTTTGACTACCAGCTTGAGAGCCTGCAACGAAGGATGCTGGTCTGACAAAACTCATGATGGCGTGTGTAGGCATCAAGCTCCACTGCTGTTGAGATCCGTGAATCATTCTGTCGACCAGATCACCATCCGAGATACTGTCGGCTGCTTGACTGGACAGGCTGAGTTGCTCCAAGTTCTCCATCCTCGCATTGGGAGCACCCAGAGCGCGAATAGGTCTTGTGCCGAGGTAGTTCTCCTGGAGCATGAGAGGGCTGAATTCGTGGTCATTGAAGTACAGCTCAATCTTGTCGTTGAGAGTAGACTTGCTGGCGTCTTGGAACATTCCACCTCCGAGGATTTTGCTGGTAATGTCCCAAGGCTTCAAGACAACATGCTTCTCCCAAGCCTTGGACATCTCCTTGCCTTTGTTAAAGTCCATGGAGGATTGGTCAAGCTTTGCAGTAGAGATCATGTTCACGACCTGGCGGATATCTGCTCCTGTGCCTTCAATCAAAGCGTTCATAACGTTTGGTGGCATCTTGAGACCTTCGCGGTGGGCAATAGTTGCAATACGAGCGCGAATCATGTCAGCGGATGGACGACGGAAAGGCAAGTCGTATGTGACAAAGTCGAATGGCTTCATCTTGGGAAGCTTGCGATCGTTGCAGATGAGGATCATGGGGATTTGGGTCTTTTTGCAGACAGCAGCAAGAGCACCAACACCACCACGATCACCAGCAGACATACCGTCAACCTCATCCATGATCAAGACCATCTTCTTCTTACTTGCGTCAACTTCGCCGGAAGAGAAGTAACCCATGAGAGATGTTGTACTCAGCACTCCCTTGAGACCGCTTTCGACCAACTTCTTGCTACGCGTGTCACTGGCATTGCTTTCGACAATATCAAAACCTTCGAGCTTGGCGACCAGATGTGCAGCGGTTGTCTTGCCGATACCAGGAGGACCATGAATCATGACAGCTCTGTAGGTGCCGCTGCCATCCTTTCCAGGAAGCTTGAATTGGGTACGCGAGTTTTTGGCGAATGAGCGCAACCATGTTCCCAACTTCTCGACTTGGCCCTTGTTACCGCAGATCTGGCCAAGTTGTGTAGGGGCATACTTGACAGTCCACAGTCTGTTGTCGGAACCGTCAGCAGCAAAGCCCTTGGCGAGCTTTGCAGGACCTTTGGCCAGCTTCTCACGTTCGGCCTTTTCCAGTTCTTCGGCGGCCGCCGCGATCTTTTCGGCTTCCTTCTTCTGTTGAGCTTCAAATTTAGCGCCGGCTACACTATTGCCGCCGTTGGCAGGAAGCTTTGAGATGAGAGCGAAGAGACCTTTCTCGTCGATGACCTTGAGGTTGTGCAGCTTGATGGTTGCAAGCTTCTTTGGACCGGCTTCTTCTCCCAGAACGACATAACTAGTGTTCTTACTAGGTGCCGTCATGCACTTTCCACCATAACGTTTGACCAGGTTCTGGCCTTCCTCTCTGGCGATGTACTTGAGTTGACCGGTGAAGACGAATGACAGGCCAGCAAGACAATTATCGGCACCCTCTGGAATGTCGAGACTACCGGCCTCGGGAGCAGGACCATCGTTCTTTGGCATGTTATACCACTTTTTGGCTGGGGTTCCGTCTTCCTTGGGTGGTTCGGGTGCTTGGATGAGGGGAATGTCGTCGAGGATGGCCTTGAGTTCAGCACTGTCTTCGACTGGAGGGTCCTTTTCCTTCTTCTTGGGTGCTGCACGAGGCTTCTTTGGCTTAGGCTTCTCCTCTTCCTCGTCAGTGTCCAGATCCTTTGACTTTCTCTTTGTGCTGGCCTTGGGCTTTGCGGCAGCGTGTTTCTTGGGAGCCGGCTTGTCCTCGACAATCATCTCGTCATCATCTGGAACGACAAAGTCATCGTCGGCATCGGTATCCTTCATGTCGACATCTTCATCGTAGTCTTCATCCTTGATCTTGGTCGGGTGAGGCTTTGCAGCGGCACGTTTCTTGGGTGCCATGTTGTCGTTGTCTTGTGCTGGTTGGTCCTCCTTTTTTTGCTCGGTAGTGAAGTCCTCGTCTAGGTCGTCGTCAGGGAAGTCTTCGGCGTTCAAGTCATCTGTTGATGGGGGTGGGGTGGTTTCTGATTTGATGGGTTTGGCAGGCGACTTCTTCGAAGGTGCAGGTTGTGATTTGGTAGAGGCAGCCGTTCGCTTTGGCTTGTTCTTTGTGGCGAAATAGGCGGCAGTGGTGGTTTCCTCGCCTTGTGGTGATGCGGCGCGTTTCCTTGAAAGCGTCAGTCAATTGTGGAAAGAGCGAACCAAATCAGGCAGACACGCTTACGGTGCTGCTGTTCTTGTCGTCTTCTTTGGCACTACTCTGTCTTGGTATCAGCATATGATTGACACGAGAAGATGAAGCAGTCACACACTCTTCCTCGTCGTCGCTGTCATCGACAACCTTTCTAGCTCTTCCTTTTTTGGCAGGAGCCTTCTTCTCCTCTTTCACTGGAGTTGCAGCCGGCTTGCCACCGAAGAAGTTACGAATATCTGCAGGCATGATGTTATATCTATACAACAGCAATTGAGATACCCGATCAGTCGTAAATGCTATAATTGATGAAAGTCGACTCCAGCTCTGAAACAACACGCGCTTCGTGCTGTCGCGGTCAAGTCGAAGCGCGTCATCAATCTATCCCGATTAGGCAGCACTCCCGCTCCGACGGGGAACGGAACAAGCCGAAGGACTTCGAGAAAGTCCAAGGGCAAGTGGATGAGAGTATGGACAGCTCGAATAGAGGAATATACATAAAACCACATCAATCATGTCGGCACTACGGATCCGTGCAAGCCTCGCTTCGCATCGCAACACTCTCTTCTCATTTGCGCAATCCTGCAGTACGACGAGTCACGTCCAATTCAATCCTCACACATAACTAAACCCATCTATAGCGCGACCACAATTCCTCGCAAGCCAAACATCGCCAATCCTCTCCTCCCTCTCTCGCGCATTCTCCTCCACACCCTCAACTCAAAGTTGGCTCCTCCCCCGTGCCGGCGCCAACAAGAAGGACCGCAAAGGACGACCTCGCGTACCCACCGGAGGCAGCACTCGCGGAACCACCGTCGTCTGGGGCGACTACGGCCTCCGCCTACTAGACCACGACCGTCGTATCAGCGCCGCACAGCTCAAAATCGGTGAAGATGTCATCCGCAAGCGCCTGCGTGGCATGAAGTACCGCCTCTACACCCGCATCTCCGCAAACATTGGTGTCTACACTTCCGGAAACGAATCTCGTATGGGAAAGGGAAAAGGTAGTTTCGATTACTGGGCTTCGCGTGTTGCCGTCAGCAAGATCATTTTCGAGCTCAAGGGAGAGTTGCACGAGCAGGTTGTCAAGGATGCTTTCAGATTGGCTGGAAACAAGTTGCCTGGTCTGTACGAATTTGTGCGTGCTGGAGACCCGCCGGTTATGGGAATTACAAAGCTCGGGAATGGTGTTACAGAGGAGATGCTCAGGAGGCCGAGACGTGAATTGCCCCCTCCCAGCATTGATCAGTCTGCCAACCGCATGCCCGAGTCTCCTCCGCCATAAAGGATGATGGCCGTGTGTTGTGCTTTTTCTTCTCTACTGAATGTACAGGATACTGGGGCCTTGCAGACTATCTAGGCATTTTCCATCGGCGTTACTGATGTGGTTTGTACAAATATTCAAAAGAAACACATTTACGACTTGCTTGTCTATCTCATTCCTCCACAGCCTCTCTTCAAAGCAAACCGCCCCGTGAGGGTGGTACTACTAACGGCGATAAAATCTTCGGTGATTGATTGCAGATCTCATCGTCACATACACCCTCAAAAATGCAGAATCTAATACATCATAGCCACAACCTCCAAAGAGAGCACAGCAAACTAACACATCAGCCCCCTCTCTCGATACTGCCTCTGGTCGCACTGATCTATACCGTTCCTCTTTGCTGGCACAATAGATGGATGTGGTAAGCCACAGTTTCACTCACGAGCAGGTCTTCAACTGCTACTACACTGCTCGACAAATCAGCCCTCGAGAACAGACCGAAAGCAGGAAGAAAAACACCTCCACCACCCCCTGGTTCGAACACACAGCCTTCCGCCCCTTCACTTCAACCATACCCTTATCATCCCCCAAATTCACCTCGAATCCATAATCCTCTGATCTGGTGTAACGGCATAACCACTTCACGATTCGAGAACAAAACTCTTGTTCGAACCTCCGCTGTGTAGTCTTAATTTGGTACCAATTCAAATCCAAGCCATGATGACCGTCATCTGGTGATATTGATCAAGGAGATAAGAGAGGGTTTTCCCATCGTAGCTTCGGCTCTGGCTTTTTGCACTTTTTGGGTAAGCACATGGGTTCGGTGTGTGATGATACGGTGGTTTGGAATTGTGGTGTGTGATTTTTTGGGGGCCTTTGGAGAACATGTAGTAGATTTTGGAGAACATGTAGCTGGCCCGCCGCGACAACTCAGCTTCCAAATCCTGGTCCATCGGCACCTCGTCTATCGACACCTATAACACCTTCGACCGTTCGACCGTTCGGCGTTCCTCTTTCTCCTCCATCACCTTCATCCATCAATCTCCACCCACTCCCTAGGGACTCAAAGTATGTCGTTCCGGACGTGGACGTGTGAAGTCGATCAGAAAGGACAGCATCGCTGACTCCGGTAATCCGGTCCCGCTGCAGCCATTGAGTTGGGTGGCCCTCCGTACCGACGATAAAGTCAATGGAACTATGGCACGAAACGTCGTTGCACAACCTCGTCGATGAAGGAAGCAGTGCACTTCTGGTACTTGTGCTCTGCTGCTCATGCTACTGCCAAGCTGTTTCAGAGCTAGAACAAGGACAACGGAATCAAGGCACGAAAACATCACAACGCAACTTCTTCGAACACAAGAGTAAGAGACCATAACTGCCAGCCTTTAAGACCCAGCCCTCGCTACATCAATACACGCCTTCGCAGTCTTGCGTCCTAGACCGCACATACAGCAGACATCTCAACCCCCTCGAGAGTTGGAGTACACGGTCTTCCTCGATGCTCTTGTAGTAGCTTTGGTCTTTCTGGCAACTCCTTAGCCACATCCCGTACTCATGGCAACGTCAATGGAAATTTCCAGCACGACGGTCAATTTCCTGATCTGCTCGATGGAAGGAAGCAGTGAGGTATGTTTAGCTAGTGTTCGGAATTTGGTTCGCAATTGTTCGTGACTTCTTTGTTTGATGTCTTTCTGAGTTCAACACCGGGCACCGGCACTAGTTAATGTTCAGATCGAGATTCGTCGTTGATGGAGCGAGGATCGGAGGGTTTGTGGGCTTCTGGCCTCCATTGAGTGCAACGTGGAGATCATGTTTCCTGTTCACAGTTCTCTGATGTAAGGACGGGTGCAAAGGAAGATGTCGGACGTTAAATATCGAGAATAAGTGGTGTGACTGTAGTATTTCAGGCAGCTTTGACAGTGAGGCGAGAAGTAATAGGGACAATGAGGAGGGAATAAAATGTATTGGATGGACGAGGGAAAGAAAACAGCAGTCTTTGGCATTGTTGAAACAATCGCTTGCGAAGAACCAAGACAAGTGTATGCGTCGTGGCATGTAATGGTATAGCTATATAAACAAAAGAAACGTGTTTGATGTCATGGGTGTATTTTGATTCCTCCTCTTTTTCCTTTCAAAATTCAGATGAATCCAGCATCTGAAGAACTATTCCTTCTCTTTTCCATCCATTCTCTCTGTTCGTGGTCTATGCAGTGCCCAAATGGCATCCACTGACACCAGAACTCCATCCGGTGAGTCTGTTGGCGACATCAGATGCATAACAAAGCGTGCAACATCCAGTACCCAAATCATCAGCCTTGAACCCAGAGTATCCACCGTTGTAAATGCGTGCGGCGCGGTAATATTGCGATACATCTGACGCGGCGGCTTGGCTCAAACATTGCACAAGTCCATCGCCAGAAGTGGTGCCGGTAGTGCCGTCCACAATCATTTGCTCAATCTCACTGCTGGGGCAAGGATCCTGGATCACGCCGCCGGAATTGCAAGTGCCGGTGCCTGCGTGATCTTGCATCAATCCCGGGTTTTGGACTGACCAAGAGGTAGTAACAACGCGTACGCAACCGTTGGATTCTTGCATGACGATGGCGAGGATGAAACGTGCATCTACGCCTGAGGAGGCGGAAACCTTCTTGATCGCGGCCTTTATGGCGGCGATTTCGTCGTCGGAGTCGTTGGCGCCCCAGCCGTTGTTGCCGCAGGATTGCTTCATGATGGGGATGTTGGCGGTGAACATGGTGTCGAAGTCGATCCATTGGTTTTGGGCGGGCCAGCCGGCGGCGACAGTGCCGTTGCCGCTGTACATTTTGTACGAGGAAGATGCGACGACCGTGGAAGTCGCTGCGGAGGTGGATGTCTTGGTCGATGGTGCTGCGGCGGTGGCGACGGTGGAGGTCTTTGCGGTGGTCGCTTGGGCTGAGGATTTGGCGGCCGAGGAGGGGGTGTTGCTGGAGCTGGAGCTGCAGCCTGCCGCGACACAGTAGGCGTATCCGACCCTGGAGGATGGTTAGTATTGAGGTTGTCAAAAAGGTGAAAAGGGTCGATCTTACCAGATGCTGTCGCAAGAGGGTGCATTGACAGCAGGGTTCCAAGACATGAAAGTGTCCGTAGAGATGCCATTGGCCGAAGCAATTGCATAGCAGTAATCGCCAGACTTAGCCGTGTACCACTTGGTACAGCCAGAGACGATACCAGTCTGAGTAGAAGCAGGCGCGGCAACAGCAGCGCAAGAAGATGCACTAGCCTTTGCAGAGCTGACAGCACTCTTACTCGACACCTTAGCGCTGGAGCTGGGAACATAGGCTGCAATGCTGGAAGTGCTGATGATAGTCTTAGTAGTGGCACCCTTTTGAACCAGAGAGGAAAGAGTGATCAAGGTAGCAGGCTTGGTAGAGGATGTGACCTTCTTGACAGAGGAAGTGCTGCTGGTGACCTTCTTGACCGAGGTGGCGGTGCTAATCTTCAATGAAGATGCGCTTGTTTTCTTAGTTGATGTGCTTGACTTTTTGGTAGAAGTGCTCGCTTTGATGGAAGTGCTTGCTTTGATGGAAGTGCTCGCTTCGATGGAAGTGCTTGCTTTGATGGAAGTGCTCGCTTTGATGGAAGTGCTTGTTTTCTTGGTAGAAATGGGCTTCGCAACAGATGTAGGAAGAATGGCAGAGGTGCTCGTCTTTTTGGAAGATGTACTCGACTTTATGATGGAGGAAGAACTTGACTTCGAAGTAGACTGAGACACATACCTGATTGAGCTTTGGCTGGTAGCCTTGGAAGCAATGGATGAAACCTTGCTAGATGCAGCACCTCCAGCAACAAGAGTGGGTGAGACACTGGCGGGAAGGTAGACAATGCTAGTCTTGATGGCTGCACAAGAAGATCCGGAAGAGATTGCGGCAACCTTGATAGCAGGAGCCTTGAATGGTGCCAATGCCGAGAAGGTTGCAGTGACAAAGTTGGTCACAACGTCAGTGACGGTGACAGTCTTCTCGCTTGCAGATGCGGTAGTGACAGCTCCATTGACAGTGATGGTGTTATAGATGGTGTCGACAGATATGCTGGTGGTGGTATCAACAGTCTGAGAGAGTGCGCCGACAGCAGTGGGTGTGGTTGCTGCGACAGCAAGAACGATTGAGACAGATGCTTCCGAAGGAATAGAGGAGGAAATGATCAAGGCCGATGATGCGTTCGATGGAGACCCGCTCACATACGAAGCACCGGAAGAGAATGACAATGTGGAGGAAGCAGTTTCTGACTGCGCAGTAGTGGAGAGGATGCTGCTTGATTCTGAGATGGTGCTTGAAGCTGCCTCCGAGCTGGCCGAACTTGCATCAGTACCATCAGCAAAATTAGCAGCAACGTTGACTGTAGAAGTCTCGTATGTGATGTGATCAGCAAAGATTGTAGAGTTTGCGGTATCGCTTGTGGTGTAGTTGGAAGAAGTGCCATTGACGGAACGATGATGGAGATGATGAAGGTGAGTATGGCGATGATGATTATGCAGAGGGCCGGCGGCAACAAGACCGATCGGCGCAAGAGTAGCGATAACCTGAGTGACGCGCATGGTAAAGAGTGTGTTGAGGTTTGATGTAGTGAAAGAGAGTGATAAACCTGGTTCTGTAAAAATGTGCAAACAGGACCTGGATATATATCAGTGCAGACGCGAACAGCTTAGGCTGGTCGGGAAGCAGGGTTGGCTGCAGGACGCACGGATTAAGGTAGTGTAGGGATCAAGAGGGGGTAGAATACTTAGCCTGTGTGGCGCTGGCAGAACCTGGGATCGAGTGCTTCTGTAAAGGGGCTGGAGGGGTTAGTTGGTCGATCGAAGAATTTTTTACCTTCACAACTGCATGAACCTGGTTGCCGGGAAATGTGTCACGAATGATTTGTTGGTGCGCGTGAGAAGACAATGAAAGCAAGGAGGCTTTCATCATCTTATACCATTTACGATCAACTACCTCGACAAACTACACATAAAAGGACCAGCAGGTGGTTGCGTAGGAGGGCGTGATAGAGGTCAACGTTCTTTGATACAGAGATAGTGTAACCCAGGTGAAGTGCACGGACGGACCCTTTCGATGACAGGTAGCAAAGTCACGATTGATAGGTCTTTGTTCACAGACGCGAATGACAGGTGCTCGTGAAGAGTTGACTGGCCATGCAGGCGCGTTGAAGAACGCGTAAAAGGGGCGTTTCGTCGAAGGGGGGAAGCCAGGTCCACGATCCAGATTCAGAATCACTGTCTCGACCTGAAGGGAAAGATGCGGAGAGCATGAACGAATGGTATAGAGTATGCTAGATTTTTGGAAACGTTGCCCTGCACTACAACGGTAGTTATTGGTATCAAGACGGTGTAAGCGGATGCGGTTTCCATGAAATCCCTTGCGTTGGTGGAGGGGGAAAGAGGTTCGGCTTGTGTCCAACGGGTTTGTGGCCAACGGGCTTGTTGTTCCGTCGACGCGTCGTTTGAACGGACTGAACGGACATGGAGAGCCATACGAGAGCGATGGTCCGAGAAGATCAGATCGTGAGGCGCATTCAACTGGTGACGTGCGCCTCTTTCCTGAAGACTACCCAAGTGTCATGCATGTGTCGTCGAAGAAGGGAAGAGGCTGGGACTTAGTTGGGGCACGCGCGGGTCTCTCCGAAGATCCGTGACCTCTCCTCTTGCAACGACACGACACCGACATGATGCTTTATGCCAACATGCAAGTGCTTGACTACACGTGGTATGCGATTACTCGGATAAGTAGACGAGTCTCATCGATAGCCGTGGTGACCACCGTTTGCAACCCGTCTCATTGGGCTTGAACAGCCGAACGATGCGAACCAGAAAGTCTGGCCCACCAAGCAACTCCAACTCCCGAGCCTTGATATCCAACAACACCTTCGTCATGTCGCGGTAGATTCAGTTTGTGATGTCGCATAATCTCTTCCCGACTAACAGTCCACCAATCATCTGTATAAGAGCGGTAGTCAAGCACTGCAAGCTATAGCCCGCATAGCCGCGGCACGCATGCGGCGCGAACAGATAGCAAAGCTACTGCGCGCCGAAAGGTGGACACCCTAGCCATCTATTCGTATAAGCCATATGATAGGTTGTGACCAGAAGGTCAAAGAACGACCACTCAACCATCCCTGCAATATCTGGAACAAGTGCGGAATCCGCTGCAGCGATAAGCCGCACATGCAGCCGTGTTTCGGTACCTGACATTGAACTAGCTTACAGGATATACGACATACCGCTATACACGCCAGCGCAAGAGAAACTACCCATAGAACAAGCTCCCTCTTCGTGGCCCAACACCTCTGAATCGCCAGGATATTATTGGCAAGGTATAGAAGTCCACGTAAACACTCTCCCATTGGATGATAGGCGACGCAAAAATCCAAGCTATCAATCATGATTGTATTCGATATATCACACTATGTTGCCTCTCCACCAGCGCTTCCCAAGGACCCTCGTCCCAATGCGCAACGATTTTCACGTTCACATTCGCCCCCAAAGAGAGCACGTCTTAGAAAGATCCCAGTGGACAATCTGTTGATTTGAACATCTTTCCGCATTTTTACTGATGTACAGTCACTGCTCCCTACGCAGGAGCGCTTGCATGTCAGTTCATATTCCTCATATCGATCAGCATATTGCCAGGAAAAAAGCTCTGTTTTTCAAAAATCAAGATTGAGGTATTGTTTGTGCTCTGTGCTCCAAGGGCACGAACCGACTATCTAATCGAAAGCAAGAGTGGAGATATCAAATTGCGCTGTCCAGTAGAACAGCCGTTGAAACCCTTGAGAAAGAGTTGGTTGGTTTCAGGCATCAGCAGCGCCCTCCATATACCACTCTCCATCAACCTCGTTGATTTCGCCTTCCTCATGACCCAGGTCCAGATCGCTGTCGCAATCTCCCATGACCACATCATCACTTCCATATTCCCCATGCTCATCCTGTTCATCCTGTTCATCCTGTTCATCCTGTTCATCCTCTTCATCCTGCTCATCGTCGCCGTCTTCCTGCTGCTGCTGCGTATGCTTCTTCCAGCACTCGTCAATCTCGCGTTTCTTTCTGGCACGCTCAAGCCCATGCATCCGCTCATACTTGTCATCATCCCGGTCGTTGACCCGTCGCTCGTCCTCATCCTCTGCTTGAGCTTCGTGCTCGTCTTCGTTGTCTTCCACTTGACCATATGGCTCACCCAACGGCCTCTCACACTCACCCATCCCTTCCTCGTGCTCCCACATCCAGTCGCCAGGACACCAATCTCTGGTGCAAACCGCTCTGTGCACATATCCTCTCGGCGGCTGCACATACCCAGCCAGCAGGGCATGCAGCAGATGACATTTCGGCCCCGTGTTTGCACAGGTCTCATGATACCAGAAAAAGCAAGTCTGGGTTTTCTTCTTGGCAGGTGTGCTTGAGTGGGGAGGAAAGCCTGAGGTCAGACTGGGAACGATATCGAAGTATTTGGGCGGAGTGGTTGGGGCATTAAGGGCGAGTTGGGCCTTTCTGGCCTGTTTGGCCTGTTTGCGTTCGTGTTTGGCGGCTTTTTTGCTGAGTTTGGGGCCGGTGGGTATGACCATGGTGGCAGGGTCGATGGGGGAGGACATGGCTGAAGCTTTGCGTTTGAGGGATTTTGTTGAGAGTGACGATTCCTGTTGGTATCGCAGTCTATAATTTAGGTGTTGGTCGCTGCCATATCTGTCTGCCGCGGGACCAGTGGGGATATTCGACATTCTTGGAGGTGGTATGAATGGAGCGTTGATTGCTTTGAAGCTTCCCGACTGAACATTGCCACTTCCGGTGCTGTGCACTGAAGAAGGAGAACGGTAATGCTGAGCTGAAGAAGGAGAACGGTATTGCTGGATTGAGGCCGGAGTAGAAGAGCGGTGAAGCTGCGGAGACTGCTGGTGACTCTGTTGCTGCAACATTTTCTGATCACCGATCTGTGATTGCTGGCGAGACTGCTGTAGACTCTTCTTCGGCTTTTTATCCTTCTTGGGCTTCGGGAACGGACGAGAGAGATGTCTGTAAGTACTGCTGAATCTGCATCTGTCAAGCCCACAATCGCCTTTTCCATGATGCCACAATGTAGGGAAGAATTGAAGTATGTCGTCTTCGTCGGTTAACTCGTGAAGATAGTTGCAATGATCGTGTGTACCGTTGAAGTTGGAGCTTTGAGGGTGTCTGTTACAGTTGCCGGTGTGGTACCACCAGAAGCAGATCTGTCGATTCTCGACGGTGGCTGCGTGTGAAGAGATCTGTGGTGCCTGAGATCTGACAGCCCTGTTAGGGGATCCAGTACTGTACCCATGACTAGAGTGCTGGGTCACTGAGCCGGTCTGCTGAGCATGCTGCAGAGTAGTGGTAAGACCAGTAATACCACCAGTTCTGATGAGTGATGCCAGGACATCTGGATTGGCCTCTAGGCTAAGGATCAACTGTTCGCGATCCAGCACGCCAGAGGTCCCCGATGATTGCTGACCCTGCTGAGATACAGGCGAATGAGTGTGGGATGGGGGAGTGCGTCTCTGATGAATGGGCATAGAGGCCGGAGCTTGTGAATAGTGTGCGTTTTGCGTAAGATCTTGGTGCTGAGGCAGCTGATCTTGCTCGGTCTCTTGCTGCTGCTCATGCGGAGCTATGAGGTACTGAAGTAGATTCATGGTTGATGCGCGTACTTGATGCGTGACACGTTGTTGATGTTCTTGGGGGGAGGAAGAGAGGTGGAGGGTTTAAATAGGGAAAGGAAGCCGGGGTACCACGACGAGTGACGCGAGATAGAGTGAAAGTGCAGCGCTTCAACTTCAAGCAGTCTGCTAGTGTAGTGATAGTGACCGAGGACCCGTAAGATGGAGTAGTCTAGTTCACGTTCCGGGAGCACTCTGCTCGGGCGAGGCCGATGGTCTTGTGCGGACGTCAACAACGGAGTGTGACTGTCTCCGACGATAGTGTGCACTCTCTCGACCCTCTGTGAGAAGGCGAGATACTATTTGATAACGGATACATGTCCAAGGAGAGCTTGAAGCACAACCACTCTCAATGGTCGTCCTCAGCAATCCAAAAGGCATATTGCATTTTGATGTGCAGTTTTGTTCAATCGTTGTCATCTCGAGAGTCCAATCATTGAAGCTTAGGTCCATTGTCAGCATATCAAGCAAGCACTCTCAATGGTCGTCCTCAGCAATCCAAAAAGCATATTGCCTTTTGATGTGCAGTTTCGCTTGCTCGTTGTCGTCAGGAGAGTGTCATCATCCAAGCCGTGAGTACGTAGAGCAAGCACTCTCAGTGGACCCATATAGTACCCTCAAAAGCATCTTGCCTTTCGACGTGCTCTTTCTTCACAATGCCGTGGTTCCGAGATACGTATCTGTAGTCATCAACAGCCTGAACGAAAAGCAAATAACAAGCAACAGTCTTTCTTTTGTGAATTGAGAAGATGAATGACGAAAAAGAGATTCAAATGTAGAGATATATACATTATGGACAAAGATGTGAGAGATACCCGTAGGCCTGTGCGCGATGGAGGGAACAACGGCTTTTGAGAAAGGGACAAGCAAACTCGATCCAAATAGATATGCAAGACCGAAATGCTTTGAGAGATAAACAGGGGTGGTGCAGGATAAAGAGAAAGCAAAAAAAAATGGCCCAAGGTCCACGGATAAGAAGGAGAAGAGAAAGAAAAAAGTTGTGAGTCTGTTGGTCTCAAACATGATGAAAGACAAAAGAGGGAACAACCGAAAATCGACAAAACGAAAATCACCTAATCAAACATAAGAAAATCGTAATAGTCAAATCTTGACATTGTCAATGTCTTCTGAACACGTTCAGAATACTCCTCCTGCGTTCATCTCTGATGATCTTGACAGCATCGTTGACAAGACGATCCGAAGCATCACCATGACTCTTCTGTCTCGGCTTGGAAGGCCTCTGCATACCAGACTTGAGACCAGCAATCTCAGCCTCTTCACCCACAGAATCCTTTTTGCGGAAGAGATGAAGCGATTGTCTCGCACTGTCGCCGCATTGACTGCCTTGACTCCAATCATGACGATCTGCGAGTTTGAGAGCTGGTCTGTTGGCCGGGTGGATATATGAGGTCGGTGCTGCTGTAGGTTCCTCTGCCACAGGCTTTGAGATTGGGTGCGGGACGTATGAGTTTGAATCGTTGGGGTCCCAGCGCATGTTTTCTAGTGCGGTGCTCAAGGGTCTAGGGCGGGATTTGCTGGCGTCGCGGAAGGCGTGGAGGGCGTGCATGCGTGCTTGTGTTTTTTCTGCGTCGGGAAATTCGGTTGTTGGGAGGGGTGGTGATGCGGGCTTGGTGTTCAGAGCAGGCTCGCTCCAGTCGAGGATGTGCTTGTTGGATGTGTCTTTCACCTTGACCTCCTTGGGCTTTGGCTCTGGCTGGTGGTTGTGTGATGGTTTGGTTGACGATTGTCCTTCCTTCTTTTCCTTCAGGGGAGTCGTGGTGTTTGCGAATTGTTTGGCGGCTACACGAGGTACATAAGGTTGAGCGGGTTCGACTGGAGATTCTTCCTTGATTTCGTGCTTGGGCTTGCGATGAATGATAGACCTTCTGCGTTCTGGCTGTTCGCTGGCCATGACGTGATTCGGGACATGAACTGTCTTTGAGCGCTGCACTCCAGAATTTGATTGTGTCTCAGATGCTGGTTTGTTGACCTCTTGCTGTGCTGCCACCGATTGAACTGGAGCTGCTGTTGCCATATCTGCCTTCTTTTGCTTCAACTCTCGTCTTGCCTTCTCCAACTTAAGTTCTTGACGGTAATTTTCCAGTTTGCGTGTAAGCTCTGCAGCATCAAATGGCTCTCTTAACGATCTCGATCGACCAAGTTGCTGGGCTTGCTGTGGTTTTTCCTGATGTTGGCGAGCCGCATACCGCGGTTTCCAGAGATTGGGCTGAGAAGTGCTGCTTTGAGCCATTGTCGCTACCACAGCCATAGATATAATTTCTTGCAGGTAAAAGCTGATGATGCTTTGATTCAGATTGGAAAGTGGTAGGTTGCGCGTAATGTGAGGATATATCAAGGGTCCGAGGAACAGGTCGTTTTACCTTTTCACAACGGCCAAACACGTAGAGAAGCACCGAACGACAACGTCAGAGGTTGGTGATGCGATGGGGTGGCCGTCAGGGAAAAGTGTAAAAAAAGAAAGAGGGACTGGGAAGCAGAAGAGGAAGAAGGAGATCCACCCTTCGCGCAAGCGTCCGCCGATGCCCGGGTCCTTATACACCTACCTCATTTATGATCACACGCGCCGAGGGAAAGGAAGGGGCAGCGTAGCGGATATTTTTCTTGGTGCCTCTCGCGTTTAGGCTTCTGTCGAACAGAGGTACGAGGGGCAGTCCGGCATGGCATCGCGTGTCCGAGAATGCCTAACCTATTCCCAGCACAGGAACGAGGGCTTGGGAAGGGAAAGAAAGCGCCATACCAAGCTCCCAAGTCAGGTCAGTCAGCCAATTCGCGCTCCTGCCTACCCCAGATCGACGGTTAGACCAAAACCCAATCTTCCGTCAAGTGTGCTCACTCTGTGACCAACGCTCCTGACTAGCTATCCTCAGTCGCAAACAAGACTCGCGGAGATTTGATGGCTTTTCGCGACGCAGAAGAAGACGGGACAAACGCATCAAACGACCATTCCATGTTCCTCCTTTGAATCAAAGCAAAAACTTCTTTAAGCATGAGACATGGCAAACGAGGAGCATCTAGATCACAAGACATAACTCAGGAACAGCGCCCCCGGAGTATTTTCGTAAACGTGCAAGCCACAAAAAAATTCCCCCTCTTCTTCCTTCCACCACTTGCTGCTGCAGCGTCGCGCGATGTTCGCTTTGATGTGATGAACTCCTTCCCAACCTGCATGCACACATGTTGGCGAATAGAGGAGTGTACGAGTATGACATCGCTTGTCTACCTTGCTTTGCGCGCCGGATCTCTGCGGACATGCGTATGTGATATATCCACTTCCCAGCGATTGCCGAAAAAGCTGCGTCAGAATTGTGCATGGCGTGGAAGGCAGGAGACCTGAGTTTCTCTCACACGTCATGATGCATTAATTTGTGCATTTGCTGCAGCTGTCAAAAAATATCCACCGACTACGATACGACAAAATATACGATTGCCGAAACGCCATTTCTTCCCTCCTGAGTATCTTCTGCCGCATGTTGTCTCTGCCTCTTCAACCTTGATTGATGCGAAGCCGTTCAAGCGATGGACTTTTTTATGGCATGTCTTCGCATGACCGGCCGGGAGAACAAATGTCTCGGTGCGGGAGGTTGAGATACGGGAGAGTTTCGCGCGTGGCTGATGTTATAGTTTTCCGCACTCGCGCGACTGGCGGTATGGACCCACCATGCCAAATTTCGCGATCGAATAATTTGATCGGTGATATTATCACGAGTAACAAAAGACGAACAGCGAGCAGAAAAGGTATGGTAGAGGCAGAGTCATTAAGCGTGGGCAAAAGATGAGGTTAGCAGATTGAGTCATGGTGTTTCAGCTGGTGGAAGGGAGTGGTGGAAATGGCGGAGATGAGGAGATTGAAAAGGCGTCGCGTGTTGCCCTTACTCGCGTGACTGATTCGGACATGGAGGAAGGGCATGAGTGAGAGTTATCCCGAAGACGATGAAGGAGCTGAGGAATATGAGGACGGCACTTGCGATCACAGATCGATACCGTAGTGACGGATTCTCAAGTTTTCTGTGTGTTCACTACAGCGGTCGCCCTCCACTATAAAGTGACCCGATACCAATCTGCAGCCTTCTCTTCTTCATACGAGTACATCCTACACAATCAAGCAACGAGAAGACTTCTTGGGGTCTCTCTAGTCACGCATGGTCGACATGCTGGTCAAGCTGCCGAAAGTAAGCAGGGAGAAAAGGCAGGTTCACCAACCACACCCAGGGCTCTGCACTTTTCAGGCACATTGATTCACGGATTTATGAGATGAGGCAACATTTGACGAAATTGGAAAGCCGTGTGGTGGGGATAGAGCCTCTCCTGGAAGGGTCAGGAGCCTGTGGTTGTCCTTTCCTTTGGACCCACTACATCGCAGGGCAATGGACTGCGGCTTCTGCGACGGAGACACTCGTCTTCCATGGAGCGATCATCTTCAAGGTCGTTTGACTCAGAAACAATGGAGGTCCGGCGAGCTTATATACTCACTCTGTCTACGAGCAACCACATGCAGCACGAGTTCAATAGTTGTGCATGAGTGCGAATGAGAAGTAACCCAGGTTTGCTCATTCCATTCGGTGCATCTGCTAGTACTGTCGTTACTACAACCAGACAGAAAAAAGAGTGAATAGCAGTGATGTCTCCATAGACTCTTCACACTCAAGACACGCAACGCCTTACATCAAGCAAGCCTTAGCATCAACCAAAGCGCCCTGAACAGCCTCGCCAAGACGGTGGAAACCACCCTCTTTCTCAACACTCTTCTGCAATTCCACCATCCTCTTCTGATCACCAGTGGGGTCCTCAGAATCGCCGTCGAACTTCCACTCAAGGAATTCATTGGTGTAGTTGGGAGTGTAGTCATCGGGCAAAACGCCAAGTCTCTTGCCATAGTTTGTGACTTTGTTCCAGTCACGGGCTACATTCTTCATATCCTTGCTGAAGTAGGCGAAACTGCGCTCGAAGATTTTGCGGTTGAGGGGAGTGCCCATGGTTGGTTTGAAATCGATGTATTCCTCGTAAGCCTCGGCGGGGGAAGCGAGGACGTAGTCTGTAGCTTTCTTGCAGGCGCGGAGGAAAGCGCGGACTTTGTCTGGGTTGTCGGCGATGAAGGATTCATTGCCAATGTACAGGATGGAGCAGAAGCAGCAGCAGCCCAACTCGGCGAGTTCGTCGATGCGCAGCATCTGAACATCATCACGAGGACGGTTGTTCTCGGCGAGCCATTCGGCGAGTTCGACCATTTGGACGTTCTCGAGACCGATGCCGGCGTCGATGTCGCCTTTGATGATGGCTTTGGTGACGTTCATGCCGCAGCGCACGGCGGTGTAGTCGGTGGGTTTCATGCCGTAGTGGGCAGTCAACTCGTCGATTTGGATCTTGCCGAATTCGCCGACATAACCGATGCGCTTACCCGTGAGGGAGCGGAAGTCGGTGGTGATGCCGGAGGACTTGAGGTACACGACACCGGTGAAGGGCTCGTCGAGAAGGGATCCGATGGATTGGATGGGAAAGCCGCGAGCTTTGCCAGCGAGGGTGTGGATCATGGCCTTGAAGCCTAGGTCGACTTTGCCGCTACCGATGATCTCGGTGACATCCTAAGCAGAATGGTCAGTGGCTCGGACATTGTTGCGCATGAAGGACAGGTCATACACTTGGGTCATTGGGCTCAAGAAGAGCAACCTTGAGACCTTCATCCTTGAAGTATCCCTTGGCCTGAGCGAGATACACGGGTGCGTGATAAGGGGTGGCATGCCTAGGATAACCTGTCAGTCCACGTTTCCCCTTTTGAACAATCAAGGGCAAGAGAGCCACAGACCAGTTGGACAAAAAGGTGATCTTGTCAGTGGCCATCTTGAATATAGTTCAGGACGAGTAAGCTGTTTTTGTCAGTACACTCCACCCTCTGCGAGGTAGGATGAAAAACAGAAGCAGTCCTTTCGCTGGAATTACCCAGATCAAGTTCTATGTTGAAGAGCAAGGACGCTTCTCGAGAGAAGTGATCTTGCTCTTACAACATTACGGTATTTCTCAGATCAACTCCAAGAACATGCCATTGCTCGAGAGCCATGACAGGCCTTGGAAGTTGAACACCCGTCTGCAAGTACTTGTTTGTAGTGTTTGAGACGTTACCTGAGCTTTGCCATGCTTGATATGTTGATAACTCCATGCTGAATGGCCTGTCTTTTTCAAGACTCGTACCAGTGGCGATAGTTGGTGGGATTTACTGTCGGGACTGTGGTTGGGAGTGGAAGAACAGAAAGCACGAAGGAGTAGAGATGATTGCGGCATTTATATGTCGAGCTCGGCGTACCTACCTCTAGGGGTGTCGTGCAGTAAGTTCTTCCCAATAGTTCTGGAGTGGGGCAGAGGAGGGGGATCTACGTCCGGGCTTGAGTTTGGCCATACAGGTGTTTGTCAAGGAACATCTGTCGCCATTTTTTTAGTATCTTGTACCTCCTCTGATCTAGGAAGGATTGCTCATGCCTCAAAGGCAGGACAGACTGAATCGAATCAGACTGAAGCAGAAAGAGCTGTTCGCTATTCAGAAATTGGTGCTCCTGATGTCTTCGATCTGTTGAGCGAAAATGGTTCCGAAGGATCATAAGACTTACGACAGGTTTGACCGACATCGCACAGCCTTTGAGTCACGGCAAGCTGATGGCATTTGTATCAGCTGTTCGCGAAGAAAGTTCGCACCCTACATGTCTTGGCCACCAAGCTGCAAGCTCTGGAAGTCTGTGTATTGAGCTATATGACCTGCATGTTATACGAGAAGCTTCGCACGTGTGTCGTGTCGATTGTGGAAATGTTCGTCAAGATGAGCTTCCTAGTAAGTTTGGAAGGACATGATTGATGGCAGGAGACCGAATGCTAGACGATTGGCTAAATATCTGCACATCCAAAAAGAGAATAGCTTCAGAGACAACTTGAAATGTGATCAATCATGTGTATCCAGCGTGTTGCATTCAGCGATGAAGACGGCTTCGGTCGGACGGTTCTTCCGTTATAGCTGTTAAGGTTTGCACTAGGGATCAATCCAGGGGATGTTGTTTTGTCGATATCAGGGCCACCCTGTCAAAACAACTGGAAATCCTGTATTTGATGAAACCATTAGGCAGGCATCGATGTCAAAGATGTTTTAGGTCGTTTATAGGCGTACGCAATTGTCTTTAGATAGAGGACGTACGTAGTCTTTGTGAAGTTGTTAGGTTGCTGCTAGGCAATGGATGCCACGTTTTTGAGGCTTGTGAAATTCTGTGTCTGACAAAACACGCCAGGGAATCAACGAGGTCGAGACTTCATGCAGTGTTTTGTGGACAACATCTAGTTACCTAAACTCCAAGCGTGTGGAGAATTAACAGTAACAGTATGTCATTCATGGCTACAAGTTGTTCGCAATATAAAACAAATAGAGATGGGCAGCAAATAGAGCATCTGGATGATAGTCAGGGACAGTGCCTTTGGCGGACTCTTGCTGCACAGACATCCGGTGGGGCAGCGTGACGTATCTCATCGAACAGTCGAGGTTTGAGGAATAGCCAGCGAGGCGACGGTTTGTGCTGATATTAAAAGCATTACAGAAGCTCGCGAGAGGGCTAAAGCCATCAAAGTGGCTCCTAATCTATTGCGCAACCTCAAGGCGCGCGGCAAAGTCATCAAGTCGAAGCCTTTCCTGAGCTACTTGCTACCATCGCAGGTCACTCGACGCAGCGCACGCTCTCGATTCCACCATCTCCGTTTCGACACGCTCCCCCGACTCCGTCATTCAGCACAGTCCCGTATATATCGTTTCCTGGTCAGCCGACAGGTCAAGAAGCAGCAGCGCAAGGCCAAGGGCATACTCGCCTATCTGCGTCAGCGCAGTCCGGCTTTCCTTACTCCACGCGCCTCGAAAGATGGTCGTGGATATCTACAGCGAGCAATCATGTCATACCGCGGATACCAGGACGATGCCCCTCGCGAATCAGGCGGCCGCCGTAAGAAGTTGGCTGGATACCTCAAGGCCGCGAACGAGCTGAGACAGTCTTATGCATCGCAATGGACTCAATCAAGAGACTTTGCCAACGACAGCGAAGAGCAACCGGGTATCTTTCCCGGCGCCGACGTCGTTCGCAGCGGTAATGAGGAGATGATCATCTTCCCCAGCTATGCCACCAAACACATCCGAGCAAAACCACGTGCCCAACCAGGCACCATACAGCAGGCCTCTGGCACCGGTCGAGACTCGAGAGACACTGTGGGCGCTGGAGATGCTGAATTCTGGAAATCACAATGGGAAGAGTACGAACAAGACAAGGCCATCGTCGATGTCGATGTGCGCGGCTGGCTATATACACCACACCAAGGCCAACTAAGTCGCAAACATCGTCTCATGGTCGGTCTTGCGAGACAACTGGTCGGTATCCAAGCTCCATCCGGTAGATCGAGTTCTGCCAACAGTCGAGCCAGCAGCCGCTCCTCAAGTCCGGTCGGTCATCGAGATTCGACTACAAAACAAGAGGAGGAAGTCATACAACAGCAAGCAGAGGAGATCTTGAAGAAGGGTGAGAAGGAGGCCGAGATTGCAGGAAGAGGTGGCTTCAGCGAGCGTCCATCTCGCTATGCAGAGAGCACTCGCAGCAGAGAACCCTCTCCTGCTCCGAGCGCCAAGGAGGGTCCAACATTTGACGACTTCCTTGCTCCTACAAGGTCGAATACTGCCGGATCCGACTATCTCAACCCAGTCCAGAAGCGCTCTTCGTGGCCAAATCCTGCCAAAATGTCGTCTGAGCAACTTGTCACAGCGAACAACCATCTCATGGCTCGCCTGAGGCCTTTCATGGCGAACCCTCTGGCAAATGCATCTGTCAGCGCTTTCTTTTACAACGACAAAATCTCGCGTCAGCGGACTGTTCAGACCAACGCTGCTGGCCATTTCCACCTGAGAGCCGCGCTTGATTTCGTCCCTACCCACGTCCGCGTGCTCGCGTCCGAGGACTTGTCTGCTACTGAAGAAGTCAAAGTCACCCCTGTCAGAGGTGTGAGTCTGATCAGTGATATCGACGACACGATCAAGCATAGCGCCATTACTAGTGGTGCGAGGGAGATCTTCCGCAACGCATTCATCCGTGATCTCGGCGATCTGACCATTGAAGGTGTCAGGGAATGGTACTGCAAACTAGCCGACATGGGTGTTCAGATGCATTACGTCTCAAACTCGCCCTGGCAGCTCTACCCTGTTATTACTGGTTTCTTCAAAGCTGCTGGGCTGCCTTTGGGATCATTCCATCTGAAACAATACAGCGGTATGCTACAGGGCATTTTCGAGCCTGTTGCTGAACGTAAGAAGGCTACCCTCGACCGCCTGTTTCGTGACTTCCCAGAACGTAAGTTCGTTTTGGTCGGTGACAGCGGAGAGGCAGATTTGGAGGTTTACACCGATGTGGTCTTGGAATATCCAGGTCGGGTGGTTGCCATCTTCATTCGTGATGTTACATCAAAACCTGACAAGGGCTTCTTCGATCCATCCATGGGGCCTTTGAGTGGTGACAGATCATCTCGAGGTCATGGGCGTAATATGTCGACCGACAGCTTGATAGGAGCCAAGCGATTGAATCGACCAGCCGATATTCAAGACGATGACGAGGAACTCCGAAGAGCAGTTGCAGAGTCGCTCAAGGACACTGAACCGGATAGGAGATCACTCTTTGGTGGAGATGTAGAGCCGACCAAGATGCGCGGGGGACGACCTGGTTTACCACCAAGACGTCCTACAGACCCGCCTGCACCAGAAGCATCTGCAATGGAGGATAATCTCATCGATTTTAGTGACGACGAGAGCACTTCACCGTTGTCCAGCAACGAGCCTCAGAAGCGTTCTTACAGCACATCACTCACTAGAAGACCTGCTATCCGCTCTCATACCGAGGGCCCCGCAAAGCGCTCTACTCCACCACCTCCCCCGAAGCCTCTGGCGCTGCGTTCACCCTCGATGGAAGGCAAGAGTTTCAACAATGCACTATCTACAGCGGCTTCATCGAAGTCTCCACCGCCGCCACCAAAGCCGCGCAAGCCAAGCACAACTGTTAATACCACAAATGTGCCCTCACCACTGTCGCAAGTCGTCGAACCATCACCAGCAACAACCGCACCACCACCCCTACCAAAACGCCACTACCTGACCTCCGCGAAACAAAAGCTAAGCCCCACGACCGCTCACTTCTTATCCTCCTCAAAACGAAGTCCTACCTGGGCATCTGAGAGCAGTGGAACCTCCACCCCCGAGACAAGAACTTTAAGCACAGCAGCAACCCGCAGTATGGACGAATTACGCCCTTCCGCCCAACAAGCGCAGCAGCAATCACAAGCCCTCGCCCGCCCCAAACCCCCTCCACCACGCCGAAACCTATCCTCCTACCCAGCAGCAGCAGCTTCATACGCATCCAACCGTCTCAGCGGCGCTTGGGGCAGCGAACACGAAAACCTGCACCCCCTGACCGAACCCGAAGGTCCCATCCTCAGCAAAAAAGAAGAGCTCTGGAAACGTAGGTGGGCGAAGGCGAAGGCCATTATGGAAAGAGAAGGTGTGGTGCTCAGGACTTGGAGGGTGGGTGACGATGTCATGGATGTTTGTGTGGAAGCTGTTAGGCAGGAGTTGAGTGAGATGGAAAAGAAAGATCGACGGGATTTGGAGATGCAGAAGTTGAAGGAGGGGAAGAATGGTGGTGGTGGTGGTGGTGGAGAGGGTAAGTTGATTTGAAGAGGTGTGGATTGTATAGGATGAGACGAGCTTTTGATGACGGACAGACTGGGCGTTTTTTTTGGATCATTTTTATGTTTGGCTTTTCCTTGATGAGCGAGTTTGTTTTCTTCGGTCGTTAGCGATTTCCAGCGGTTCCGTGGTAGAGAAAAAAAAGTGGCATCGTGTCTTTTCATTGTTTTATCATCTTTTGCTATGCTTACTCTTCTTATCTTTTTGACCTCTCTTCACTAGTATTCTGCCGTCTCCGCTTGATCAAATCTTCTCGCATGAACAGAGCCTTGGTATGAAGCAAATTAGGATTGTCTGCTGTAATCCATCGACAATTCGCTTCGGGTAGCTATATAGATCACGCCCTCTCCCCAATCCCAATACTTCCTTCTTATCGTCAACCAGCAAGGAGATCTACTGGGTCTGGAGAAGCCACCTTCAACGTGAGAACACCGCCGTAATCCTTTCCGCCCCATCCTTGCCGAATAGGCAGGTGTAGAAGGATCACAGGCTCCTAACCCTTTACACCGAGCTATCTCTTCTACCACCACTACTTTCAGAAATTTTTGTATTTCTTTAGCGATGTAGGAGAGAGGGAGGAGGAGAGAGAAATGAATTCTATAATATCCTTCATCATGAACATAAAGAAATCGCATTTAAAGCGATGTCACTAGAGGCCAAAATACATTATTAGACGCTTCTCTAGATGAAAGGAGCACTTGAACGCGCCTCCCCTACTACTCCTACTACTCCTACTACTCCTACTACTCCTACTACTCCTACTACTCCTACTACTCCTAGCGCTTCTAGACATTGTATGATTGATTTAAGCTGATGAGCATATAAAAGCCGAGAAAAACAAACAGATGAATTACAAGTCAAAATGAACACAAACATTAACCTCCTACCTTTTCACCCACCCCCCCAACACATATCTTAGTACCATCTCCAGCACCATCTTAGCACCATCTTCCCCCTCTAACCCCAGAGTCGAAGATATGAAGTAGTCTTTTCACTCTATAGTCAGATATTCAGGAATAAGCTTCAGGCGATGGTGTTGGGGAGCCCGATGGTCCTGTATCTCTGCCTTTTTCTCTGCCTTCTTCTCTGCCGCCAGCTATCCATGGGGTGAGTGGTTGTGGTTGTGGTTGTGGTTGTGGTTGTGGTGCGACACCATCGTTTTCGTTTTGCGTTTTCGTTGTCGCTGTCGCTGTCGCTGTCGCTATTCCAGCCTCCCAGACGAGAACCTTGTGCAGAGGGAAGATTTTTGCAGTAGAGGTGATTTATATAGAAATCAGCTGTCGACGATTGCATGTGATGTGATGTGATGCGAGGTTGGGTTTCCACAGTGAACCCGTCACTAGTTTTGGGACCGGTACTCTCCAAATGTTCAGAAAGGTGTCATCCGACCTTGGAATTTCGGCTGTGCTAGATATTTCCTTTCACTTTTTTCCTTTCTGCTTTCTACTTTTTGCTTTCCTCGTTACCTAAGGACGCATATATAAGGAGGTTGGAGGACAGGAGGGAGAGAAGGGGAGAGAAAATATGATGCATTCAAAAACAAACAGCTTGAAATGGGTGGGATATGACACTTATTTTACACTTCCCAAATCCCCAACTCAAAGCTTCCTTCTCTTCTTGTCACCCCCAGTACCAGTACCGGTACCAGTACCGACACCATCATCTTCATTATCTTCCTGATTGGCAGCTCTGACACTACTGTTCGCAGCCGCACCTTCGACTTGCCTCCAATCTCTGACCTTAGCTTCGATATCATCAGCCATCTCCCTAGCATCTTGTACGATACCATCATTGCCGGGATTAAACATGACCGCATTGGCAAACATGCGCAAAACTTCCTTCTCGAGTTGCGAGGAATTGACAATCGCCTTCGGCGGTATCAAATCAGCAGTTTTATCCAGCAAAACCACAGAAGATGCAGAAGCAGAAGATGGAGTAGCAGCCGGCGAATCAATAGAAGAGGTAGCAGCGTTGATAGCGCGTGAACCAAACGTGATGGCGGCCTTGATGGATTTCAAATCTTGCGGTCGTTTGATGATGTCGGAATATCCTTCTGCATCCTTCTCGCGCACGGGTTTTTGAAATGGTCCCGCGTGTTTGTGTTGTGTGATATCGTTAATGATCACATTGGAAATACGTGCGAAATTCCTGTGCGCTTGGACTTTGGATTTCAGAGGAGGGCCGTATGCTTGTCCTGGTTCTGGTTCTGATGATTCGGTTGGCATGGTGGGGGAAGAAGGGACGACGGGGGTTGGAGAGCGGGCTCGCTTGCGTTTGTTGCTCATGAAGCGACCGCGTTTATTTTTGGGTTGCTGTTGGGAAGGTGGGTCTGAGGTCTCGGCTTGAAGAATTTCTTCTTGGAGGAGGTCGGCTGGAGTCATCGGTTCGTCCTTAACAATACGTGATACAGCTGATGGCTCTGTGGGGATGGTCTGACTCTCGGTGTGTGAAGCGACAGATTGGCTCCTCGTTCTCGCACGTACTGAGCTGGCAACTGCAGATGAAGCATTGCTGGTAGCACGATTGCGTCTGGCGGATTTGCGAGCAGATTTGATAAGCCTGGGAGTTAGTTCTGACACCTCTTGTTCAAGCTGTGGATGATGATCCTCTTTGGGTTTGGCCTTGATAGGAATCTCCTTTGTTCGAGCCGGAGAGACATTGCGTGATGGTGGAGGTGGAGTGATACGTTCAGGGGCGGGACTCTCGATCTCACCGAAGAACGGTCGTGACAGCATAGATGGCCTCTCACGTTTCCAGGTCGCGCCACGAGCGGAAGAAACAGGAGTCCCTGGACGAGAAAGAATTGCGCGAGGCGTTTGTCTCAGACTGCTCAGGATGTTCAGAGGGTTGACATTCTCAGCACGGCGTGGGTCTTGAGCAGCAGGATATGCGTATGGCGTATGGGGAGAGTAGGGAGCAGCGATCGGTTGACGAGCAGGAGTTGGAGGTTGTCGTGGCTGTTGCTGAGTCAAATGTTGCTGATGCATCCTGCTGGGATCCTGAGCAGCGACCTGGAATGGTGGTAGTTGGTATCCTCCTTGGTGTGGAGGACGAGGCGGATATCCTTGTTGAGACTGTTGGTGCTGCTGTTGCTGAGGATGTGCTGGTTGCTGAGGGTAAGGCGGGTAGGGTTGATGGTATGTCGGAGGAGTGTGCACGTGTGGTGCTCTTGTAGCAGGCTGCAATGGTACAGGAGGCAGACGCTGGTTAGGAGATGGGTACTGTGCAGGACCACCACGGTTCGAGAGAGCGGGAGAATGCGGTTGAGGTGGCAGACTCATGCCAGGAGGAAGTGGCAGGACTGGACGCGGAGAAGATGGTGCAGGACTGTGACGAGGACTTGGCTGACCATTGGGTCTAGCAAATTGTGGAGGAAAGCCATTTTGCTGTAAGACCGGAGACACACGATAGCCTGGTGCGGATTGAAGAGTCGACTGTAGTTGTGGCGATGGCTGAGACTGCTGCATGTGTGGTGGCAGAGGAGACTCTGGTGCCATCTCGGAGAGAGGTGGCAGAGAAGTGGTAGAAAGTCTGTGTGGTACTGCGGGTGGGGCATATTGCTGTGCCTGTGATGATGATGATGATGATGATGGAAGCAGAGGAGGGGTAGGCGAGATATTTGGACGAGTCGCGACGGGATCGTGGTTGATGACTGCGTCGATTTTGGCGCGATGTATACGTGCTGGCTCCTTTGCTTGTGATGGCGCATTTTGTCCAGCTGTGGAAACAATAGCTCCATTGGTCTGGGAATCCACATCTGCGGTCGGCAGCTTCTGAGTCGCATCGATGGGCGATTGTCGCGTGGGTGCTGTGACTCCGGCCTGCTCACTCCTCAAGCGATCATCCCATTGTCCTCTCTGAATCTCTCCAACCTCGCGCGCCGCAGTGAAGTATTTTTCCTCGTCGTTCTTGATGTCGGCAACGATTCCCTCTCTGTAGCGTGCGTATAGGCGATAGATGAGGCGCGGGATCAAGTGCGTGTGTTTCGCGGCTTCTTCGACGGTGGGTATGCTAGGGCTGAGTTGGCTCCGTTTCCTGTCCTCATGCTGATCCAGACTGTTGCGTGCCTCATCCTTGAGGAGTCTCAAACACAAGTGCTTCAAAGCATCTTCATCCAGACGGGAGCTGTCGTACGTGGGGTCGTTGCGAATGAGTGGTATGCCCTTTAGCTGCTCGGATATTTGGCCGAATCGGACGGCTGTCAGGCCATCACCGCGCAAGGCTTGCAAAAGTAGAAGCGACTCGAGCGGAGTGTGCTGGGCCAGGCTAGTCATTATTTCATGGACTTGTCGCAACCTGTTCGCGACGCTGTCGACCAGAATAGCCTGTCGGATCTTGTTCGGACCAGAAGTTGAGTAGATTCCAGTTCATGCTTCTCCGGGGTGATTTACGCGTCGTGGCTCATGGCGATTAAAGTGAGAAATTGTCGATGGCCTGAAGTTGAATATTGGACGTGTTGTCGATGGCCTCGTGCTTGATTGCTGGATCGCTCTGATGGAATTTGCGACCGACTTGTCCTTGTCGCACGGCGCCTCTTCCGCTGCCGCTGCCCGTTGCTTGGCCAAAGCAACCAGAAAACTGTTGTCGCCAAATGTTTATATCTTATCGTCTATCGAGAACTCGTCATCTCTTTCACATGCTAATTAATCTGAGATGCCTCAATTTCTGTCAGGAAAGCTATTGGGTCCTTTCTACACATGCCCGACATCAGGCATCATGACCAGTCATCGCCATGCACCGAGAGAACTCTAATCTGGCCACTGTTTACCAAGGTCTCAAGGTTTGGACCTTTCACTCGTCGTGCTGATTTTTATCAGTCCCTTGAAGCGGTTCCGAAGTCCCACGAAAGTCCTTATCAAGCCGTAGAGACATGTACATTCCTTCTTTTTTGATATGCTTCTCATCTGCTAGATCTAATGAGCCTTGGCGACATGGTCTTTCCTGAGTCGCCGAGTACGTCCCCTAGGTTGGCTCATGCCGCAGCTTGCATATGATTGAGACGATCCTCCTTTTATTCCATGAGCTCTTTGCTTCATAACCTTGATCCTGATTCCATTCGTCTTCCACCCCGCTTCTCGTGTTACATTTTTTGACATCTCGTCCTCGCTCCATCTTCCATCGTCGTCAGCTTACCAGCCATCCGTACTCTACTGCAGCTCATTTATCCCTTCCTACAACGTCATGGAACACACAACCCAACCACGGGCTAGACCCGAGTCGTAAGCTTCGTCTCGTTGACCTGGTTGCTTTGCCATGCACTCACACAGATCAGTATTGCTGCTCGCAACTTCTCAGATGACCTGGACTCATTGTTTGGCCTGAACTCCGGTACTACTCTTGGGAACCTCTCATTCACCGTGCAGGAGAAGTCAGTCTTGTTCAATACTCGTCACATCACCATCTTTCGCTGACCACTTCTTCCAGAAAGCGTACCGTCACAACCCGAGAGGAAGAGCTCGCAGCCATTGAAGCCCGTCTTCGCGAGACGGAACAACGTCTAGCCCAAGCCGCCCACAGTCCCGATCACGAGTCCCCAGCATATCAAGCTGCGTCGGGCGCCGAACCATCATATCCTGCCAGGGAATCTTCATCCAGACAAGCTTCCGGTTATCAGTCATACTCCGAACAACAATACCAATCAAGACCGCCAAACAACAGAGAAGAGTCTTTCCAACCTCACATCCCCGGTGCAATGCCAAAGACACCTACACCACGCTATGCTCAAGGAAACGACTACGTGACGGTCGATCGCACCAGATGATGATATCTGGCAAGCTGCATCATCAAACACACGTATACAAGATTTTGCGAAGGAGTTTGGGATTGGATAACGCGCATTCGAAGAAGGGCTAGCAAGCATTTCAGAAGACTTGTCCCTACACACATGGAGCGATACACAGGGTCGTCTTTTTCGCGTCTTGGGAGGCATATTTTCGAAATTCCTTTTAATCAGAGCTCCATCGGCTTAAGAGCTACAAGTAGCGGCGCTGCACGCATGCATTGAGCGATTTTCATGTCTCCAGCCATTCCGTACCTTGCCAAGATCTTGTGCAGATCTGAAACATTCAAAAGATGACGGTTCTTCCAAATGATCAGTTTAGGCATCATCTCGGGGCGATGCAGTAGTCTGGCGGGAATAGTCGGTAGATGGTGGAGTGATTACACGGGCTCTTCGGGCCGTGTTTGTCCTTGCAGATCCCGGTGTAGATGCTAAGAACAGTAGCATCTGCATGATCATTTCGAGTCGAGTATGAAGGTCGGTGAGGGATCTGTAGGACACGACATGGCTACACTACAAGTACAACTGTGGTGTTAACCTCTATCGACGAGCATATAGAGTCCATGGCGGAAAGGATGCACTTCCGGGAGAGGTGGGGTCTTGGCAGCGGCCCGCTGACCTACCATCGCGACTCAATGCGACCCGCGATGCGCTACACGTCAAGACGGAGCTGGCACTAGAACGAGAATCGGACCTGGTGTTGCAGCAGCTGCTTCGCCGCAAAGAAAAATAGTCAAGAAATGACGGATGTCGACACGAAACACGATCGAAATGGTAGCACCAACGACGCGAAAGCGGCCAAGCAGCAATCGCAGAATGCAGCATCCACCGACACACCCAAGTCGCAAGAGAGAGCCAAGAGCTCGACCACGGTAGACAGCCCGTCCAGTCCACCGAGGAAGAAGCGTAGAAAGGTCAATCATGCATGTGTCTACTGCCGTCGTTCGCACATGACATGCGACCTCGAACGACCATGCGCCAGATGCGTCAAACGCGACATTGCCCACCTGTGTCATGACGAACCGCGGGAACCTACCAAGAGCAAGAAGCCAGACACGGACACTCCTCCTGCCACTGAGAACTCGGTCGTGGACGATGATCGTAGAAGCAGTCTACGAACAGAAGGGCCAACTCCCTCTCTCATCCAACCCAAACCAATGTCGCCAGCACAACTAAAGAGATCACAATCCACCTCGACCACACAACCACAGCCACAGCAACAACCACGGCCCTTCTCCATGAACGACTGGAACCTTGGCTCTACTCAAAATCAACTACACGACATGCGAAACCTGCACCCAAACTACACCTTCAACACTTCCGAAGTAACAGACGAGTATAACTTCCTCGGCGACTTCCTGAATAACTCCCTCCTCGACGACACTGGCAATTACAACGACACAGACCCCTCCAACACCGCCCTCTTCAACGACCCTCTTCTCGCAACAGGCTCTCTCTCTACCTACGCAAACAACATGAACCTCTTCTCTGGCATACAACAAGGAGCAAATCAGCAGTCTTCCTCATCTCTACAACCTCCACAACAACAGCAACAACAACCACAACCTCAAATCTCCGCCGCCAACGAAATCTCCAGACCCTCCAGTACAATGCCAGTCGACTCCAAAGCACGCGATAAATTCTACATGACCGCCGCCGACCCAGCCGGCAACGACACACCCGAAGCCCGCATGTTGAAACTGCTGCAAGCCAAATACGACGCAGGCATGTTACGTCCATTCAACTACGTACGCGGCTATTCTCGCCTAAACACGTATATGGAAAGCCACATGCGGCCAGTACTGCGTCAGAAAATACTCAAGCAACTGGAAAAATTCAGACCAATGTTCAGAGAGAAGATGATGGGGTTGACCGATGTGCAGTTGATCAAAGTGGAAATGTGGTTCGAAAGCACATTGATGGAATATGACCGCGTGTTTGCCTCCATGGCCGTACCCGCATGTTGTTGGCGAAGAACCGGAGAAATATTCCGTGGCAACAAGGAAATGGCCGAGTTGATCCATGTCAATATGGAAGAATTGCGTGATGTGCGTCGTATACTCTTTCTCCCCTCTTACCTCTGCCCTTCCCTTCCACCTCTTCTCCCCCACTCCTGTCCCTTCTGTCTCTGATCATCGCTGACTCAAAGGTGCAAAACAGGGCAAACTAGCACTCCACGAAATCATGGCCGAAGATTCCCTCGTCAGCTATTGGGAAAAATTCGGCGCCATCGCCTTCGATCAATCGCAAAAAGCCATCCTCACATCTTGCACGCTCAAGAATCCCGATCCCGAAAGCAAAGACAAAGGCTTGAAATGTTGTTTTTCTTTCACCATCAGGAGGGATACGCATAATATGTGAGTTTGTTTTTAACTGCCCGAAACCCCCCCGAAGAAGACGGGAATGCAGAGATTAGGGAAGGGAGAGAGATGAGGGTGAAAAAAAAGGATTGTGATGGCTGACTTTTTTTGTGAATTTGATAGTCCTAGTGTTATTGTGGGGAATTTCTTGCCTATACGATAATGGGTCCATTGGCGCAAATGCCAATCTCGACATGTGGCAGAAAAGCCAATCTCGACATGATCCCCGACTTAAGCTGGCTTTCGACCAACTCATTCTTTGTATCCTATGCTTTTTTACCCCTTCTTCTTCTTCTTCTCGTAGCTACTCTACCACTGTACAGACAACGTTAGCCCTTATCTTCCCATTATTCACAGTTCCCCCAGTCTTTGAGTCTTGTGAAACACGGACCATATATCACGGTGTGCAGGAAAAGACCAAAAGCCGAGACGAAGAAATCACCCCTCGGAGTTTGAGACCGACGCATAAGGACAATTGATCCGCCCTACGCTACGCTATGTAGGGGAAGAACGATATGCATAGCGGTTGTATGTTGAAAGAGCAAAAGCTAATGGTATTGGGTATCTCGATCCATCACGTCTTCAGCCAAACCTAGCAATGGTGTTACAGGGGCCGACCTCTATCTTCGATCCGACCGTGAATGATCCTGCATGCATCTACAATTGCGACACCCCCTTTTGTGCGAGCTGCCGCTGAGCCAACCCATACTCCTCACGCTTGCCAGCGCGCTCGACATTTCTCCTCTGCTTGGCGGGTTTCTGGCGATGTTTCTCATTCTTGAGACGGTTATCGCGAGTTTTGGCTTGCAGACGATCGCAGGGCTTGCAGAACCAGATATCACATTTGGGGCAGTTGAGAAGAAAGTGCCACCAGACACGACAGTCGGGAGAACGTGCGTCTTCACAGAGCAGGACTCCAGGGGAGGAGAACTTTTCGTGGTATGATATCGGGGTTACGACATTGACTGCTTTTCCGTCGGGGCCTGTCCAGGGTGCTGCGTGGTTGCACTGGTGGATGTTAGGGTTGGGGTGTAGAAGGATGGACAGTCTGGTATGTTCTACCTCAAGATTGTTGTCTTGAAAAGACCAATCGACTTGCAGTATTTCCCAAGCGCGGACGTGGTAGCGACCTTCCGCGAGGGCTAGTCTGATCCAATCAATGTTTCGGAGGTCGTCGTTTCCAGACAGAGATGCCATGATCATGTCTTGATGGATCAGAGCAGCAGACGAGGAAGGACGAGACGAAGGAGGTCGAGGCGAATGAGAAGAGCAAGAGGAAGTGAGACAAGGCGAGAAAGAGCGAGGTGATGCGGTGCGAACCGTCTCAAATGTGTCGAGGCGAACTCCTCCCTAATACAAAATCAGCTGCTGATCACGAAAACATAGATTGGGTCGAGTCACATCTTGATCGTCATCAACATCATCAACACCATCATCAGCTAGGACGAGCACGCCGCCATCTGGTTCGGCGATGTTGGACATTGCGTGTGGTGAGTGCGGTGGGGAGAGAAGGAACGAAAGCAGAGATTGGCTGAGTGGGCAGTCTTTGGAAAGACGCCCTTAATGCCGAGATGGAAGGGTCGAAACGAAACATTCAGGTCAACGAGACTAACAATCAACACATCCACTCGATCTCGCACCTTCCCAACGCAGCTCAGTCCTGTGTATTTGGTGCAGAAACTCCAAGGCCACATGTACTAATTTTCTGAGCCAGTAACGCATACTCCTTATTTGTGATGACGATTAACCGTAACTTGCACATTCAGGCACCTGCCTCGAATTAATAACTCATGAGTTGGAGAGCTAATGGTAGAGATATTGGGTGATCATGATTACCTACTCAAGTACAATAGGCGGACGCACAAACACATGTCACAGATACATCTCGGCTCTTCAGCAGATTTTGCGAGAGCTTCTTCTTGTGTAGATGAATCCAATCATTATGTCCTGAGCCAAAGAGAAATTGTGGAGGTCATGTCGTCTGATCGGGGAATGGCAGGACGAGTCACTGCCTGCCACATTCAGCATCACTTCAACCTCTGGAATCTCGACTGTTGGCCACTCCATATCCTCTTATAATATCTGCGGCACTACCTGACCGAGCAAAAAGAAGATTGCATTAGTGCCCCTTGTGAGATTCGAACCCACGAGTGTTAGGTAGGAGATCTGTGAAGTTATGAAGGTATCGGTGGAAGTGAAGGATTGGATTGGATTGGAATCCTGCTGGTAGATACTGGATCACAGAGTCATTTTTCAGTCAAGGCAGGGGATAGATTGTGGTGTGTAATGCAAGCTTCTTATGCGGTTTCGCTCTTCACGCACACATCGTGCCTATTTATATGACTGACCAATTGCAAAGATATTCTTGGAAAGCTGGAACGATCATTGAGAAAGGCAGATGAGCCATGACTTTCGATCACCATACTTCCAATCGGACAAGAATCATTAGAGTGTTCTGTTCAGCATGCTTGACAACGAGCAGAGCCACAAGCACCTTGACTTTCTGCGATTGTAGACCCACCAACCAGAAACGCGAAGAATCGGTTTCAGTGACTTCCCTGTCCGGCTCAGGAGACCTCAAAAAGCTGCTCTCGCTTGAGTGTCCCTCTCGAGACTGTGACTTACACTGTCTCAGACGTGATTCGAAACACAACAACTCCTACTATCACACTCTCGATCACTACTTATGAGACTCACTTCGGTGCTTCCAAGATCTCTGTACCACCCAATCATCTTGCATCGCCCACTCCCATTACTTACAGACCCGACGTCGATGGTTTCTCCGAGCCCATTAAGAACGAGTTCTCTATCTGTTATTGTGACGTTTCTTCTCTGGACAAAGACATGTGGGGTGACAACTACATCATATCAGTCTCCAATCAGGGAGTGAGTGCATGAACATTAGCAACTCTCGATTAACAAGATTGATACATGCAGGTCCTCTCAATCACCTCGCCAGGAGTTGGCTTCGGCGGTCATATCCCATCGGCGCTACCTGGTTGGTACAATGGCCCGGACTTCGAATCGATCCTCAACGACAACGCTTTCGTCGTTCTCTGGGGTGCACACGACGTCAATCCCGGCATTGCGAATCCTCATCTCAACCTGACTCAACGTGTTCAATACACCACCGAAAGCGCCGCTCCATCTCGTACCCTCACCGTCGAATGGATCGTGGGAAACGCCCGTGAATACCCCCGTAATGTCTGGATCCCCGCGCAAACTGAGCACTATCGTTTCTGGGTCACTCTCCACGAAGCCGAGCCTGAGATATTCACTTATACTTATTGAGATGTCAGTGATGGTGGTAAGAATGCTATTGTTTGGGTTCAGGCTCAGGATGTGCGCGAGTTTGCTCAGTATGCTTTTGATGGCTTTGATGGTCATGACGTGCGTTCTCGTCTGGTCTTGGACTAGAACTATGAGACCGACTCGTTCGACTTGAAGTAGTATATCTCCACACTATAACGCGAGCAGCTCGCTACAGACGAGAGGAAAAGAAAGAGAGGGATTACACCCATTCTCTGCATCGAAAATCCGATATGATCGATATAAGCAACCGCAGTCCAAAGTTTTCTCGGAGACTGATTATGGAAAATCCTTTCAGAAGTCGGAAGCAAGATCCGATGTCTTGGGATTTCTCAGATACGATTTGGTCCAGACGCTCAAGTGCCACAGACGCCTGTGTCCATTCCATGAACTCGAGTTCAGGCATGATGGATCTGACTTCCTGCTGACGTGATTGGTCACTGTTATTCGGGACCTTTCTTAACTCTTCTTCCGCATCCCACAAAACACGATAGATGGACATCCCTTTCTCCACGTCGACATCTTCGTTCTCTGCCACTAGGATGATTCCACTATGAAATGTCTGATTCATTTGACACATCCTTGGAAAGAGACTCCTGATCTCTGACCATGGATCGTCGTATCTGTGAACGTTCCCTGGATAGCCAAATCGACGCTGATCTTCAGGGAGGTTTGTCCAGCCTGGCTCGAGGTTCGACTTGAAACGTAAAGCTATATCATGATCATCAGGAGAAACGTCAAGACATCACTGAATCTTGGTTCACTCACGTCTGGGTACAAGGCTAAACCATGCGTATACGCAGTTCTCGGAAGTAGTTGAATCGTCCTCCCTCGGCACTCTAAGATCCTTTGAAAAGTACCTTGGATTGGTATAGGGACTTTCACTTCCGAATCTCTCTTCTTCGGCTTCTTTGTACTCGATCCAGTCAATGTTGCCTACGTCCAAATTTGCGCCCACAAGGTCAGCTTCCCCTATGGCACATCGGTTTACACCAACAACATGGTGCCCATCTGCGCCTGGCGCTTTAAGATACACAACGAGCACACTGTCAGAAGATGCCTTCTCGACAGCAATAAAGAAATAGGGATGTATCGTCTCGTCTTCATCTCGAACTCGACTGTGGTGATCAAATGCTTCTCGTAGAGTTCGAGGCTGGAAATCTTTGACCAGTCTGCAAGCACGTGGTCCGAGATCATCTTGATGAAGTGCTGCAAGAAGCCCGTTCATTCCATCTGAAGTCAGCTTCACCAAAGAATATACCAAGCATTCGATTCCCTTTTTCGGCCCAATCTGAGGATGTGCTGGAGTGGAAGCTTTGAGTGGCAAGGTGTTTTCAAGTTCAGTGGTAGTAGTCATGGTTGGAGAAGAGTGAACTGGTGCAATACAAGATGACGAAAAGCGAGCAGATTCGTCGAACGTGATGATCTAATGGAGACTGCGACTCCTACCATGAGGTGAAATACACACATTTGCAGATGATCAATCTAGTCCCGTATCGGGAAGGAAGGATTCGGGAGGGG
>JGI24891J29808_1000285_pt1 | contig 44171 bp, 31 predicted proteins | sample FreactcultuFSWF8_FD_29808 | JGI IMG/M metagenome (IMG submission 29808) | reverse complement strand
CATCCCGTCCGCTCTGCCATACATAAGCAGTTGAACGGCAGATTAGTACTACGGTGGGTGACCACGTGGGAATCCCTGCTGCTGTACGTTTTGCTTTTTGCTCTATCATCATCATCCCTGGGCTTCACAGTTTCCTCATCTTGATATTTTGCTCTTGTGCGGTCTGGATGTACGAATGCCTCTACAGTGCAACCAGTTCTGTTTGGCTATCTGGAGAGGACTTGCTGAACTGTACAGTCAGCTCAAGCATTTTGGCCGCAGCAATCAAATTTAGACACCATGTGACCATGACCTGAGGTGCCCACTTGACTTTCAAGGTAACGTTATATTCTACTATTCTAAATTCATCAGGTCCTCGCGACTGTACGATATCATCGAGTAAGGAGGAGGAAGAAAGTACACGCTGAATGTAAGAGAAAGTCCCATTCCAATATGAAGAAGGAAGGATCGAGCTTGCAAACAAAGAAGAAACGAGATGGTCAACGAAAATCGAAAACAAAAACAACTCAATCGACAAAACAAAAAGGCACGATGGAGGGTCAAGAAACACCCACCATAGTGAGCTTGACATCAAATCAGGTATGCCAGCAAAACCGGACTTCGGACCTACTACCTCCCACGATCTATCGGAGACACGTATCGCAATGCCTTTCCATATATTCGCTCTCGTCGCTAATGGAAGCAACGAAGACAATCATATCCTGACGATTCTGTAAGTCCACTTGGAAGAGACGGGCAAGAAACTAGGGATCCTTCATCACTTCTCGCTTAAATACCTTGCTTCCACTCCCTCTAGACTTCCAGCAAAACGATTCGGTGATAAATTAAACCTGTCACTGACACTACTGTATAAACGCACGATGATTCTCGAAAGTAGAGCTAGGTCCAAGGAGAGGGGTATTAGATAGTCGCTCTCTGTGGCCGACGTGCTACTGCTCAACATTATTTTGCATTTTGATGGGTGGAACATGCGCATCGCTCGCGGCCTTGAGAGTCGAAGTGACAAAAGTTTCGACAAAAAGGGAAAAAATAGCGAACAAAGTTGGCAGAAAGGAAAGGAGCGATCCAACTTAGTCTTACAGATATGGGAAGTAAGGTAGCTACATCTGAACCATTTATAGAGAAACAACTCAATAGATAAACATAGAAGGTGCGAAACAACATGACAAGTAGTCCACAGACGAAATGGAATGGTGCAAATCATCGTCTAAACAAGGTATGAAGGCAAAGGTGGAAGAAAGCGCAATCACGTTAGCAAAAAGGAGAAGGAACGACACACAAATCTGAGAAGCAATGAAGCATGGATATCAGTGTACTCATAAATTCATCGTCTACCTGAGTCTCACGAACACAGAGTCCTACGCAAAACACCTGTCAAAAGGCACAAGATATTTGTAATCGGCAGGCAGGTCCATTGAGACGAGACTATCCACTCTCTCACTGGACCCAACTCTACTTCCACACAAGATCGTGCTTTTTGACAGGCATGCGCTTTACCTATTTCTCAGGTTCAAAACTTCTCCCACTTGAGCATCACGGCAACGGCCACAACAGGCACCACACTAACCAGCTCGCCCAGCCCAGCATATTCGGGCGGGATTCTCACATTGACAAAGGCCCCAGCAGCCAACAGGACAGCAAACAAGTTGTACACGAAACTCCAAAGGAAGTTGAATGCGATTCTTCGGACGGCGGCTTTCGAGATGGCGGTCAACAGCAAGAGCCCTTCAAGAGTGGGGCGAAGAAGAACAGCGTCTGCAGCAGCACGTGCGGCGTCAGAGGCGATGTCTGAGGTCGATGAGGCAGGGGAGATGTGGACGCCGATGGTCGCTTGGGCTAGTGCTGGTCCGTCGTTTGCACCGTCACCGACGAAGAGCGTGACGGACTTCTTCCCGTTTGTAGGTGCGTTTGCGATGGATTGGAGGAAGTCCCGTTTGTCGGCTGGACTGCACTGGGCGCGGAAGGTGCTGATGCCCAAAAGTGATGCGGTGGTCGCGACTGCTTCCTTGTCGTCGCCGCTGACAATCGACACGACTATACCTCGCTCTTGTAGAGTCTTGATGACAGTGACGGCTTCAGCTCTTGGTTGGTCTTGCAGACCGAAAACGGCGCATAAACTGCCACCAATTTCGACACAGAAGACGGTATATCCTTGACTGAGCAGATGGTGAACTCGAGGGTGAGTTTCGATACCGAGCCATCGCGAGTTGCCTGCCCTAATAGTAGTGTCTTCGCTGACTGCAGCCTCAACGCCTTTACCAGCCACTGATCGCACATTTGCGATCTGAACGGCAGCAACCTCGTTTTCGACAAGATGAGAAGCAACAGCGACAGCCACGGGATGCTTGATGCCAGAGACTAGTCCAAGAAGTTGGGATCGCACCACCTCGGGATCACCAGTAAGGTATTCTTCCGCCACGACGGCAGGCTCGCCCGTGGTCAGTGTACCTGTCTTGTCAAAGATAACATGAGTGACCTTGCACCCGAGCTCAACGACATGAGCGGATTTGAAGACCACGCCTCGCTCTGCAGCAACTCCATTGGCAATGACAACAACCATCGGTACTGCTAGACCGATGGCACAAGGACATGAGACGATCAAGACCGTAATGGCATAGGTAATGGCTTGCACAGTTGCCTCAGAAGCAGACTTTCCACGGACCGCGGTGCCAATGGCAATCCATATGCAAAAGGTGATGATGCTCAAGGCGATGATCACAGGCACGAAGTAGGATGCAACCTTGTCAGCGATATCTTGCAGCTTGGGCTTCGAGAGTTTGGCCTCATCGATCATATCAGCGATAGATGAGATTGTGTTTTCTCCGGGCAGACGTGTAGTGCGGATGAGTAAGGTTCCAAAGCCATTGACTGAGCCTGCAATCACAGTAGACCCAGGTGATTTTTCGACTGGCTTGGATTCGCCTGTCACCATAGCTTCGTTTGCCTCAGACACGCCTGAGATCACGACACCATCTGTCACGACCCGACTGTCTGGCATGACTTTGAAGACATCATCGTAATGGAGAAGCCTGGCATCAATCTCAACCTCCGTATTGGGGTCTTCCGTAACGAGTATTGCCTTTGAGTTCTGGAGTGATCTCATCGCAACCGACTCGACGGCCTTTTGTCGAGCCAGAGCGCTGACATAGCGGCCTACCATGATGAGCGTGACCAAAAGTGTACTCGTCTCGAAGAATTCTCCAGTGGAAAGAGGATTGCCACGCAAGATGTAAGCGAAAGAGACGACGGAGAATATGTAGGCAGCGCTCGTACTCAGAACAATGAGTAAGTCCATCTCAACGATGCGTGAGAAAAACAATGCCTTCAGTGCATTCGGATAGAAGGGGCCTGCAATAACGATTTGGACGAGAGAGGCCAAGGCTAAAGATACCGAGCCATGGACAACAGGTCTCGGGGCAAGCGGAGCCCAAGACAGTATTAGGACAGGGATAGTCAAGGCAGCGGACAGCAGAGTCGTCAGGCCAACATGGCGGACATGCTTGCTGCCTGCCGACAGACTAGAATCTCCGTCCTGTGGTGCGAGCTTAGCAGAAGGCTGGAGCCCCTGTAACAAATGACGTGCACCGACAATCTTCGCATCGAAGCATATACGAACAGTTGATTTGCTGGTCTTTTCCATAGCCGTTACTCCCTCTGGCCAGTCCTGTCTCAAGAAAGTCTTCATGTCGGACTCAGGAATGACATGCAGTTCAGATCCACGAGTTGTCAGCTCTGTGCATTTGAACTCGGTGGTCCTCTCGAGATGGAGCACGATATCAGCGGCGGACATCATAGTCGGATTCAGATCGAACTCGGCACGACCAAGAACCAGACTGGTCTTGAGGTTCGAAATTGGCAGAGTCCCAAGTGTCCTGTTCAGCTTAGTCTCGCAGCCGGTGCATGTCATGCCTGAGATGCCGATAACGACATGTTCAGTGGTAGAAGTGCCCTGTTCAGGATCCACATTCTCGACGATCATTGGAGAGACGACCTTATCTGCGCAGCAACTAGCCCTGCGCGTCTTGGTGCACATTGGAGAGATGATTAGAGCTTCATCGAGAACAACTCTTTCGTCACGGCAAGCAGTGCTGATCTTGCCGGTGCAGCAAGCCTTCTTGTTAGGTCCCATGGACTGTCCCTTCTGGGAAGCCGAACTAGAAGTACCTCCTGTAGAAATTGAGCGATTGTATGGGACCTTCTTCTGGAGGCAACCAGCAGAGCTTTTTCTTGAGATAATTGTGCTTCCAGTGGGGCGTTGCTTACGCAGGGAGGTGCAGCAGGTGCTCTGATTCATGGCCAACAACGAACGGCAGAGACATCCCAGAGTCTCGAGTTTGGTTGCCCAGCGCTGACGAATAGACTTGACATGGTTGTCGCAAGCGATGCCCTTGCGTCTAGTAAAGCCTGTGGTAGAGCCAAACTCGTGGACATTTTCAACGCAGCCGTCTTTGTCACACTCACGGAAAGCCAGCTCATCCAGACACGTCTCTGTACACATAATCAGTAAAGGTCACAGTTGAGCTTGAGATCAAGATGCCTACCGTCGCAGCAGTTGCTTGCGATGCCTTCGCAACAAGGGGGCACGACTTCAGCAAGTCCGATCGCATTCTTGTCTTTATCAGAGAGGTTGTTGGCCATTTCGTCCTGGCCGGAAAGCTGGTTGACGTTGCAGCCGTGCATCGGGGCCGTGATGCCATCCGCGTTGGACTTGGAAGCGCAGCAATCACCAAGCTTCACCTCGGTCTGGACATCGGGCTTTTGAACTGGTTTGTCGGTAGGCGGACAACATGCGTCTGTTCTCTTAGGAGTACGGATAGGGTGCTCGTCCTTTTCAGAGCAACAGTCATCTTGCTTACCCTGACCGATGCCACCAGTCGCAGCATGGGTGGTGGGAGCAGAATAATCATCCCCGGTCGCCTGGACCTTGACTTCGGGATTGATTTCAGCCTTGACAAAACATTCTTTGCCGCCCGCCGGCTTGCAGCAGCCACTGACTTCGACATCGTCTCTTTCGATGTCGGCATTGACAACGACTTCTTTAGCCGCGGAGAAACAGCATCCGCCTTTGTCGGCTTTAGCCTGAGCATCGGCTTCGGAGCTTTTGTTAGAGCACATTGTAAGCAGTGAATCGGGTCTCGGATTTCAGTTGAGATAATGTTACGGTCAATTTCGTGATTGTTGACTGTGTTGTTGTGTTGGAGAAGAGGAGGTGAAGCCCTGGGGAAGTCGCAGTTGATGCTGGCATCTTCACATGCAAACTTGGCGATCTTGGGGCATAGCAATCGCATGAGCACCGAGCCCTCCACCTGGCGAGGTACCTTACAGAACAGCCGTCGGAAGGCACGATGCTTTTAGTTGTGACGTGGTTGTCCAAGGAGATCAGGGAGAAGCCCGCTCTCAGCGGACATGTGCTTGGTCGTCAAAAGCTTTCTGCCTTTATACAGCTAGTTTGGAAGTCTTATAGGGGTAAGGAAGTTCGGTGCAGGTCAATCTCAGAACAAATGTTTCGCACTGTGGTAAGAATAATATTTTGGTTCTCATTGCGTTTCGTCATCTTGGGTAATTACGGAAATCAAACAAACATCAACATATGCTGGCCATCATCCGATTAGATATGCTTTCGAACGTGACATTTCAAAGCCTGCTCTTCTCTTTATCTTTGATATCCCGATCATGGATTCAGTTGATACCAGCCTTCTTCTTGAAGGCGTTGATGAGGCCAGATGTGCTGGCGTCGTGGCCAGAAACCTCACCAGAGCTCTCAAGTTCAGCCTGGATCTTCTTGGCCAGGGACTTGCCGAGCTCGACACCCCACTGGTCGAAGGAGTTGATGTTCCAGATGGCACCCTCAGTGAAAGTCATGTGCTCGTAGTAGGCGATCAGAGCACCCAAAGTGGCGGGAGTGATCTTCTGTGCGAGGATAGAGGTGGTAGGACGGTTGCCCAAGAAGGTCTTGTGGGGAACAAGCTCATCGGCGGCACCCTCGGCGCGGACATCCTCAGGGGTCTTGCCAATCATGAGGGCCTCGGCCTGAGCGAAGTAGTTGGAGGCAAGCATCTTTTGGTGCTTGTTGTCCTCGATGGGGTTGTGCGACTCGGCGGCCAGGATGAAGTCGGTAGGAATGAGCTTGGTGCCCTGGTGCAAGAGCTGGTAGAAAGAGTGCTGGGCGTTGGTGGCGGGCTCACCGAAAAGGATGGCACCAGTGGTGTACTTTACGTAGTCGCCGCTGCGAGTGATGGCCTTTCCGTTGGACTCCATGGAAAGCTGCTGGAGGTATGCGGGGAAACGGTGCAAGTACTGGTCGAAGGGAGAAACAAGGTGGGTCTGGGCGCCGAAGAAGTCAGAGTACCAGACGCTCAAAAGACCACCAAGAACGGGAATGTTCTGCTCGAGAGGAGTCTCCTTGAAGTGCTTGTCCATAGCGTGGCCACCAGCAAGGAAGTCGTGGAAGTTGTCGTAGCCAATGTACAGGCAGACGGAGAGACCAATGGCACTCCAGACGGAGTAACGGCCACCGACCCAGTCAGCGAATCCAAACATGTTCTTCTTGTCAATACCGAACTTGGTGACCTCCTCCTCGTTGGTCGAGAGAGCGACGAAGTGCTTGGCAATGGCAGACTCGTCCTTTGCGTGTCCGAGGAACCACTTCTTTGCGGTGTTGGCGTTGGTGGTGGTCTCGGCAGTGGTGAAGGTCTTGGAGGCGACAAGGAAGAGAGTGGTCTCAGGGTCAGAGTCGCGGAGAGCCTCGGCCATGTGGGTACCGTCAATGTTGGAGACGAAGTGAAGCTTCATGTCGCGCTTGCCGTAAGGCTTGAGGGCCTCAGAAACCATGACGGGGCCGCTGTGAAATGTCAGACTCGAAGATGGCGATTTGAAGAGGTAGAATGACACTTACAGGTCAGAACCACCGATACCAATGTTGACAATGGTGTTGATGGCCTTGCCGGTGTAACCGACCCACTTGCCGCTGCGGACTTCCTCAGAGAACTCCTTCATGTGCTCAAGGACAGAGTTGACCTCCTCGACGACGCTCTTGCCGTCAACCTGCATGGGCCAGTTCTCGGTGTTGCGGAGAGCGACGTGGTAGACAGCGCGCTTCTCGGTGAAGTTGATCTTCTCGCCCTTGAACATGTCATCACGGAGCTCCTCGACCTTGGCCTCGCGAGCGAGCTGGCACAGGAGCTGGAGAGTCTCATCGGTGATGAAGTTCTTTGAGAAATCGAAGATGGTCTCGGACTTGTCAACGTCGTTGGTGAAGGTGCGCGAGAACTTCTCGTAGCGCTGGGGATCTTGGGCAAAGGCCTCCTTAAGGACAATGGAGCGACCAAGCTCTTGGTGGTGCTTCTGCAGCGACTTCCATGCCGACAGATCACTTGCTTGGGCGAATCCAGGCATCTTGATGTTTGTTGGGAAAAGGTGGGGTGATGCGTGAACTACACGTGCGAGCAACGAGGTTAGCAGGAGGTCGAGAGAGCAGTGAGACGGTGGATATATAGCAGGCACGTACAGGGACTAGGTGATGGAATGATAGGAGAAGCGTATGGAAGCAAAAAAGACGCGGCGGTGTCAAGTCACAATTTGAATTGACGTGATGGGGAGGCCGATGAGCTCCGGATAAACAGCACCGTATGACGAAGCGCTCGGGCGGGGCATACTCGGACGAACGTGCACAAGCCACGCCTGAAGCTGCCGTTCTTCGGCCTTTGAACAAGCAATGCCACCATGGCATGCCTGAGTCTGCTGTTGACTCCCCTCGATTGTAGAACTTGACTCCCCTCTATTGTAGAACTTGACTCCCTTCTATTGTAGAACTTGGCTCCCCTCAATTGTAGAACTTGACTCCCCTCGATTGTACTCAGTAGAACTTGATTGACTGTTGTTTCAGATACTGCTGTTACGCGAAACTTCCATATCGTCCAGCCCAAAATCTACCTAGCCAGGTTGCTGTCATTCTTTCTTGCTGCTTTTCGGCCGCCTCTTCAAGCAGTCCCGCTGCTCGACGAGCAAATGTACACGATCAGACCGGCCCTCTGTTGCAAATTCGCTTTGTCATCCCATCTCATCTCGTCAATCAGTGAGTCATGAACGACGGGTCCTTGATGCTACCTCCTGCATCACCCAATCCCTCGACTGGGCGGTTGTACGACCAACCTGCGAACTGTTGTTGCATCGTTGATGAAAGCATGGGTCCTTCTACGTATGAATCTGTAGGTGCTTCTGACGTGAATTCGCGGTCGAAGTTGGCAGTATCTCTGTCATCGAGCTAGATCTTCGTCAGCACATCTTGAAGTTTCGCACCGCAATAATTAAGACTTACCACATTGGGCTTGAAGCTGGGCTCGTACTTGCGATCCAAAAGCTTTCTCCAGTCAATGCTGTGGAAGAAGGGATGTGCCTTGATTTCTGCCGCGCCGTTGACACCGAGTCTCTTGGTCGGGTCCCTATCGAGCAGCTTCTGCAACAAGTCGCGTGCTGCAGGAGGTACAATCTCGGGTCCGGGGAAGTGTAGAGGCTCTGCCAGAATCTTGCGGTACATGTCGTTGGTGTTTTCGTCATAGAACGGCGGCAATCCTGTAAGCATCTCGTAAAGAAGAACACCAAGTGTCCACCAGTCGACCGTCTTGGTGTAACCGGTACCGTGAAGCAGCTCGGGTGCAAGATATTCCGGCGTTCCGCAGAATGCTACATTGTCTGTCAGTGTTGTTCTGCTGGAGCCTGAATGGATAATACGCACTATTGGTCTTGTCCTCGTCCTTCATGTCAAGCTTGCACAAACCGAAATCGCACAGGGCAATGTGACCAGTGTAATCGAGCAAGATGTTCTCGGGCTTCAAGTCTCTGTAAATGACATTGAAGCCGTGCAGGCACTCGAGAGCACACAGAAGTTCAGCTGCGTAGAAACGCGATCGGTTGATGTCGAAACGCTGCTCTTTTTGTAGGTGGTGGAAGAGCTCACCACCGTTGACGAAGGCCAAGACAATATAGAGCTTCTCTGGTGACTGGAAGGAGAACTTCATGGGAACAATGAAAGGGTTGTTGATCTGGGCCAGCACGGAGCGCTCGGCCAGCGTGTGGGCGACTTCTGAGCGGGAAATGATGTGTGCTTTTCTGATCGTCTTGAGGGCGTAGATTCGGCGAGTATCGCGCTTCCTAGAATTGGGCCACTGGTTAGTTCAAAGGCGCGACAAAACAGGCTTGGGCAAATACTCACTGTACTTGCATGACCTTTCCGAAACTACCCTTGCCGACAACCTTGAGCAGCTCGAAGTCTTCTATCTTGAGCGACCTTTGCCTGTTTTCGACAAACTTGACACCACACTTGATCGAGCCGGTTCCGTATTGAAGCTCAACCCATTCCGTACCCGATTGGCCTTGAGTCTTTGCCTTTTCGGCGTGAGCGAAAGCGGCCTTTTCTCTGTCCTTTCTGCCCAGCTTGGGGTCTTCCTCGTAGGGGTGGACTTCCTCAAAGCGAGGGTTGATTCTGCAGGTTCCCAGGAAGATGTCGTCGTTTCTGCCAGCGTTGGGAGGAGCGTTGGGGTTTCTGATGTAGATGGACAGGTTCAGGTCGCAAGCGCGAGACACATCGAACTTGTACTGGGTGTTTTCGCCAGCCCAAACGGGCTTCTCTGGTGTGCCCGATACAGAGTTTACGAAGACTTGTTGCTTGTCGAAATCAACGAGAGCGTAGGGCAGATACTTGGAGGAGTAGCGACCGTGGACCGAGGGGGCGGCATTGATGCCTCCTTGCGAGGATTGTGGACGTCCAGGGGCATATGAGCCATAGCCTGCACCGCCTACGGAGCCAGGGCGAGCACCGGCAACTGAGAAGCCACTGCCGCTGGACAGAGAGGCGCCGTGGCGAGGCTGGAAGATCTGTTCGGCGCCGGCAGGCAGAGAGAAGCCACGACCTTCGTGGAAGGTGAGGATCAAGATACCGGGCTTGAGAGGTGGGGCAGGAGGCGAGGAATTGGCTTCAGAAGCGGCTGTGCAGTGTCAGCGGCGATATGTCAGGAAAGGCAGCGGCATGTCTTGTACCGATTCCATTGGGGTCGTTGACGGTGGTGGACGAGGCGAGAGGGCTGTTTGGCGGCTTGGGTGCAGGCTCGGGAGTGATGGTCGAGGTGGAAGACGAACGGCTGAAGGTGTTGGCCAAGGGCGCCAGATGCGTCTCCTTGAGTTCTGAGGCGGTCAGCGATGGACGGTCATGAGGGGCAGCAGGCGGACGGAGAGAACGCACTCTTTGTGAGCTTCCACGACATGGCGGACAGATATTCAGTTGTGTGGGATGTCGAGGTCACTGTCGAAGTCGAAGTATATGAATAGACTCCGTAGGGCTGTTGGCAGCGAGTGGGGGTCTGGAAAGACAACGGTGGACCGTGGGCCGCAAAAGGGGACGAGTAGGCTAGACGTCCACAGTCTGAAACGTCAGAGGATCGAATCAGATATGAGCAAAATCGCTCGTCAATTTCAGTCTCTCAAGAGAACCCGTCTAGCTACGGGCAGTGAAATAACGGAGATGTTTTGATGCAGATTGTCAGTGTCGTACTATTGTTGTTCAAGGTGCTCTTCCTAAGTTTAGCTTTTGCCAAGACATTGGACGTGGAGCTGCGATAACTCGTATCTCGTAACCACGACGTCTCGCTGTCGCGCTCGAGTCATCCATCAAGCAACACCCTCGCGCCATTTCATCTACACGCATCTCGTCAGCCCCTGGTCCTTGTTCGCGCGTGCTATGCGACCACATTGAGCCCTCCAACCCCCCACGCCGGCTGCTCTCGACGCGCATCCCCTTGTGCAATCCCTCAGCCCCACCTTCGTACTTGACCCGCCATGGGCCTCATCAAGAAGAAGACGGCCGTCCGGACTACTGAAGGTGGCATTAAATATATTTGCGACATCTGTTCAGCAGACATCACTGCCACTGTACGTCTTGTAGCCCACTTTCACTCTCGCTTTCCTTCCACTTTCACTTTCACTACCTCTTGGTCTGTGCGCTATATGTTGACATGACCGTCCTAGGTTCGCATCAGATGCGCCGACGATGAGTGCTCCAACTACGATCTCTGTGTTCCCTGTTTCTCCGAGGGTAAATCCTCTGGCAAACACGACCCTGCCACACATTCGTTCCAAGTCATAGAACAACATTCGATACCCATTTATGTCGAAGACTGGGGCGCCGACGAGGAACTGCTGCTGCTAGAAGGCGCAGAGACCTATGGACTAGGATCATGGGCCGACATTGCCGATCACATTGGAGGTTACCGGACAAAAGACGAAGTGCGCGAACACTACATCGAAACATACATAAACAGCTCCAAGTTCCCCTTGCCGGAACGAGCCAGTCCTGCCGACACCACTCTCTCCGAGTCTATCCCTAGAGATGAGTTCCAGGCTCGCAAGAAGCGAAGGATAGAAGAGCGAAAAGAGGCCGCCAAGAACCAAGCTATAATCGACTCCAAGCAGAAGCCGACTTCGAGTGTTCCCTCATGTCATGAAGTCCAAGGTTTCATGCCTGGTCGTCTCGAATTTGAGACGGAATATTTCAACGAGGCTGAAGAAGCCGTACAGCATATGCAATTCGAGCCCGGCGATGGCATCAATCCTACTACTGGTGAACTTGAACCAGAAATGGATCTCAAGGTGACAGTCATGGATATCTATAACCACCGTCTCACCGCTCGTGTGGAGAGAAAGAAGGTCTTATTCGAGCACAACTTACTGGAATATCGCAAGAACACTGCGGTTGACAAGAAGCGGACTAAGGATGAGCGTGACTTGAGCAACAAGATGAAGCCCTTCGCCCGCATGATGAACCACTCCGACTTCGAAACCTTCACGACAGGAATAGAGTATGAACACAGTTTACGTCAAGCCATCAAGCAGTTGCAAGACTGGCGCCGCATGCAGATCAGCGATCTAAAAACAGGAGAAAAGTACGAAGTTGAAAAAGCCGCACGGCAGGCTCGAGCTGCTGCGACGGCGGATCGCTTCTCACTGCCTGGTAGAGTTCACAAGCCTAGCGCTCAAGAGCCTCCATCAGCAGCATCTGCGTTGATCGGACCAGAGCTGCCACCAAAACCGAATACCAGCGGTTTACAAACACCACCTGAAGCGACATCACCAAATCCTAGTACCAACCCTCCACCACGATTCCCCCTGCAAGCAATCACAGGTGTCTCCAAGATGGATCTATATGGCTACAACAGCCAAGATGCACATCTTTTGACTGAGAACGAGCAAGAGATGTGCAAAGTGGTTCGGGTTCAGCCCAAGGCATACTTGGTGATGAAGGATGCTGTATTGAAGGAGGCGCTTCGATCCAACGGTTGTCTGAAACGCAAGAATGTCAAAGAGGTCTGCAGGATCGATACGACGAAGGCAGGGAAACTGTTCGACTTCTTCGTCTGGTCGGGATGGATTGCAAAGGGATGAAATTGAGAAAGCCTGTAGCTTGAGGCTTGCTGTTGCCAGATAATACCCATAAGCGGAACGAATTATGATATTTATATAGCACCTTAGACGCAGGAACAGACAGATCACTGGGTCTGGCATCAATGAAGCATTTTATATGCAGACAGATCACTCCTCGTGCTTGACATGTGCAAAAGCCGAACGAAAGCCGAGGCGTGTGGCCCGCATCTCGGCGATGCGGCAATCAAGACCGGCGTCACCGGGCAGCGATTGCGAATGGGCTACCTGATACTTCCAACTTTCACTCTGCTCTTCGACCTGGTTATAACTTGAAAGTCTGGACCCTCTATTGTCTGATCTGTTCGCTCTCCGAACAGAGTTGACCACGACCGTACGATAACTTTTTCAATCTCTACGACTTGGAACTGATCATCTCGAGCCCCGCTACTGGTAGAGCACCATGAGCGGGCAGATGTGCATGGGCGGCTTGAGAGGGGTGACTAGAGCTGCTCGCAGTGCTGGAAAGCCCTCTCTTCGGCCGAGGATAGCAAGAACACAAAACATCAACCCAATCCAAACTCAGACACAATCGCAACGATGCATGGGATCCTGGAGCGACTGCAGGGTCAGAGGACAGTGGGGAGCTCACCAAGTGAAGAAGCGAACCTATGCGACTTCCAACTCGACAGTCTCCATGGCGGATTATAGAAAGAGTAGGTGAACAACGGGCTCCCTGGACACGACCGACTTCAGTCAGTAACAGCCCGCGTCTTCAAGGTGAATATGGCCCCGTGGCCGAATACGATCGCCGTGTCAATGCTGGCGTCCTCAGAGATGATCAACATCAGAGAAGTAAGTTCAGCGACACCATACGAGGTAAACTAGACTGATCTGCTGCAGCCATTATCGAATCGCTCCAAGATCTGCACGATATGCTGGCCAACTACAACCCCCCGACAGTGCAAGAACCAACGATAGAATCGCTGCAGCCCAAAAAGAGTTTCTTTGCCGCAATTTTCGGCAGCCAGAAAATGCAATCGAGTCTGGAATTACCTAGCGACCTGCCTAAAGGCTTGTACATGTATGGCGATGTTGGCAGCGGCAAGACCATGATGATGGATCTTTTCTACGACACATTGCCGGGAAACATCAAGAGAGCTACACGCATCCATTTCCACAATTTCATGCAGGAGGTCCACCGTGACCTGCATAAGGTCAAGATGCAGTATGGCACCGACATTGATGCCATTCCTTTCGTGGCCGCTCACATCGCCAAACGTAGCAGCGTGCTCTGCTTCGATGAGTTCCAATGCACCGACGTGGCAGATGCCATGATCTTGAGACGATTGGTCGAGTCTCTCATGCACCATGGCACTGTCATTGTAACCACTAGTAACCGTCATCCCACAGAACTGTACAAGAACGGTGTCCAGCGCGAGTCCTTCGTGCCCTGTATCAACCTCCTTCAGCGCCAGTTGCGTGTTCTGAACCTCGATTCGCCAACCGACTACCGCAAGATCCCTCGCCCTCCGTCAGGTGTATATCATTTCCCCCTGAACAAGGCTGCGAGCACGCATATATCACATTGGTTCAAGTACCTCGGCGATTTCGAGAAGGACCCTCCGCACCCGGCCGAATGTCATGTTTGGGGCCGTCCAATTCAGGTCCCCCAGGCCAGTGGAAAGGCTGCACATTTCGACTTTGATGAGTTGATCGGTCGCGCGACTGGCGCAGCTGATTACATTGAGTTGATGCGCAACTACGATGCTTTCATCGTGAGCAATGTGCCGCAGATGGACCACCGTAGTCGTGATAGAGCTCGTCGCTTCATCACATTCATCGATGCAGTCTACGAGTCTCACGCCAAACTCGTCCTCACCACAGCCGTACCTTTGACCGAGCTCTTCCTCTCTCGTGAGGAAGTCGACGCAGCAATCAAGCAAGCAGCCAAGAAGGGTGACGCCAATGCGAAGGCTGCCTTGAACGACGGATCAGATGTTGACGACGTGATGCGTCAGATGATGGATGACCTAGGCATGAACATGAACATGTTGAAGAAGTCCAACTTCTTCTCCGGCGATGAAGAGGCCTTTGCATTCGCGCGTGCCTTGTCTCGTCTTTCTGAGATGGGCTCGCAAATGTGGGTGGAGAGAGGAATGGGTCTTGAGCACAAGGGAGGCAAGCAAGAAAAGGACAACTTTGCAAAGGTCAGAAGTAGATGGAAGGAGGACAGCATGTAGAGCCTGGCTACGTTCTTTGGACCGCGCAACTCGACAGTAGATTGAACGGGATCTTGGATTTCATTGCACATACGTCTACAGTACATACATCGCGCAATCCATTTCCCTTCGATTAAATACTCGAGCTCATCAAGATCAGGTGAGATTCTGTGGTACATGTCTAACATATCAAGACATGCTCCGTCAGAGCTCTGCACTCCCTTCCCTCGAGCAAAATAGCAAAAAGATGCTTTTTGGTGACTGGCCTCAGAAATGTGTCATGTTGAGATCAAGTTCCCAGCGGGAATCATTCTCTTCCTATTATAATAAAGATGCCTGAGCATCGTTCATCAACGGCCATAGGAAGAAGAAAGGGAAGAAAAAATTCCCAGCTTCAAAGAAAAGAAGAGAGCACAACACAACGTCCAAGCTTCCAACAAACTGGCCAAAACACTTGATCAAACACTTGCTGCCAAGCCCCAGACTTATGGCCAAAGCTTTCCGAAAAATTCTCCGTGTGGAGGTATATAAGGGCTTTCCACCCTTCCACCCTCTGTTTTCTAATTCGTGCGGCGTCCGGGTATTATACAGTTTCCCCTGTTGCTGGTCTTTCCTAACTTCATTGTTAAACGTATATGAGAGGCTGGCGTCAACCCGTGGACACAGAATAAAAATATTGCATACCTAGTCTTATCAGCCACTTCCGACGGAGCCTATACGATTGGCTCTGTTGGTGTGCTGATGGCTGGACATCTCTTTCGTGCCTTGTGTAATTTGTTGTTTTGAAATGGAATTTCGAGGGAGCAAGCGCTCTGTGCAATGCTCTGAGGATATCCTTGCGGACCGCGATAAAGTTCTGATATTGGGGACTGCGTCTGCTGGAGGTATTCTGAGTTTGCGAAGAGCGCGGGCAATCTTTGTGCAGTATCGACTATGTTTTATACAGGAGCAGCAAAACATTAATTACTTCCCATCACAAACGTTCTATCCTCATTGCTCTGAAGACCGTGAAGTGCCTTCTCCTTAAAACTCAACTCGCTCTGCGACCCTGTGATTAGCCAACCTTGAAACTAAGAAAGTTTTGTCCAAAATTTTGTACATCAATAGCAACACCACACCAAACATGCCAGGACTGAAAGTTGTTGCTCTGATCTCAGGGGGCAAAGATTCTTTCTTCTCGATCCTCCACTGCCACGCCAATGGCCACGAAGTCGTCGCTCTTGCAAACTTGCATCCGCCAGCCCAGGATGGCGAGCGCTCCGAGGATATCGACAGCTACATGTACCAAACTATAGGCCACACCGTCATTCCGCTTTACGAACAAGCACTTGGACTTCCACTCTACAGACAGGAGATATTGGGCGGAGCCGTGGATCAGAATAAAAGCTATGCTTCGCCAGACGCTCAGAAGGGTGAGCAGGATGAGACGGAGAGTCTGGTGCCATTGTTGAGGAAAGTTCTGGCTGAGCACCCAGAGGTCAATGCCGTCAGTACTGGAGCTATTCTATCAGACTATCAACGCACCAGAGTGGAATCTGTGGCTATTCGTCTCGGTCTCGTGCCGTTATCCTACCTTTGGCAATATCCATTCTTGCCTCCATATGCCGAGTCTTCCCTGCTTGATGATATGGCTGCTGCAGGACAGGATGCCCGTATCATCAAAGTAGCCTCTGGAGGTCTTGATGACAGCTTCTTATGGGAAAATGTGGCTAGCTTCCGCACCAAGACTAGACTTGTGAGAGCAATGGAGAGGTTCGGTATCATTGGTGACGGTGCTGCGCTTGGCGAGGGAGGAGAGTTTGAGACGCTTGCTGTAGACGGACCTTGGCCGCTATGGAAGAACTCGATCCAAATTGAGGACGAGGATAGATTGGTCGTTACAGGAGAGGCGGGTGCTGCGTCTTTGAAGATCAAGACTGCGAGTCTGGTGCCGAAGGAGCCGTCCTCGGATTTCTCATACGAGCAATTGCGAAAACCAACAACTCTGGATGATAAGTTTGCGACTCTGGGATCACAGATAGACGACACCACCGAGCACAAATCGACTTCCGACGAACTGGCAGTGGGAACCGAGGCACTCAGCACAACATCGGGATGGACAATTCAGAAAACAGATACCAGCACAATCATCTCGAACGCCATGGCAGAAGGAGCTACAGCAGGAGAGCAGATGGCCAACATCATGACACGCCTAACCAAAGAGCATGACATCAAACCCTCCTCAATCGCCTTCACTACAATCCTCCTCCGCGACATGTCCACCTTTGGCTCCGTAAACCGAGCCTACGGCTCCCACTTTACAACCCCCAACCCACCAGCCCGAGTAACTATAGCTTGCGGCAGCAGTCTTCCCACCAACACACACGTTTCCCTCTCAGCCATCATCCTCAACGATGAAGTCGCAAGTCAGAAACAAGGTCTCCACGTGCAATCACGCTCCTACTGGGCCCCAGCAAACATCGGTCCTTACTCCCAAGCCATCGTCATGCCCTCCCCTGCTCCCTCAAGCCTCCCGCAACAAATCCACATCGCAGGTCAAATTCCCCTACACGCACCTACCATGGAATTCCCCACCCAAGGAGACATGAGTCCAGCAAAACACTTTACCACCCAAGCGATCCTAGCACTCCAACATCTCTGGCGCATCGGACAAATCATGCACGTCTCTAGTTTTCTAGGCGCTGTAGCGTTCATCTCTGCTTCCTCTCCCGTCTCCGCTTCCTCTCGCGTCAATACAGCTATTAAAGCGTGGAATCTCGCACATGAGAAACCTGCAGTCGATGACCAGGACGAAGATGAAGAATCGGCAGATATCGATCTCTGGGATCGTGTGCATGGCCAACAATTCGGCAATGGCGGTGCGGCGACGACATCTACGCAAAGAAATGATATCGGAGTAAGGGGGGAAGGTGTACCTCCTTGTTTTGTGGCGGAGGTGGAGAGTTTGCCTAGGGATGCGCCTGTCGAGTGGGCTAGTACTGGCGTGAGGTGGGATGGTGAAATCGAGGTTAAAGGTACGTTGTCATATCACGATGGTCGCGAAGGGATCATGGCTGACAAAGATGCAGAAATCGAAATCGAGGAAGATGTTTGTACGAGGCACACTTTGAGCATCAAGTCTGGACTTGAGGAAGTGGAGATTGCTGGTTGGATTGCTGTGAACAGCGTTGATGCTTTGGAAAAGGTGGAAGTGCCAGCATCATACGTCTGCACTGTTTACACAACTCAGATCTTGCCCGGAGCATGGGTCAAGGAGAGACAACCTACCATTGTGCCTTGCTACAGGCTCTGGAACGGTCAGGGACAGAGAGTAGCTGCTGTTGTTGCATACAGACAACAGTAATAGCTACATGCAGGGCCGATATTAGTCGTCGTAAGATGACAGAGATGGCACACATATACATCAAGGTTGTAGGAATCAGGGGTATATAACAAGATTGTATTCTCTCATCGTCTCCCAAAACCTCTAACCTCTCTTCGGCCCAGCTCTTTTTGGCGTGCTTTTGCATTGCACAAAGTAAAAAGAGAAGAACGAAAGAATACGTGATATAAAGAAACCATCATGTCCCATAAAAGCGCCAAAACGTGTGTCTGAAAAAAAGGATGAAAAAAGGGGGTCGTGCAATTGTACAACTTTTGGTGCGTCCTTTGTGGCTCCCTTGCCCATCTTTCGTTCTTGCCTGGTCCGTCATCTCCACCCTTGACCCTTCCGGCCCTTCTTCTGCTAAAAGGTGTTGTTGGGGTACTCCTAGGTGGCCTTCTTGGCGAACTCGACGCGCAGGATAAGATGGCCGTAACCGTAGCCTTCCATCTTCTCGCATGCAACGGCGGCATCTGATCGGTCGACGAAACTGACGAAAGCGAAGCCCTTGGCCTTGCCTGTTTCTCTGTCCTTTGCGAGGAAGACACGGGTGACACGACCGAAGCGCTCGAACAGGGCGCGGAGCTCGTCTTCTTCGGCGAATTCGGAAACCTAGAGTCGAACATGTCAGGTGGTTGTTGTTGTTTGTAGTAGCTAGATGAGCAAAGACTCACGTTGGTAACACGCAGGGTAGCGAGGTCGTCTCTCTCGAACTTGCCGCCCATTCTCTCGCCAGTAGCAGCACCACCCTTGCGCAAATGCGGGGGCACGTAGGAAGAGCCACCGGGACCGGAAGCGCCTGCCGCGGGACCGCCTGCAGCCAGGTTCTGGAGAGTGGCGGCACCAACATCACCGTCGAGGTCTGCGAGACCAGCGCCGGCCTCGCCCTCGGGGGCCATGGTATTCTTGAAGGGACACTTTGTGGTGAAATGCTCGCCGGAACAAATACGACACTTGATCTTCATCTGCTTGAGTTGCTGCTGCTTTTGGTCCTCCTCGGCGGTGGGCTGCTCGGCGGCGCCGGACTTGAAGCCGACCTGGGGGCGGAAGATGATGTTCTCTCCGAGAGTGGTGGTATCGGGTTGGGGGCCAGCGGGGCGGCCTGCCTCAAGGCCCATCTTGGGCCATGCACGGCGCTCAGCGACACCGGGCTTCTCGTATTTTCGCTTCACGACGGTGCGGATGCGTTGTGTGCGCTTGACCTTCTTGCCGTCATCGTTCAGGAAAATGGTGACAATGGTTTCGGTGCCGTCCTTGTTCTTGGTGTGCTGGGGAGCGGGGAGGGCGGTGGCAAGATCGGGCTCGTCGTCTTCGGCCCAGTCGGTGCGTCCTGGTTGGTTGGACATGTTGAAGGATATGTGATGTGTGGTAGAGGGGTTGTTGCGCTATCACTCTCGTCCGGCCTTGCTGCTGCGTCGCTGTCGCGAAAAGTTTAGCGAGTGAGCCTGAGGTGGCCCGTGCTCTGGCCGACCTTCCAGCCTTCTTTCCTAGTTTGGTAATATCTCAACATTTACTTTCACGTGCCATTCATCATCATGTCTTTGAAGTTTTCGATTATGAGCTCTCGCTCCTTCCTTGAAACACTTCACATGTCACCCATCCATCTTCTGTCCATCTTCCCACACATCCTTGCTGACATGACCACGCTCAGCTTATGCTTTCTCAAGAGGTTCTTGACTGGCAATGTCGCTTCTCTTTGCTCTCTCACTCCTTCCTACTCAGGACCCATCTTTCAACGACTAATCTCATCTCTGCTACTGTCTTGAGCTGCAGCCATCCCCAGTTCTGCTCGTCGTGCGTACAGTTCCTTTGCATTCGTGAGACCCTCATAACCAATGGGCATGAGGTTTGGCCAGTTCTCCTTGACAAAACATCCAGGACAGACCCATTGCTCCGGTTGATCTGAATGCTCCGAGCCTTTACGAAGCCACCATGACTTCACGCCAGCCCCTCTCGTGAGCTGGCAGCTGCTACAATGATGAAGTACCCTATGGGGATACACAACGGGTATGTGTTCTTTCCAGCAGAGTTCGCGAAACCAGGGCCAACTCGTTATCCACCTGCGCAGGCTTTTGTTCGCGGCCAGGCGCGGATTAATAGGCGTCTCTGCTGCCCTGGCTCTTCGCGAGGCTAAATGATTCATTCGCCAACCGGGATCAGCTTCCATCCGCCTCTTGAACCATCGTTCTACTCTCTCGGATTCCTTCCTCCTAAATTCAGGATCGGTTCGGTAACGTTTCTTCTGACGCTCTCGATATTCCTGATATTTTGTCCATCTCAGTAAATCCTCTGGAGGCTTGGAAGGAACGTGGTTGACAGAAGAGGCAGAGAAGGGTGGTATTGTTGAATGAAACCAAGATTTTGCTTCCAATTTTCCGATTGCTCCGCATAGCGAAGAAAAAGCGCTGGCCCTGTTTGATATTCTGAGCATGGTGGTAGCCGCTTGCTGCTTGCAGACGGGTTACAAGAAGATGTCTGGTCTGCAAGCCTTTTAGTATGGCGCTTAATCTTCGGTGGTTAAAAATGAGAATACAAACACCCTATACACTCCATATACAGCGCCACTCTCTACAAAGTAATCGTGAGTAGCTCACGATCAATGGCACAGAGTCGTACATCGTAAACAAAGTCCTGCTTGTGAAGGCTGTAAGTGAGATATAAGAGCGAATACTAAGGTCTTGTTACAGAACGCATCAACCACTCTAGAGCGAAGCATGGTTTGTTTGCGAATATGGAGAATGTCTAAGGGAAGGATGAAACAGTCAAGCTCTCAATGTACTGTCTTTAAGTTCTCAGTGACACTATGCATTGTAATAGCTACTAATAGTAATCTTCCTAGGCAAGGAGAGTGAGCTTGGTCTATGTTGTGTAAGAAATCCTCAGGCGCTTGATATCAACTCCTTGAGAACTGAGGACAAGCTCACCAGCCAAGCAAGTCCCGCGTGCCGAACGATCCCTGCATGTCAGGACGTCACAAGGATTCTCTCAACCCATTCCACTCTGGCAACCTGCATCGAAGCGCTGGCAATATTGAGACCAGCCTCCACCAACATGCGTCATGGGTAAGAAATCGGTTCAGTGCAAGGTGTTTGCTTGAAATATACATAAGAGGTTTGTCTGTGCCGTCTTTTGTATATTTCTCTTTGCGAACTTTCTCTTCCTACACCCTTGTGTTTTTCTCCGATCGGCATTCTACCGACTACAATCACCATCCTTGTCACTTCGCACAAGAAGCTTAAAATATTCCGGTATCTGGGCCAAGGAAGCTCATTACGTAGAGGCGCATTCTGCTGAGGGCTTGGTGGTATCACGCTCGTCTGACCCAAGGCTTCCGCCATGGCCGACTTTGTTGTAGGTTTCCTGCTGCCTTTTTGTCTTCAATCGTCTTTGTTGTTTCCCACCTTCTACCTGACAAGGCCAAAACTCGTTCTTGGAGACTCGAACAGAATACCATAAATTCATTGACCTGACTCTTTCTGGATCAAAGGAACTCGGGCTGGAAGGCTTTGACAAGACAGCCGACAAGTACTTCGATAAAGGATACGACAAATTGCATAAACACAGACATAGAGACGACGACCGTCAGAGAGATAGCAACGGCAAAGACGATATGAGCGACCCACAAGGACGTGATCGTGGCTACGACAACGATTCAGACGACAGTTACAATGAACGTCCAAGACGGAGACGCCCTCAAAGAGACGATCGCGATGACAAGAAACCACGACAACACAACGAACGTGATGATCGGGACGACCGCGACGAGGATAGAAAACCACGACGATACTCCCCTCCAGGCCAAAGCTACCATCCTCGCGCACCAGATGCGCAACCCCAATATCAACCGTACCAACCACACGCAGCCTACCAACCAGGAAACACAAGGCAAAAGGACACAGTACCACCAAACCCTCCGTATTACAATGATTCATCCCGTCCCTCATCCCGCGACTACACACCCACATCCTCATCCCGCGGCCCCCAACGCAATGAACTAGCACGATACTCCCGACCCAAAAGCCGCTCGCCATCACGGCATCGTCGCCGCCGCTCTCCTTCTTCATCTCGCTCGCGCTCTCGCTCTACATCCCGATCCCGCGACTTCACCGACTCTCCCCTTATGGCCCTCGATCGCACCCCTCTAGGCCTAGGCGCAGGTCTAGCGGGTGCCCTACTCGGCGGCTACATTGGCCGCGAAACCAGTGATAACCATCGCCATCAAAAGCGAAGTACGGCTCTGGGGGCCATTATCGGCGGAATAGGAGCGAACATACTCGAGAACAGGGTCAGGATATATCGAGAAGAGATGAAAGAGGAACAGAGAGAGGCGAAAGTCAAGTGGGAGGCCAGACATGGTAGCGAAGGAGGTGGAAAGGAGAGAAGAGGGAGGAGAGACGAGGACAGGTATTAGTGCGGATAAGGGGCTGATGTTCCCTCCTGCGATCATCTTCAGTTAAGTCCGGGCTGTGGATATGCACGATGCTTCTCGTTTCACCGGAGCCGTCCACGGTAAATGAGCTATTGGATGCAATCTCACCGGACTCGACTCTGGCTCGAAACTCATCGTGCATATTGCTACACGTGTGACAGGTATTGGCGCATGGAGAGGAACGGATGAATTAAGTAACGATATAATGTTGAAGAGTTTCAAGGGGGGCCAGGGCAGAGTCTCATTTTTTTTTCTCCCTATATGATAATGTATCATTATTAGCATCTGTAAGACATCCGTGCAAAGACCTCCTCCACATAGCTAACCTGGATACAATCGACCCAATGTTCCTCTCAGACAGTGTCTACCGTACATTTTATTCCTTCATTGAAGGAGCTATCAAGATAAAACGGCAACAGCATCCACGAGATCGCTCCTGGCTATAAAGTTTCTGCGTGTGGAATGCGATGCGAACGAATTCAGAAACCACGATCAATGACCTGCATCAAAAAGACTATACTCCATCTGTGCAGTTCGCTTCCATCGTCCCCTGGCCGGACCCGCGATGCTCAATCTCGAAAAGCAAAGGTTTCATCCCTCAGTCATGCTGAGAATCCAGTCCAAGTGACAGAGAGCTGGATGTTCGGTATCACGCACCCCTTCATGTGCGTCGAATGTCAATCACTTATTGGAGACGATCCACACGATTGATATTGCGGCGTGTTGGAGTTTTCTATACATGGTTGGTAGTTCATGGCTAAGATCTCATCTGGCATGCAGAGGAAGATGGAACGAGAGATATAACTACTCTCTTCGCAGGGCTCTGCCAATCGGTTCGTCAAAAGTCATGGTACTTTTGGGTGTCGAGCTGTCCGACAAGAGTGTGGACTCGAACAGCGATATGCTGACGACACCTACCGTATTCCAAAGACTCGACTCGATTCATGAAGCAAATTTCTCGTCCTTTCTGGACGGTGACCTTGCCCATACGTTCACGGTGCATAACATTGAGTCCTCACGACAAGGGAAAAAAAGAAGAATTTTAGAAGCAAGGTAGCCAAATAATGTACATTCACACCCAAAGGCAAGTATAGACGTTTCCCCGTAGCGACATATAAAAGCATTGTCCTTTGATCTCGTTGAAATGAACCCAGGAAAAGAGAACAAGGCAAACTGGTACTCCTTGGAAGTCAACAAGAGGAAATGACCCTCCTTCGCGACGGGAACGTAGAATCCCTTGCTACGCCGTAGCTCTTCCTCATTGTAAAAAATGGATGATGAAAAATGAGATGGTAAGAGAGAGAAAATGCACAGTAGATGAGAGAGAAGCATGAACGCCCCCTCGTGGTCTCGCGAGCCCCGCGCCCCTTTTTCGCAGAAGATCAACTCATATCGGAAAGAATCAAACGCCGTGCCCAGTACCCAGCTCCTCTGGATTTGTCGAAAGAGAGCACCAGGCTAAAAACAAGATTATCAAGAATGGAATGCACATGTCAGTCGAGTCGTGACTGAGCAAGCTTACCCGGACTTCACTTCTTCTTGAGGCCAGGACTGGGCTTCATGCGTTGTGAAGGCGGTCCGTCCAGTCCTTCATCACCCTCAAGCTTGACTTGTGAGCGCCGGCGCTTGCTGCTCAGGTTCGGGCTCGTCGATGCGGATTGCTGAGCACTGTTCGGGTTGCCTTGCTGAGAGTGCTGAGGTACCATCATCGGCGGACCCATGTTTGGGCTAGGGGAGTGATGCATCTGCCCCATCATGTGGTTCGGGGCCATCAAGGAGGCACCCGGCAAGCCCGGGTGAGCAATGTGGGGAGAGCCATTCATAGCCATCATCTGTTGCCCGTTCAGGTGCTGCATCGGCAAGTTCATATGGGGGACTGACGGCGAAGAGAAGTTGGGCGTCTGGCCAGGCAACTGCATATGGGACTGGTTGGGGGTACCACTACCCTGGGGCAGAGGCTGAACGATTCCGTTCCTCTGCAGAGCCATCTGGGCGTGGTTGGGCTGCATGGGATTCGGGACCATGTTTTGTGGCTGCTGGAACTGGTTCTGTTGCTGCTCCTCGATCTGAGCGACCATCTGGTTCATGGCGTCGTGGGGTCGGAGCTCGTTCTTCTGGGAATAGTCCATCAGATCCTTCATGAAGAAGATGGTTTCCGCTACCTGTCCCCAGGTCAGTTCAGGTGGTCGAAAAACTGGAACTGTGTATCAACCGTATCTACCTCAAGATATTGCATGACGGCGGGGGTTACGGCATATGAGTTGACTGGGGCTGCCGGGAAGTCTTCGAGCTGAAGGGCACCCTGAGCCTTTTGCATGGCCTTCTTAGCCGGTGTTCTGCTCATCTTGGGACTTTTGTTCATGAGGGGCGAGCCCTGCGCGACGATACGTGCGATTTCCGAGCGGGAGACAAACTCCTCCGTCTTGGACACTTCGAATTCGAGCGTGTCGAATTTGTCTGAGCCAGGAGGGAATGTGGCCGATAGTCTGCCTTGCCAGATCAACTACAAGACACGTCAGCCAAAGTATACACGACTGCCGAGAGAGCCTACTTACTTGAGTGTTGTTCTCGAACCAGAAGATGTAGCGAGCGCGGTTGCAATGTACGATGGAGCCACCGCCGTTGGGAAGGGCGCTTTCTCTCACACCCTCGAGCTGGAGCTGGATGTTCTGTACGCCGCTATCGAAATAGGTCCAGTAGTATCGTGCAAGCGAGGAGGCGTTGATGGCGAACTGTTTAGTCGACGATGATGTATTGTCGAGGATGTGTTGCACCAATTTGCCGTCGGGCATCCAGAACTGGTTGACGAACGCATTCCAGTGCTCAGGCGTACTTGAATGTGGCGCCTAAACTCTGATCAGTCGAGATTTCTACGTTTAGCATTCACGGGGTATAGACTTACGTTGGCGTTGAACATACTCAGGTGGTCTGAGAACTGGACCAACTTGAGTATGAACTGCCCACCGCTTGGGCGGCCCTGCTGCTGCGCCTGTTGTTGCTGCTGCTGCTGAGCAGCCATCGCCTGCTGCTGACGCATCATGTTCATGCCGTTCATGTTCATGGCTTGCTGGCGCTGTTGTTGGGCGGCCTGCTGCATCTGCTGCTGCGCTTGTTGCTGCGCCTGCTGTTGTTGCTGTTGAGCATTTTGTGCCTGGTTCTGAGCCTGAGCAGGATTTGGCTGCTGGGGTGTTTGCTGGTTAGGCTGTTGAGGCTGCGAAGCACTAGGCTGCTGAGGCAATGGTTGTGCTTGCATCTGCGGCGTGGGATGAGCGCTGGGAGGCTGAGGCGGTTGTTGGGGTTGCTGCTGCTGAGCTTGTCCTTGAGGGCCCTGAGGCTGTTGAGGCTGAGGGGGCTGGATATGCTGAGGAGCTTGACCCTGACTTTCAGGCCCAGATGGAATCTGTGACTGACTCCTCATCTGAGCTGATGGCGGTTGCTGAGGGGGAGGTTGGCTGTTCGGTTGGGCACTCTGGTGCGAAGCCTGGGAGTTGGCATGTTGCATTGCCATATGCTGAGCCATTGCCTGTTGGGTCATCTGCGGTGTTGCCGGAGCCTGAGGGCCTTGGGGATGCGGAGTTTGCTGCTGTTGCTGCTGCTGTTGTTGCTGGGCTTGCTGTTGCTGCTGTGCCTGCTGAGCAGCCATTGCCTGTTGTTGACGCATCTGTTGAATCTGTATCATGTGCTGGGGTGGTAGGTTCGCCATTTGAGCATTTTGGAAGTTGGGATTGTTCTGCATCTGGGCGAATTGCTGAGGGCTCATGCCCGGTTGCCCGTTCATGCCCATTGACATGCCCATACCATTCATCTGCTGCTGTTGTTGCTGCTGTTGCTGGGCCTGATGTTGCGCCATGATCTGTCGCTGACGGGCCATGTGTTGCTGCTGTTGTAACATCAATTGAGGGTTTGCAGCCACTATAGCGACACAGGTCAGCATTGGAAGAGAAATCAATTGCCAGAAGAGAAAGACGTACTGGCTTGCTGCATTTGGTGGTGCTGTTGCTGCATCATATGGGTCTGAGGATTGAGATGGCTCATGGCCATGGCGTTTGCACCGGGTCCGCCCATCGACTGCTGCGGCATCTGCATGCCACCGCCCGGACCGGGTCCCATACCGGGATGCATGTTCTGCTGGCCAGGTTGCATACCCATCATGGTTTGTTGGCCCATCTGAGGACCACCAGGTCCTGAGACACCAGGCATTTGCATGGGTTGGCCCATATGCTGGCCATTGGGAGGCATTCCGGGATGACCATGGGGCACACCAGGTTGCATGCCCGCTGGGTGCGGAGGAAAGGACATGCCTTGCATCATAATGCTTGGAGGTGGACAAGCGAGACGCGTGGGATCAGACGACGACGAGGACTTGTCGAGTACCCGAAGCGCGTCGTTCGGAGCGAGAAGATTATGGCGCGACAATGGGTGCGCTCAAATGCATGTAGGGACACGACTTGGAACGGCTTGTGCTGTTGCTCTGAAGCGCAAGAGGTGTGGATCGAGATCGACGCGCCTTCGAGCCTGAACAAGCGACAGCGGACTGTACAAGGCAGTGCCGTGTGCGTGGGCGTCAAGGGTTGTCGAGGACCGGGACGATCGATCACTTCAGGAGGAAGAATGCGAGAGGGAAGGACAGGTACCAGGTAGAGGATGGTCACTCGTAGTGAAGGGACCGGGGTGTTAGGGCGACACGGCGCGTTCCTCTCCGTCGTCCGGGTCTGGGATGCTCAAGCGGCCGAAAGCCTTCTCGAGGGTCAAGCGCGCTTTACTCGGCCAACAACGGTCAAGCAGTGCTCCTCTTTTCCCACCAAAAATATTCCACTGATTCATGCACAGATCTGTGTGCCGTCTGCAGAGTTTTTGACTCTCTCGGTTTTCAGAGTTGCACGATTGTATGCGAAGACAGAGTTGCCCTGTCACAAGATGCCTGACAAGAGGGTCGTTGTTTCCCATCACCGCACTTTCTGTCCTATCCCAGCGGACCTTGTGATTTGTCCGCTGACGGGGCTCGTGCGTGACTAACGAGCACACGCTACTTGCTATCCAACACTGCCAAGATCATGCGCATCAGTTTCGTGCATCTAGACCTGATTTCAATACCATCTTCCAAGAGCTGTTGGTGTTCGAAGCTGACAGCATCTCAGTCAGGGATCATTTCTATGGATTTGGGTATGCGGTGTATTATGATGATTCATCCTCGAGCAAAATAGTTGTTGGATAGAAAGGGCTGAAGCACCCGATATCAGATGCACGGGCGTGATCTCCTCTTGGCAGGCGCGAGGTTCTACCGTGCGCGTCAAGCTGAGTATTTATTTGGCCAAGCTCAAATCTTTTTTCTCTGCAAGCAAATCCATCCATCTTCATCACCAAACACTGCCGTCGTTTGTCGCCGTCAGACCCTCGCGCATCTACTATGCCTGTCTGCGCGACACTCGACGGCTGCTGTATCATTTGTGAGTATCTTCTCTTCTTCGCGCGCACACTCTTCCACCCCCTCCTCCGAATGATGACAACTTTTACAATCATGTCTTCTTTTCCCAACAGAATCGACCTTGACGAAAACTATCTGTTCGGGCAGCCGTCGCTGGTAGCCTGTATACTTGCCAGTATATTTTTGTCTGACACCTCATTCACCACTACCTCGTTTTGCAACATGCATTTGTGGAACATCGTGCTAACATGCGCTGAAGAATAGGAACTGCACATCGCTTCGACAACAATCAAGAGATGGGACATGGGAATACACTCTGGGTGTCGACAGCTTTGCAACAGCATTGGCGCCCTATCACGATAATGGTCAGTCGCTCTTCGCTTCTTCTACACTCTGCACAACAACACCACTCCCTTTTTATGATGAAACCCATACCACATTCGCAGTTTTCACGCTAGCCGTCGCCTAGAACCTATCTTAGACGGTCGTTGAGCGTCCAATCTTCCTTGGATGTCTGATTCAATTTTCCACACTTCACATTCTTGATCAACAATGCTTCGCAAGAACCTTTTGCTGACCAACCCAAAGACACAGATCCATGGTATCACTTCTTCTCTCCATAGTTGTAATGAAATTATTCTCATCAATCTCACTTTGCTTCCTCTTGCTATCATGTGAACATGTTCAACGGTTGTCTTTCACGTGTCATCCTGTTCTCCGTGTCTTATGTCTATCATCAACATCATCACACGTTATGATCCAACGACCCGGATGCGCAAGAGATCTCCTTCCTGCCGGGTAGATCCTGGGCAAAGAAGCATCCTGCAGCTGATCACTTTCACATCTAATCTGCCTTGCAGCGACTTCATTTCCTGGTTGCAGCCAAACTACTGCATGCTAAATCTCCTTCTACGTTCAAATTTCTTCTTGCCCTGATCGCAAACAACGCATGAGCTGAGTAGCTTGTTATCTCTTCCCATGACAACACTTGTTTACGGCAGCTTCAAGGTCCACACACTTTCCGGACGTTTCCCCATTCGGTCGCTTTCTTTCCACGCCAGAGGTGGGTATGTGGTGCGGCGCTTGTCGTATCCTCAAACACTAGAGTCGAAGGAAGTCTCTGCTAGACTGGAGTGCCTTGCATGTATCTTGCGTGGAGGCTAGGGAACTCAAAGTGCCTTGTGTTCCTTTGCATGATATTTCGAGATTCGAAAAAAAAATGCTTGTCCGCAGGATCACCCTGCCCAGGTTTATATCGTGATCTTTCTCGGTCCATAATGCGAGCTATTCTCATACAAGACTTCTACTACGTCTCTCGTACCCCTCTGGTTGTCTTCCCACGGTGATCTGATGAAATAAGGTCGATCTTGTAGCATAGGAATTGAGAATCCAATATCTTCACATTGATGCGGCACAGCATTCTTCCACGTCCACAATTATCATGCAACCACCCAGGATAACACAACATCTCACAAATACCACCAATCTGTCAAAGCCGTCGTGTCCCATAGTCATAGCACCAAACCTGTCAAAGCATGTCATCCATCATACCAACCCGTCAAAACCAACCTGTCGTGTATCATAAACCCCCAAAACATGGAACCCAAGCAATTCCAAAAAATCCTCCCGCAAAGCCGTCACTTGCCGCAGCAAGCAAAGCAGTTGCGCAATCCACCAAGCCCGTCGCACCATCAAAAAAGCCCAACTCGAGCTACAGCGGGAATGCCGCAAGCCTTCTTTTTCCCTCTCCCCATCTTTTTTTGTTGGGGAAGAGAAAAGCTTCCGAGTACGACAGTCCGCACGCGTGTCGTAGCGACAAGTTCACAACTGAAGATGCCGTGAAGGCTGTAGGAGATGTGGAAGTTATCAAGGATGAGCACAGCGCAGTCCAGAGAAAAGAGTCCGCTCGGTGTGGACATCGCTATCAATCATGCAGCATCAAGTACTCATAAAGACGTCGCTTGCCAAGTCCACCTACTGTTCTTTTTGAATAGTTGTCATCAAACATTTTGAGTTCGGTCGTCTCTCTCTCTCGCTCGGCTGCTTTTTCGCTACGTGGTACTCTGCAGGTGCTCGCGATTGTTCCTGCATGAAGATCGAGGGTAGAAGATAAGACATTGGATGATCTCAAAAGGGTCCTGACACCTGGCTGGTGAGACCACGAAAAGAGGGTCTGGTATGAAACCCAACCCTACACATCGCCATTATTTGTTGGGGAGAGGGATTTAATCGATGTGAACAGGTGAGTGACATGTTCCAATTCTCTTCCAACTTCCAAGTATTTACCAAGGCAAAGTGGAGATATAAAAGGCAGCGTATTCATTGAATGAGGATCAACGGGCGCGGGTGAACGAGCGGACGGGCTGGGCTGACTTTGGCTGCTCGCTCGCTCCGGCAGGACTCCCACACTTGCTCCACAAGAGGTACGAATGCATACGAATCACAAGTCACTTTTGTTTTTTCCGTTGAGTGTCGAGCGCAATTCTCAATACGAAACCTGTCATTGTGCATAATGGAAGAGGACAGTTATCACAGGCGAGAGGAAGCAAGACAGAAACGTAATAGTAGAAGAATTGATCATTGACAGACAAAGGCGTCTATCCGAAAGAAAAAAGAGTAATGGCTATATGCACAAGGAATGACAAAGAAAGCAGACTCCGGGATGCAAGAAGGTATCATGCCAACCAGAAAATGCAAATAAGAAAATGCGGAAAACAGTTTTCCAAGACGATATACGCCTTTATTACCTCCCTGTCGGGAGCACCTCATTCCTCGCTCCGATCAAACATTAGTAGGCGTAGTCCTATTGCCCAAACCTCAACCTCGTATTGACCCTTGTCTCACCGACGAGGGACGTCAAGAATGAACAAACCCCCTCCCGATAAGCCCAAAATGCCCATTATCAACATGAATATCATGGCGGAAGCGAGTAGTCGTGAGAGTGGTTGTAAAAAGAAAAGTATCCATGCAAGCAAAAAGGCGCTTACAGGAAGGCGACGGCGAAGGCACCAGCAGCGATGACCATCTCGGCGGCGAAGGTGGGAATGGCAGCAGCGCCAGTGTAGGAGACGATGGGCGAAGCGGTGGCAGCGTTCACCTGGGTGCCGTTGGAAGCACGAGTGGTGGCACCACCAGTAGGAGCCTGGATCTGACCGTCGGAGATCTGAGTGACCTTGACACCAGTGGCAGTAGGAGCCTGGATCTGGCCGTCAGAGATCTGAGTGACGGGAGCACCGGTGGTGGGTGCCTGGATCTGACCGTCGGAGATCTGGGTGACCTTGACGGCGGTGGAGGTAGGAGCCTGGATTTGGCCGTCGGAGATCTGAGTGACGGGAACGCCACCAGTAGAGGCCTGAATCTGGCCATCGGAGATCTGGGTGACAGGAGCGCCAGTGGATGCTTGGATCTGACCATCAGAGATCTGAGTGACAGGGCGGGTGGAAGTAGGGGCCTGGAGCTGACCATCGCCAATCTGGGTGGCGGCACCGCTAGCACTGGCAACAGCAGAGGCGGAAGAACCACCAGCAGCGAGGACGTTGATGTAGATGGGAGAGCACTGGTTGCCAGTGGACTCGTCGTACAGGTTGTAGAAGTCGCCGCTCAAGCATTGATAGAAGATGGCAGAGTTGCCGATGGCAAGGGTGCCGTTGCTGCAGACGGAGAAGCCAGAGGTGTAGATAGCACCAGTCTGAGCGGGCTTGTCGAACTGGAACTGGTTGTTGGCAGCAATGTAACCGGTACGGCCCTCATCGTCAGTCAAGACACCGTTGGCGAGGGTGATGGTGAGGACCTTGTCCTGACGTCTCTCGAGATCACGCTTGGCATTGGTGGTGACGTTAGCAATCGAGATGGAGAAGGGACCGTTGAAGCTGGTCGAGCAGCCCTGAGGAGTGGCCTCTTGGGGAGCAATGGCCTCGTTGACACCTTGGGGGAGGGCAACGGCGGCACCGGCAAAGGCAGCGGCAATGGCGAAGGACTTCATATTGATGGTGATGATGATGTTGATGGTAAAGTAGTTGTTGGTTGATGAGAAGATGCGTCGATGATTATGTGCAGAGAAGAATGGATGTTGATGTTAACGACAGAGTTGGGTGACAGATGTGATGATAAATGGCAGCGAAAGTGAGTCTGTGACCTGAGGAAAGTGCAAAGGTCGGGCTTGTGAGTGACTTCTTAAAGGTGTCGAGTCGAATTGATGTGTAAACAGAAGGCAACAATGAGAGGAATGCTGCTTCCTTCTTATATCCCGAGCTCATTAACCTGTGGAATGCCAGGGAGGGGTTGCCAGCCCCCGGCGTTAGTCTCTCAACTGCACCGGATTTGGTTCCAGCGCTTGGCTCAAGTGAAGACGGCCTGTAGCGCCATTTGCACTTACGTACCTACCGTTGGCCGCTTGCGATCAACGGCCAGAGGTTGGAACGGACGTGCCTTGGGAGTTTAGCGGCTGGCTTTGGACAAGAAACCGGCTCGGCGGCTCCATGTCGTGCCAATCATTTGGTAGATGAACTACGAAACCGGCCATTTGATCAAACCTACACCCTCTCCAAACAGCAACCAAGTATCAACCAAGCAATGCGGCTCTGGCTGGTTGTACTGCGTGACGAGGAGACGAGCCCAGGATCTGCTTCAGCCGTGGCGGGAAGAGACAGGCGGGAGGCAGTCAAGCGCACCAATCACCCGCAGCTGCATGCACGTCTTTGTTCTAGTCGTCTCATCGGCAACCTGCAAGCAGCATTCACAAAACTCTCCCTTGCGAGAGAAGCCTTGAAGAATTCGTGACGTCGTGATCCCGTCGGGCTATTGCACATTGACTGCGAACTCTGTTGAGAATGATGCTTGAAGATCTTTAAACTCCGGAGTCATGCCAATCCCTGCTCAGAAAGTCAAGTGTACATGACAGGAATAGAAATCAAGCAACCTCACCAACCATCTTGCCTCCGCTTGACAACCTTCCATGACCGCTGCATTCGTATGCTCGCATAGCGTGTGCCGCGCCCAGCCATCCTGAACATAATCACCTTTCGATCACCTATTTCGCAGCCCATCGAGAGCACTCGTATGCATTTGAAAGAGCGGGGTCTTGACTCCGCAAAGTGCGCGCCGCACGCCTCCCCCACGCGCGAATAAGGAGCCAGTCAGCCCTGTTAGTATTAGTATGAAGGACGTTGAGGATGAAGGTTCTACAGCTTCAGCTTCAGCTGGAGGCATTGATCGAGACTCTCGCTTGCAAGTGAATTGATTGTTGTACAGGCTTGGGGGGTTTGTCTCCTTGCTTGTTGAGAGAGCTGCTCGCCGAGCAACAATGCACTCGATAAACTCGATGAAGTCGATGGACCCATCTAGGGTTGGTAGGATTTGCGGCCAAGCCCCAAGAGCTAGGTAGGCAAGGGAATGCACCCCACCGCACCTTGTTCATGCATACGACGACTCTGGATGTGCATACCATGGCTGCATCGTCACCACTTGTGCTCGTTTCATGTTATTTCGTCTTCAAAACACCTCACGTGCGACCTCAAAATCAAATCCAGCCTTCTTTGACGTAGGGGCTATGCTGGGGATGCGAGGTAGAGTTTGCGGCATCGCTGGATTCCGAACTTGCCTTGACCGTAAAGAAACAGAGTTGGAGGACTAGCCGTGCCATCGGCAATGATCGACGCATCATGACAAAAGCCTAATTGCTCCATATCAGACCCTCCGCGGTTGATGACTTCTTCGACTGTAAGCGGCATCGATTTGTTCGCTTCATACCGATTTGTTTTGCATCATTTGCTTGGTGTTTCTGTTCCTGAGCAGTTGAGCAAGGACGTTTCGGCTAGCCGGCAACCAATGTTGATGTAAGTTACGTTTTGCGATCTCCTACCAGCCAACGCTTAACGGCCGCATGATATGAACGGTGCTGCTCTATGTGATGCCATGGCGGAGCCAGTGCTGCTTACATCCGCCACCGGCTCGCGAGATGAGTATATGCGCGGTACGATATACCTGTTAGATGACATGCATAAAAGTAGATCCTGTGGCAAGGACAACAAACCAAGAGGTGGGGAGATCCAAGATCTCCATTATGGTGGCTGGGTGAGCATTTCATACCGGAATGGTTGAGCCAATACGAACAAGGTCACATGGTCGTGCCGGGCATGTATGACTAGCCGTCAACTCGTAAGCCCGTTCTGAGTATGAGATATGTCTCAGTTGACAAGAAGAGTGATTGTTTACAGTATGAGGCTATGGGATGCGAGACCGTTGACGAACTCATTGCGGTGAAGGGGCCCCGCATGAACAACGCCTTTCAAGCCTCATCCTACCTTGGACTTCCGTATCTGCCTAAACTTGCATGCATGCAATACAAGCCTTGTTGTCAGAAAGGCAGAGTTTCTTGAAAGTACTGTTGACAATGTGCCGGTGGTAACGGCGATCGTAAGGGAGTAACCTAATACTACTGCAGTCTGACAAGTGAGGAGACGAGGGTAAAGAGGTTGGATACGAGAGTAAAGTGCGGAGTGCAGGGGTGACACAAGGCTATCACTCGTTGATGAGTGTACCCTACCTGTCAATGAATAATTTTGATAGCGCAGATGTGGATGTACAGAACAAATCTCCGGCAAGGGATGCCAGCTACAGTTCAAGTTGCAACCGTGTGCAACCGGTTTCATTACTGTTCGCGGGGCAAACAAACATGGGAACTCTGGTGACGGCAAGAGGAGTGGTTGAAACAGTCGCGACGTGGCAACGGCGGATGGTCAAGGTGATTTCCCCACTGTAGGTGCGTTTGAAGCAGAAATGAGAGCCTACATTCAATCGCATTAGGTCGGACATTGTCCTTGCATGAAGGTTGAGATTGAGTATGCGATATGGCAGGCTTAGTCTGGACCTATAGAATAGCTGCGCGACAGTTGTGTGGAAACGAATCAAGGATCAAGGACGGTTGGACTCTTCACCGACAGTGATACCTAGCTCCTTTCTCAACAGAGTGGTCAGGCTGGTCTTATCTCTGAGATAGATCCAGTCACCAGAGGCAGCGCCTTCCTTCTGTTGCTGTGACTCGCCCAGGACGACCCAGTCAAATCTCTTGGGGCCGCTGATGGGGGAGCTGAGCCAAATTTGCTTGGTAGGGGGCTGCTTGTTGATAACGTAGGTGCCATTGGGAGGGTAGGTGATGGAGAGCACACCGGCCTTGGTCATAGGTCAGCAACGAAGGCTCGTGTGATGGCGACAATAACAGTCTTGACTTACAGAGAACTCGACGTCAACGTCCTGCTTCTCTTCAGCGAGCTCCTCGGCTCTGGAAACAAGCTCTTCCAAGTATTGGTCTGCTCTCTCGTGGTACTCTTCGATCTCAATAGGCGTGGGGTCGTTGACGGTATGAAGAGGCTCTCTCTCCTTCATTGTGGGCTCGTCGGTGTCGGGCAGGATGCCCTTGAAGTTGCGCGATACATTGGAGAAGCAGCGGATAGCATTCTGAGGAGTCGAGGCGCAACGAGCTGATCTTGACAGGTATCTGGGAGCTGCAGGACGAGTCGAGAGGCTGCGGACAGCTTGGCGCAAGCAGCGAGCTGATCTAGGAGCCGACATGGTGGTGGTTGCTGAGTCGAAGTTATAGGTCTCGGTGGAAGGTAGAGGCGCTCAAGTGGTGTCGATAGTCAATTGGCAATGGCTTCAATGTAGTGGATGAGATGAAGTTGTTCAATCCAAGAAGCGATTCGTGAAGCTCGAACAATGACGCGCGCCCCGCACGAAGCTTGACAATCTTCTCCAATCTGGACCCCGACTGTTCCTGAAACCATCCAACCACGTGCCTTCCACACATCAAACACCTCAACTTCAAGGGTCAGAAAACTGTACTCATAACCCGTGCCGACTGCTTATTCTTTCTCCTAAAGAGTAATAAATTCAAAACAGCAGCCATGATCAACGCCGTTCTGGTTTTTAACAACAATGGACAACCACGTTTGACCAAATTCTACACACAGCTGGTACGATAATTATCAAATAGCTTCATGTTAGCATCTTCCTGAACATGTCTTGTAGGATACCGCTGTTCAACAACGTCTGATCTCCGAGATTTTTACTCTTGTCTCTGCTCGGCCGTCTTCATCATGCAACTTCCTCCCTCTACCGCCTCTTCTTGCTCCCGCGCAGTCCTCGGCAGTCTCGGATTCTCACAACGATGTCCCATCCCTGGTCACGTACCGCCATTATGCGACTCTCTATTTCATTGTCATCAGTACTAGTACCGAGTCTCCGCTAGCTCTGCTCGACCTGATCCAAGTTTTTGTCGAGGCTCTGGACAGGCTCTTTGAGAATGTTTGTGAACTCGATCTCATCTTCAACTTCGAAACGTTACATGCTGTACTGGGCGAGATGATCGTCGGCGGTGTGGTTATTGAGACAGCTTTGGACAAGTACGTATCTAATCTATCTTCTCGTGCTCAGTGCTAACCTTCTGCAGAGTGGTACAAGGAGTTAAGGCACAAGGAAAGGTGGCTAAGAGGCCTGTGAACGAGGGTAGCCGTACTGGCGGCCTTGGACCAGGTATCTGGGCCGGCAGATGATGATCTTTCACACAATGGCATGCGCCCTGATTACCATCTTCCAATGGCGAAACGGCCCAGGAACGAAGCCGTGTCTCCTGGTCAGCCATGTGGATACACCAAGTCTCGAAGGCGTGGACTGCATTCCAGAGGTCGACTGAAACCAGCCACATTTCGTCGAGAATGTTTCAAGTCATTCTCTGCAGCAACGCACGGCAAGGAGATTGGCGGCTACGGCTCCGCCGAATTGAATGTTCATTTGCACCGTACGCCCAGCTTGGCGGCATGTATACACTAATTACGATCTCTGGTTGAGCCTCTCCCTGGCTAGCTATCATAATCAAACAGCACCAAACTCAAGTTTGGACTTGTGCCAGTTCTTTGATATCTTGTCCCACAACTTTGGCACTTTGCTCGCCAGAGTCTTGACCTTAAACGAGCATTTGCTCGTTGGTCACAGTTGCCCCATGTGCTTCACTCGATGATCTTCCTTCTCGAGACATGGTCCAATGCAGCTGGCCGACCATGTTCGATCTCATGTGGTGGCAGGGATGTCTGTATCCTTTGTGTCGCATCGTATCCTCTTGAAACCAGAAATCACACAGACTGCTCTTCAGACGTAGCACGTGGCTTGGTTGGTGGCTCTCTTCTCGGTGTGCCGAACATGTCCTTGGTCGCTCTTGCATAGTAGTCTCGGATCTTGATAAGCGTGTCAGTAACATATCAGTTCATGCAGAAGGGATGACGTACAGTGTCAAAGACAGTGCCTCGTTCATCCGTCTCCATGAACAGTACACCATAGACGACGACAACTAGGCATGGAGTCAGCAGGGGTCCACAGCATGACTCCGATCATACATACATGAAATAGTAGCCCATGTAGACAGCTTGACAAACTTGGTCCATGTCGGTCTTGCCCACTTCAGCTTTGCCCTTCTTCGGTATCGGCGTTCCAGGCGGAATTGATGTTTTTGTGAGAGCTTGGTAAAGTCCGGAGGCCAAGTACGCTTCGACTTGTACGGATTCCTCGCGAAATCGAATTTAGGAGCAGCAGCAGCCCTCCGTATTAACGTTTGGAACATGTTGATCTGCTGTCAATTGTCAAACCCAAAAGTTGCAAGCACCCTCGTGGATAGATTCGCAACGCACCAGGACTGCAAACAGAGCAAACAGGCGGCGTGAAACAAGCTCCAAAGCACCGAAAAGTGCGTCTGGGGAAACTTTTGGGAGAGCGGCCAGTCATTCGCAACATCCTTGACGAGCAAAGCACTCGCCCACCACGTCGTTGCTTAACTTTTCTTTGCGCCCTTTGCGTGTATTGCGTGTGAGGCCACTTCAATACCGCTCTTTCACCATGGCCGCTCCTCAGGATACCCAGGGTACTCTCAAGATTGAGAACGTGAGTCACTTCTGCGCATATGCGCTTTCGTTCACTCCACCACAAACCACTAACAACATATTGCGCAGACTGACAAGCGTGATACCCTTATTGCTATCGAGAAGAAGTACCAGCAACAGTGGAAGCAAGACAAGATCTTCGAACAAAACGCACCTTCGCTTCAGGATGTTCCCTTCCACTCGATCAGCCCCGCCGAGCTCCGCGAGCAACAACCCAAGTTCTTCGGAACCATGGCATATCCTTGTATGTGATTCATCGCTGAGCAATGATTATATCCTTTACTTCTATAGAGCCTTGCTGACTGGATACTAGACATGAACGGAATTCTTCACGCCGGTCACGTTCGTGGATCTCTTGTTACACGCCCCAGAACCACGCTAACTGTATTTCTGGGTTAGGCCTTTACTGCTTCCAAGGTCGAATTCGCTACTGGTTGGGCCCGCATGGAGGGCAAGAGAGCCCTCTTCCCCCAAGGATACCACTGCACCGGTATGCCCATCAAGTCTTGCGCCGACAAGCTGGCTCGCGAGATGGAGATGTTTGGCAAGAACTTCGAGAACTACAAGGAGGAGGATGCCGAGGAGGACGCTGTACCCGCACCCACCCAGGAGACCACCAAGACCGACGTTCTCAAGTTCGGAGCGAAGAAGAGCAAGGCCGCTGCCAAGAACGTCGCCATGAAGTACCAGTTCCAAATCATGGGCGCTCTTGGCCTTGAGAAGGAGGAGATCCACAAATTCGCCGATCCCAACCACTGGATCGACCACTTCCCCCCGCTTTGCGAGCGCGACCTCACAAATATCGGTGCTAGAATCGACTGGAGAAGAAGTTTCGTGACCACTGATCGAAACCCGTACTATGACAGCTTTGTAATGCGCCCGTTCGTGCTCGCACAGGACCATGCTAACCCCTTCTCTCTAGGTACGATGGCAAATGAACCGCTTGAAGGAGTTGGGCAAGATCAAGTTCGGCAAACGCTTTACCGTCTACTCTCCTAAGGATGGTCAGGCCTGCATGGATCACGACAGAAGCAGTGGAGAAGGTGTCGGAGTTCAAGAATACACTGCCATGAAGCTCAAGGTTGAAGAATGGGCTGAGCCCGCACAGAAGGCTCTCGCAGGTAAGCTTCCTGAGAACGCTAAGGTCTACTTCGTCCCTGCCACTCTCCGTCCCGAGACCATGTACGGCCAGACTTCATGCTTCGTGGGCCCCAAGATCACATACGGTGTGTGGAAGGTCTCTGACGACGAGTACTACTTCGTCTCGGAAAGAGCTGCTCGCAACATGTCTTTCCAAGGCATATTCCCTAAATGGGGCGAATTCCCCAAGGTTGCTGACTTGCAGGGTTCCGATGTTGTTGGAACTATCGTGAATGCTCCTCTTTCAGTCTACAAGAACATTCGTATTTTGCCCATGGAGACCGTCAAGGCCTCGAAGGGTACCGGTGTCGTCAGTTGTGTACCCTCAGACTCACCTGATGATTACATCACCATCCTCGACTTGGTCAAGAAGGCCGACTACTACGGCATCAAGAAGGAATGGGCCGACCTTGAGATTCTTCCCATCATCGAGACACCCACTTACGGAAATTTGACTGCCAAGAAGCTAGTCGAGGACATGAAGATCGCCTCTCCCAAGGACACCAAGCCGCTCGCCGAGGCCAAGGATCTTGCATACAAGGAGGGCTTCTACAAGGGTACCATGTGCTACGGCGAGCACAAGGGCAAATCTGTCGAGCAAGCCAAGCCTCTTGTTAGACAAGCTCTCATCGACGCTGGCGACGCTTTCAACTACGCTGAACCCGATGGAGAGGTCATGTCTCGTTCGGGTGATTCTTGTGTCGCCGCTCATCTCGACCAGTGGTACCTTGCATATGGCAAGCAGGAAGATCCCGAATGGCAAGAGGAGGTTCTCCGCCACGTTAATGGCGAACTCAACACTTTCTCGGGTGAGGCCAAGAATGCCTTCGAGCAAAGTCTCGACTGGCTGGGTCAGTGGGCTTGCGCTCGTTCTTACGGTCTTGGTTCGAAGCTTCCATGGGATAAACAGTTCTTGGTCGAGTCTCTGAGTGACAGCACGGTGTACATGAGTTTCTATACTGTGTACAATCTGCTCTCTTCCGACAAATTTGGCGATACTCAAGGTAGTGGCAAGATCTCAGCTGACCAGATGACCGATGAGGTTTGGGACTACGTCTTCACTCGCCGCGAGGACGTTGAGAGTGACATTCCCAAGGAAACCCTCCAGGCTATGCGCAGAGAGTTTGAGTACTGGTACCCCCTGGATATTCGTGTTTCCGGCAAGGATCTTATCCAGAACCACTTGACCTTCTTCCTCTACATTCACGTTGCTCTCTTCCCCAAGGAGTACTGGCCCCGCGGTATCCGTGCCAACGGTCATCTTCTCTTGAACGGCGAGAAGATGAGCAAGAGTACTGGTAACTTCCTTACCCTGTACGATTCTACCAAGAAGTTCGGTGCAGACGCCACCCGTGTATCTCTTGCCGATGCCGGAGATTCGATCGAAGACGCCAACTTTGAGGAGAGCGTCGCTAACGCTATCATTCTGAAGCTCTTCGAGTTGAAGAAGTGGTGTGAGGAGACTGTCAGGGATGCCCGCGTACTCAAGGATGGCGAGAACTATGTCGAGGTCAACAAGAACGAACGCCTGAAGAACAACGACTCTGTTCAGCGTACTGGCGAGAGATCCTTCTGGGACGACGTCTTTGAGAACGAGCTCAATGGCCTGGTCCGTGAGACAAGAGAGCACTACACTGCCACAAACTACAAGTCCGCCCTCAAGTCTGGATTCTACGACTTCACTAGCGCCCGTGACTTCTACCGTGAGATCACCAAGTCTTCCGGTATCGGCATGCACCAGGATCTTGTCCGCAAGTACGTTGAGCTCCAGGCTTTAATGATCACTGTCACTGCTCCTCATTGGGCAGAGTACGTCTGGCTCGAGGTTCTTGGAAAGCCCACCACTGTCCAGAACGAGCTCTTCCCTCAAGTACCCGAGACCAAGCCCGAACTGACCGCCGCCCGCGAGTATGTCCGTCAAACTAGTGGTAACATCACATCCGCCGAGGGTGCTCAGATGAAGCGAATGGCCAAGGGTAAAGCCACCAACTACGATCCCAAGCAGCCCAAGAAGCTCACCATCTTCATGGCTTCCGAATACCCTTCATGGCAAGCCAACGTTATCGATCTCGTCCGCGAGGCTTTCGACGGCATGACCATTGACATGAAGTCAATCAGCAAGAAGGTCAACAAGGCCGACAGCAAGAAGGCCATGCCCTTCATCCAAGCCCTCAAGAAGAGCCTCGAGGGCGGCATCGACGCAAACACCGTGTTCGAGCGTAAGCTCGCTTACAACGAGGTTGATGTTCTCACTCAAATGGTTCCTGGCTTGATGAGCACTGTCCAAAGATGTGTATGCATTGAGGTCATTTCTGTCGAGCAAGGTGGCAAGAGCGGAAAGGTTGTTGCTAGCATCGGTGATGCTGCTGCTGCCAAGGGTGAGGAGAAGTCTGACCTCGCCCCTCAGGCTGAGAACGCTGTTCCTGCGTGAGTTTTCCTTGAATTTCATAATGATTTTGACGAAATGATGCTAACAACTTATTGACAGTAACCCTACTTTCTTCTTCTCGAACATCTAGAGTATGTTTGGTCTGGTGTATAGAGTTTCTAAAAGCGAAAGTTTGTTCAATATTCCCACGATTTCTTCTCAAGCATCCCATGCATATTTCCTATCACATATGTGTAACCGGTTCTTCTGTTTTCAATCGGTCGCATGCCTCCTTGTTGACTTTGGTGGTGCCTGCCTATTTCAACCTGCCACGCTCATCTTCTCTCATCAACAGCATCTGCCTCACGGACAATGATTGTGCCTTCCCTCCTTGCGCCACTGTATTCTCAAATTTTGGGAAGTGGTACCTCTCTCCTCTTCCCTGATCGGACCTGCCTTCTCATCCTCGACTGCTGTTTTGCCGACCAACCAGTATGTGGAGCATCATCAAAAACTTACTCCAAGCTTCCAGTCTTCGAGGTGCCAGCTGGAATGACTGCCAAAATGCGCGATGGTTTTGAAGTCAGCGTGAATGTCGATAGAGAGCGCGCTCAGGATCACACTCTCAGTAGACATGCACCTGGTTGTGAAAATGATGTTGCATTTTGATATATTTGTTAGGGACCTTGCACGGGAGAGGGAGCACAGTGTTAGTATGATAATCAAGCCTGTCATGTTTGGGGATGACCCTGACGGCTTTGATATGTCTACCTTGTGTTTGTCGTACCACCACTTTACATGGTCTGAATTACATACATGAGATTTCTTGACAGTCTACTAGATCCCGACACGTAGCAGTATCGGCTGGGTGACCGTAGCAGAATGTAAAAGTGATTTTTGTTGCTTGCGATCAGTGTGCTACCATTTCTTAAGACTTGGTCCGACATGCCTGAAGATAACTCATTATCAAATCTTTGAAGATAGGAGCGACCTCGAGACTTAAAGACGTAGAGCATAAATGAATGCTCGTACCGTAGAAAAGAATGTATACAATCGAATGTAGTCTGCTTGGTATCACTTCAGACTTCGAGGTTCAACATCGTCCCGAAAATCACCGAAGATCATCCAGACGGCAGGGCGCCGAATTGCAAGGAACAGCTTGAACCACCATCTTTACGTGCCACTGACTCAAGTTTCCACTATGCTGGGTTGTTTCACATATAAGTTAGTGTCATATCAAAATGGCACTCGGAGAAATCGGAGTGCTTGGCTGTGTTTTGAGGTGTCCCTTCCACTTAATGTTCATCCTACGCTTTACCTGACTTGATCGTCTTTGCGACATTTGGCTGATCTGGCAAGAAACTCCACTGCTCGACCTTTCTCATCCGGTAGCCAAGATCGCCTTATGTCCTAGCAATGGATCCAGGCAGCGGGTTCAGCCAATGCGTGCATGATATGATCAGACCTAGGCCACCAAGTTAGATCCAACAACGATATGGGCTCGGTGATTATTCGAAATATACAATCCTTCTGCTCCTCACAAGGTAGATAAAAACTTGCTCCCCTCAAGTGAAATAACCACAATCAGCTCTTTCTATCAACTCGTATCGTCAGCTTACTTGAAGTTGACACTTGGTCAACAAACCCACCAGCATGGCTCTCCACAAGATAACCCTTGGACAATGCGACCCCAGCGCCCAGTTCTACTCTAGGAACCCAGAACAATCCTGCACCATGCCCATGTGCGGCAACAACACCAACATCATGAAAGCATGCTGCGATGGTCACCCGATAATCCCCTACACCCACCCTCTCGATGAGCCAGGAAACTACACTCGTGGAGGAGCTTGGTGCCAATTGGGTGACAAAGGAGCCAACGATTGGATCGACTGCATGTTAAGGTTGGGAGCCGAGGTGCCCTTCAAATGTCAAGGGCCACTTGGAGATAGCGAAATCAACCTGAACAAGACCATGGAGAGCGCTCCGAAGAATGAGACTACAGAGGACTCGAACATCCAGAACAACGGAACAGCACTGGACTCGAACACGTCAAACAATGGCACATCAGACCATCTGGACGAGATTCCACTCTGCAGCGGATCCACTCCCTTTTATATCTCCGGCACCGCAAACTCTTGCTCTATGCCCGTTTGTGGCAACAACTCAGCAATCATGCAGTACTGCTGCCGTGACAACTATGTTGTGCCCTACTCTGCAGACGGCAAGGAACACCCCTATCATCTCTACGAAGGATCCTATTGCTCAATGGGAAATATGACGATCGATGACTGGATGAGCTGTGTCAAGTTCACTGGTGCTGTTAGGCCTTGGTCATGCTCTTGGCCGGACAACAGCACGACAGACGACTCTGGCGCGAAAGGCAACGGAACGACAGAGGATTCGAGCGCGGCGAACAATATGACGTCTGAAAACTCGGGCGTCGCGCGCTATCCTGGTGGATGGAAGAGTGTAGCGATGGGATATTCGATGATGGGACTATTGCTTTCCATTGCCGTAACATTGTAAGATCACAAACAGCGCTCGAATATCGGCAAGAGACACGAAGTACACCGTCAACATCGATAGTGGGAGGAGTACCTCAAAGCACAAAGCCGAAGCCTCGCTGCCTCAGTCCTCAGGGGGGAAGCCGCCAACCAACCAAAATCAACTCAATCAAACTTCCCTTTCCGCCACCGACCTCCCTGCCGCCCTCTTCGCATTAACCTTTATATACCAAGTTCTTTAGGTCCCTTTTAATAAGCAAAATCAGCCGTGGTGGTGTAGTGGTTATAACACACCCGTGGTCTTAACACGTGCGCAGTCATTCGTTGTTACTCAACGCCGTGTCAGTCTAGATCCGAGGAGGTCGGGGGTTCGATTTCCTTCCCATGG